>Ga0265293_10007983_pt1 | contig 15965 bp, 18 predicted proteins | sample Munlanlewell138R_FD_192505 | JGI IMG/M metagenome (GOLD analysis project Ga0265293, IMG submission 192505) | Leachate microbial communities from a municipal landfill in Southern Ontario, Canada - Leachate well 138R | ecosystem: Engineered > Solid waste > Landfill > Unclassified | place: Canada...
CATCTTGAGCACCGTATCATCATCTATAAAAACAGGACGATCGTGTTTTCTGCCGAACGCTAGAACGATGTTTTGCCGAAATTCAGCTCGACGAACGACTCATGGACAAACAAGCCGTCTTTCCTGATCAGTTCCCCATCGATCCAGATTTCTCCGCCTCCATAGGCAGGTGTCTGGATTTGAACCAAATCCCAATGTACGGCACTGCGGTTTCCATTGTCGCAATCTTCGTATGCATTACCGGGAGTGAAATGGATTGAACCACCGATTTTTTCATCAAATAGCGTATTATCCATTGCAAAATTGATTTCCGGATTACACCCTAAGGCAAACTCGCCAATGTAGCGCGACCCTTCATCCGTATCCAGCACAGCATTGACCAAAACGTTATCATCAGCTGTTGCTTCTATGATCTTCCCATTTGAAAACGTGAAGGACACATCGGTATAACAGTGTCCGTTATAAGTGGACGGAGTATTGTATGTGATTTTGCCATTCACACTATCACGCACGGGACAAGTATATATCTCGCCATCGGGAATGTTCATCTTTCCGGCACAAGGAACACTGCCCATGCCTTTGATTGAGAACTCGATGTCGGTTCCCTTGGCTATGATATGGACCTTATCGGCCTGATCGATAAAAGTTTTGGCCTTTTCCATCGCCTTGGCCATGGCAACATAATCAACTTCAGAAGTGACCCGATAAAAATAATCTTCGAATGCCCTTGTTGACATGTTTGCCTGGAAGGCCATGATCTCGGTCGGGTACCGCAACACGACCCATTTGGTATGAGGAACCCTGATCTTGTGATGCACCGGATCCATATAGAGTTTGTGGTACAACGAATACTGATCGGGAATATCACTAGTCTCACGAGTGTTTTTCACTCCCCTGATTCCGATATACGCGTCCATCTTACGCATTCTGTATGCATCGCAATCAGCCCACACCTGCAATGATTGATCCGAACAACCGGCTGCCATGGCTCGTTCAATTCTAATCGAACCCAAGCTTACCTGCGGATACCCGCCCGCTTCATACACTGCGGCGACAAGCTCTTCGACCATCGTCACAGGAACGTCAATTGCCTGGATCAAGCAATTCTCTTTCGGTTTAATATCTACTGAATACCCTACCAATAATTTGGCAAGCGCACGTTCCCTCGGATCCTGCATAGGTTCACCTCTATCGAAGAATTTCAGAGTCAATCCACTCCAAAAAGACTATAACCCAAAGCATGGTCAAGACTCAACCTCAGACCATGGGGGGATCTCCGGCACATCGATTTTTTCTATCGAACCCGATCCTTTCGGATCAGGAAAATGGAATGAGTGCGCTACCAATAGCAATGTCGTCGATACATCTGATGAATACACCGCATCTCCGATTAGCGGAAAGCCAGCCCATGCCAGGTGGCAACGAATCTGATGGCGAAAGCCTTGAGCCAATGAACATTCGAATACGCTATGTCCGGATACGTTTGTCCCGATCTTTCTCACAGCGGTGAAGTACAGCCGTTTTGTCATCGTCGCGCTGTCTATCAACGGTCTGACCGAAGACGCTGACGGCCCGTAGGAACGAAAACCACTTTTGATTTGATGCCACGTGCCGTCTTCAATCGATCGACCGGAATATTCTGGAAATCCGACACCCGGAGGCTTATGTATTGTTGCCGCATAATAGTGTTTGATGAATCGTCCGGCATCTTGGAATTCTTGAAGCATCGCAAACGCTTCTTTTGTACGTGCGAACAAGACCAGTCCAGAAGTATCGGTATCAAGCCGGTGCAATGTCAAACCTTCCCAACGTTGTTTGCCGAATGGCAACAATACCTCAGGGTAGTCGGCAGCTACCTTATGGAGCAGGGTATCTTGTGGATTCGCATCCTTGGCCAACGGTACCGAAGGAAGCGCCGCGGGCTTGTAAGCCACCAGATACTGCTCGGTTTCCCTAATAATGTGTATCTGTTCGTGCCAGGCTTGATTGCTCATCATATGATTATACCAAATGGTCTACTTTCTGTCGATTAAGCCTGTCAACGACTACTGCATGTATAGTATACTCTATCCATGCAAACGATACCCATCAATACATATAACTCCCCTACGGTAATCCTAGAATTAATATATAGACTCAAGGTAAAGGATGTGATGACTCGTTCGCTCGTCAGTGTGACCAGAGAAACCACGATGAGGGAAGTCCGACGGATAATGAAAGAGAGGGCAATCACCGGAGTTCCGGTAGTATCCGCCAAACGGCTTCTCGGGATAGTGAGCATGGACGATATCATCCAAGCTTTGGATGACGGGTACATGGAAGACCCGGTTGAAAAACACATGAGTCGCAATCTGATAGTCCTTGAGGATGACATGCCGGTTTCATTTGCCATCAGTTACTTTGACCGGTACAGGTTCCATCGTTTTCCGGTGTTGAATAAGGAAAAGGAATTAATCGGTATCGTTACCACAAGGGATATCACAACGCGCCTTCTCTGGGAAATCAACCATGAGATTGAAGATATCGAACGGCAAGGGTATTCGCGTCAGATGCGCGAGGAAATCGGTAGCGAAATCCAGACATTTGCGATCGTAAAGCATGATTTTGAAAATGCAGGGTATGCATCGACAGAAATTAAAAAACGGCTTAAACAGGGAATGGCATTTCCAAAGACCATCAGACGAGCAGCCATCGCTTCCTATGAGTTGGAAATGAACATTGTCGTTCACGCTGAGGGTGGTGAAATCACCGCCCAGTATGAGGACGATTCGGTTACGATTTTTGCCAAAGACCGCGGTCCGGGTATAAGCGACGTGGACAAGGCATTGGAAGCCGGATACTCAACAGCGAATGAATGGATCCGTTCGCTGGGATTCGGAGCCGGAATGGGATTGCCCAATGTAAAATCCGTTTCTGATGAATTTTCAATCACTTCAGATGCGAACGGAACCACGGTCAAATCAAAGATCTATTTTACCGATCAAGAAAAACAACATATGAAGAATACTGCCAAGGCTTCGGAGGAGCATGCACGATGACATATGAAAAATTGGTTACGGCACTACAATACCGATTGGTAGCCGATGGGGATAGGCAAGCGGTCATAGAGGATGCCTATGCGGGTGATTTGTTATCCGATGTGATGGGCAATGCGAATCAGGATAGTGTGCTGATCACCATACAAGCTCATAAAAATACCGTTGCTGTCGCGTCTTTGGTTCAAATCCATTTGATCGTCCTATGCAATGACCGAAAAGCACCCGAAGACATGCGTACCGCTGCGACCGAACAGAACATCGCCATCTGCGAGACAACGGACAACCAGTTTGTCGCTGCATATAAGATTGCCCGATTATTGGGAAAGGTATGAAATAATCGCATGCGGATTGGAATTGATTTACATAATCATTCTTGCCTTTCGCCTTGTGCCCATCAGAATATGCTGCCTTCACTATTGGCATTGGAAGCCTCTGAACGTGATATCAAGATCTTAGCGCTCACCGATCACAATAGTGGCAGGAACCTTCCGGCTTTTGCCGAAGCCTGTGAAATGGTCGGCATTGTCGGTGTATTCGGATGTGAGGTCAATACTATCGAAGAGGTGCATATGCTCGCACTCTTTGAGGATGTTCACGTCGCAAGCGATTTTTGTTTTTATATCGAGTCGTTGCTTCCCCGGATAAGGAATGTCATCAACATTTTCGGCCAGCAGACCGTTGTCGATATTCGGGGAAAGATACTGGAAGAGGTGACAACGAGTCTATATGGAGCGGCCAACATTTCTGTCGATCAATTGGTAAACCAAGTCAATAATCTTGGCGGGATGGTGATTCCGGCACATATCGACAGGCTGGCCAACAGTCTCACGGCAAACCTTGGCTTCGTTCCGGATCTCCCCTACGCTGCAGTGGAGGCAATTCGAGTTCCCTGCCATGTGGAAGTCCATGGGAAGACGGTCATCCAAGGCTCTGATGCACATTATCTCGAACATATCGGACGCCGATGTTGTTATATCGATGCCGATGAAGCGAATTACCCAGCATTGGTCAACGCTTTGGCAAACAGCGCGATTTTCTATCGCGGTTCTTGATATTTTACAAAAAACTATAAAAATAATTTATTTCTTTTCTTCGACTTTGATCATTAAAATGTACAAAGCATGTAATATGTTGGGTCAATTTTACCCATTTTATATCGATAATGTATTATCTATATGCAACATTGTCGTTTGTCACAAGCCCATGTGGATGTTCCCTTTCAAGCTGCTCATGCCATAGCTTTCGTACATAATTTTATCATTTCATTTGAATTCCCAGTAAGTCAATATGACATATGCGTTGACTTTTTTCACTTTCGTACAAATTCCATTTAACTTTAGTGATACGAAAACCATGACATACCAATTACATGTGTCAAATATTGTAACTCTTTTTATTACAATAATTTATATGTTGACAATTGAATTTTTCTTCTCTATATTTCAATCACAGGACGAAATGATCCTGGATTGATTGAGGACAAGATGATTACGAAACGAATGATGGTTAAGTCAATGATAATCGCCACACTGCTTCTACTGGTACTTCTCGTACCGGTAGCTGCCACTAGGGTGATTTCTTCACAGACATTAACCATATATGCATACATTCCTGAGAGAACCAATATCACGGTAAATGAATTCGGTGAGACCGTCTTAGAGACTAACTATGGCGAAGACCACGCGAGAGTGAGCATCATGGATGTCGACAACGGTTGGAGAATATTGTCAGTGACGGCACGCTAATACGTACCATCACCCTGATACAAACAGGTGATGGCATTTCTACCTGAGCAAAAATCAATAAGTCAACGTATATAGGATACTTTCCACTCGCGAGTTTTGGCCGGCGGTAATGAACCTTCCGTATAGCCCAATGCCACTGAGAATACCGGTTCGTATCCCTCAGGCAGATTGAACGAACCCAACAACTTCTTCCCCTCTGCGATACTGAATGCCTGGGCAAAGGAAGCAACGTAGCATGAACCGAGTGACAATGCTGTCGCTGCAACGCACATATTCTGTGCTGCGTTGGCACAATCTGCCAATGAATAGATCGTCTTGTCGCTGCTGAGAAAAATCACCGTCGGTGCGTGATGGAAACAACTGAACGACTTCTGGCTTGCCCGCTCGACCAATGAAGGAACTTCTGTGTTCCGCATTACCTGTGCGACCGCTTGGGAAATCGTATCTAGCAAATCGCGATTCTGGACTACGGTGAAATGCCAGCTTTGGCGGTTCATGGCCGTGGAAGCTTTCAATCCTGCTTCCAGGATTGTCTTCAAATCACCTTCCTCGATCTGCGTATCTTTGAAACTCCTGACGGATTGTCTTGTCATGAGCGTGTTAATTGTTTCGTTCATCATTCTTCTCCACAGGTTTTGTAAGTATATTATCGATCGCTTCTTCCGAAGATTCTCAACAGGAATAAAAAGATATTCAAGAAGTCAAGATACAAGGTGAGAGCTCCGATGATCGACAGCTTCACGTAAGTATCCTCATCCATGTGGCCGGTATAGGCATCATTAAGCCGCTTGATCTTTTGAGTGTCCCATGCGGTAAGACCGACAAAAATCAATACTCCGATTATCGATACAACATAATAGATACTCGCGCTACCAATGAAAAAATTAATCAGCGAGGCGATGATAATGCCCCACAACCCCATGATGAGATAATGACTGATGCCATCGAGATTACGCTTTGTAGTCATCCCGTACAAGCTCATAGTGCCAAACACCGCTGCCGTCGTAAAAAATGCGCGGCTGATGACCAGATTGCTGAACGCAAGGAAAATCACCGAAAGTGTTATCCCGTTGAGCACGGCGTAGGCTGTGAATGACACGACAGCGGAAGCTGTCGACATCTTCTGCAACCGGGCGGATAGGTATATGACCAATCCGAATTCGGCGAACACTATTATCATCAGTGTAATGGGGTTTGAGAGAAATACGGATCGCAACGCATCACTGGAAGCTACCAGATAGGCTACCAATCCCGTGATCGCCAAACCAGCAGTCATCCAGAGATAGACATTTTTCAGGATGCTCCGTTCACGGAGCTTCACATTTGACAACATTTGGGCTTTAAAATCGTTCATATGCCAATCGCTCCTCGTTCATGTTATTGACAAAGTATAATTCCTAATACTAAATGTTACATTTTTTTCAGGTGCAGTCAATAACACTATACTCTACGTGATAACCACTTCTTTTTCCGATAGAACAGCCAACGGACCAGCCATTCCGATCCGTCACCGAGCAGATATGCAAACCACAGCCAGATAATCGGAAGCTTGAACAACAACACGACAGCCAGTGAATACGGAATCATCATCGCATACTGACTGACCAAACTCGAATAGAGAAGCGGTTTGTTTTCTCCGGAGCCTGTAAACGCAGAGCCCATACCCGCACCTGCTGCCCCTATGAGCATACTCGGGCCGATGATGCGCATAAAAGCCATCCCTTCGAATGAGATTTCTACTCCGCCTAGGAACAACGATAAGATTTGTTTGGGAAACAACATCGCCAGCGATGCGAAGAAACCAACAAAAAGCATGCAATTTATCGTAGTCAACCGAACCGCTTGCAAGGCCCTGTCCGACTTCTCAGCTCCCAGATTCTGCCCTATGATTATTCCGCTTCCCATCATGATACCCCATGCCGGCATCATGCCAAACTGGTAAATACGCGTGGCGACGCCTAAGATTGCCAAGGCAGCCGTGCCATACATCCCTATGAGTTTCAACGTGATGACACCCGCGATGTTTCGAAGAATCAGGTTGAAACCTGCCGGAAGTCCTATCGTGAAGAGTTTTTTGTCCGTTTCAAGATCAAGTTTGAACAGATGTGACAATCTGATATTGAATCTGGCATCCTTTTTCAAAAGTAATAGTAATCCGATGACAAACGCAATGGTTATTGATCCTACAGTGGCAATGGCAGCTCCTTTCATACCCCACCCCAGACCTCGTATAGAAGTCCCGGGAATCACATCGAACATTAACAATGGATCGGCTATCATGTTGAGGATCGCGGAGAATATCAATAACTTCATCGGAGTCTTGGCATCACCGGTACACCTGAAGATGGTATTCACACTGTATGAAGAGAAAAAGATAGGCAAGAATATGAGACGGATCACACCGTACTCCATCCCGTAGCGTATTACCTCGGGATCTTTTGAGAACAATCCTATCGCTGGTTGCAACACGAGGAGCATCAAGACGGCTCCGATCGTTGCCAAAAGCGCTTTGAAAATCAGTGTTTGTTCAGCAGCCAATCGCGTTCGTTCAAGATCCCCCGTGCCATAGCTTTGGCTGATCAGTGAGACCGAACTGGTCCCGATAATTTCATTGAGCACTTCTACTATCCAGAACAATGTGATGAAAATCGTTGTCGCTGCTACCGCTGCCGGCGAGATATAACCGATCCAAATCATGTCTACCAAGTCATATACGGCTTGGAGAAGCATGCCGGCCATAGTAGGGAAAGAGAGCTTCCATATTTGCCTATTGATAGGTCCATGTATCAATTCATCATCGAACGATTCTCGCATGCGCGAAATGTATCACGCAATTCAATGATGTACAACATGGTAAAGCCTGCTTGTTTGGCTTAGATACTGATGGTATAGTGAGCCCATGATTCGAAGTATTCTGCCGTTTAAGGCAACATCGCTGTTATTAGGCATGCTCACTCTTATCTTGTTTGTCTCTTTTTCCGGTTGCTCTACCCTTCAACAACAGGACAGGTTGCAGCGCGAGCAAGATCTGGCCCAACGGGCAGTCAAGGAACTGTTGCTGATCGCCCTTCCCCGCATCCAAAGCTACAAGACCCCTGAAACATGGATTTCGGCAAGCAGCTCATCGCTGATTCCCGCAGGGGCGGGGACAATCGTACAGAATTTGAAAGTAATCCCGGGGCTATCCGGTTACATTAATCATTATCTGGAGATAGCTCGAAAATTACTAGAAGCGGCTATCAAAGAATCTCTGTCAGAAATGATTGATCTCGCATCATCGGCTACCTTCACAAATCCACTGCAAATTGTCCGGGGATCATCGAACGAAGCGACCATGGCATTCAAAGCGATCAATGAGGATCGCTTTGCGACCATGTTCGAAACATATTTCAAGGAACATGTCGAATTGCAGGATAGCTGGTCAGCTATCATCCGGCAATATAATCTCTATGCCGAAACAAAGAACCAATTGGCATCGCTCACCGATAGTGAAGAAATAGAAACACTCGATATCCCAATTATCGACCATATAGTCGGAATAAGTATCAATCAATTCACATCAACATTGGCATTACAGGAAGTATATATCCGTTCGATAGCCGGGTCGTACGATTCCGCGCCCCTGCAGATGTTCGCGACAACAGGAAGACCATGATGGATTTGTTCTCACATAGAAACGAAGAGAAATCACAACCGTTAGCCTATAGGATGCGACCGAGAACTTTGGATGAGTATATTGGTCAGGACCATATCATCAGTCCCGGGCGATTGCTACGCAGGGCGATCCAGGCAGATCAGCTCTCCTCCTTGATTTTCTATGGCCCGCCAGGAACCGGCAAGACTACTCTTGCTCGGGTGATAGCGAATACCACCCGTTGCGCGTTTGCGACTCTCAATGCCGTGCTATCCGGAGTGAAGGAACTACGGTATGAGATTGACGAGGCAAAAAAACGACTTGAGTTTTATGGAAAGCGTACGATTCTGTTTGTCGATGAAGTCCATCGGTGGAATAAAAGCCAGCAAGATGCGTTGCTTCCATGGGTAGAAAACGGAACGTGCATCCTCATAGGTGCGACTACTGAAAATCCTTACTTTGAAGTAAATTCCGCTCTTGTAAGCCGTTCGAGGATTTTCCAATTGTTACCGCTTACATCTGTGAATCTATGGGAGATCGCAAAACAGGCTTTGCAGGACTCGGAACGCGGGTATGGCAAATGGAATGTTGAATTTGAACCGGGGGCACTTGAACATTTGGTTGAAATTGCGAATGGCGATGCCAGATCACTTCTCAATGCCCTTCAACTGGCAGTAGAAACGTCACCGGAGGCGTTTCCTCCGCCCGAAGGACAAATCATACATATCACCATGGAAGCCGCTGAGGAGAGTGTCCAACGAAAAGTGGTCTTGTATGACAAAGAAGGCGATTATCATTTTGATATCATCAGTGCTTTCATCAAGTCGTTACGGGGAAGCGATCCTGATGCCGCATTGTATTGGCTCGCAAGAATGGTCGCAGCGGGAGAAGATCCAAAATTCATCTTCAGAAGGATGCTGATCAGCGCATGCGAGGACATCGGACTTGCTGATCCTATGGCGATTCAAGTAGTGGAAGCCGATGCACAAGCTTTCGAGAGAATCGGACTACCCGAAGGACGTTTCCACCTCACCCACGCGGCACTCTACCTCGCGACCGCACCTAAATCTAATTCGACATTGGCATTCTTTGATGCGTTGAAAGCAATCGAAGAAGAACGGGATTCGGATGTCCCCAACCACCTCAAAGATGCGAGTCGCGATCAGAAAGGCTTCGGTCATGGTGAAGGGTATCTTTATCCGCACGCGTATCAAGACCATTGGGTTGCCCAACAATATCTTCCGACTTCTTTACAAGGTAAAGTCTTTTACAGACCTAGTGAGATGGGATATGAGGCTAAGATCAGAGCGGATGTACTGAAAAGAAGAGAAGCTCAACTTGAAGCGACGAGCGAGGATGAACAACCTGAACACTTCACATTCTCACCCGCGGGAAACCAACGCGAACGTTGGATCCAAAGGGCGAACAGCGAACGCGGAGCAATGCTAGAAAAAATTCGCGATGCTATTTTCTCAAACCTACATATCCAACGTCATGACCGGGTGCTTGTGATTAATGCCGGGCACGGACTGTTGGTCTGGGAAGCTTTCCGAAAAACTCCCGAAGGCTTGACCGTAGCGATATGCAGGACAGAGGCTCAATTCCGTCATGTACAGCACTATGCCCGGACACTTGAAGAAATTGAACAGCCCATCATCGTAAAAGGCGAACCCGAAACGGCACTGATCGAACTGGATCGCAATATCAGGTTCGAGACGATTATCGGACGAAACATGCTCAGTCGCCTGCATCTCGATTCATCGATCATCAAAATACTTGTCGATAGGATGGTAGAATCAGGAACCTTGGTTTCGGCAGAAACAGTACCATCCAAGGGTAGCAAGTTGTCTGACTTTGTCCGAGATGAGAACACCAAACGAGCGCTGTTACAAGCTGAGGAATTGATTTATGGAGGATACAACGAAGAGACAAAGGCGATCGCATGGCAAGAAAAAGATCTTGTAAAGGTATTGTCCGAGTATCACCTCGAATCTACCGTCGAAGCATTTGATGCTTTTGAACAACGATACATCCAATCTTCTGATATCTCTCGCTGGATAGAACGGACATACAAGCCTGCTTGGCAAGCTCTCGGTATCGCGATCGATTCCGAATCGATTGAAAAAAGTTTATTGTCATTGATCGGGGAATCTTCTGTTTCATGGAAACACAGAATCGCAATCGTTGTCGCAAAAAGGAAAAAAGTGGTTCCGAGGAAAAACTCTGGAACTAATTCCAGGAAAGGCACTTGACAAAAGCGGATGAATCAGGCATGTTATCGTACGTTGATTTGCTCTGGTGTATCCGGACTGCGATCATTTCTTGGTGGATGTAGTTCAATGGTAGAGCACCAGATTGTGGATCTGGTTGTTGCGGGTTCGAGCCCCGTCATCCACCCTAGTGCAGCGGTGCTACACAATGGTGATTGATGCGTTCGTAGCTCAGCTGGATAGAGTTCCGGACTTCGAATCCGTAGGTCGCAGGTTCGAATCCTGCCGGACGCGTTTTTTGAAATGTGTATGGGCCGCTAGCTCAGCTGGTAGAGCAGCAGACTCTTAATCTGCGGGTCAAAGGTTCGATCCCTTTGCGGCTCATCAAGGTGCGGAAGATTTTCGCAAGGGAATCGGAAGTATTGCCACTGCGAGAGTGGTGGAATTGGCAGACACGCTAGACTTAGGATCTAGTACCGTAGGTGTGAGGGTTCAAATCCCTCCTCTCGCACTCGACCCTAGGTCGAAGCTTAGAATAGGTATCGGTAGTCTTGCGAGAGTAGCTCAGTGGTAGAGCTCCACCTTGCCAAGGTGGATGTCGCGGGTTCAAGTCCCGTCTCTCGCTCTTAAGGCAACTGGTTTGTATTAAACAAATTAGTTGCCTTTTTTTGGCTCAACTCATCTTTTTGTTGGAATGGTATGTAGCTGAAAAGGCTCTTAGCCTCCTCAATGATCTTCAGGAAGAAGTATTGGGCATCCTGATACCCGTAGTCCTTACCTCTGATGTTTTGATGAAATTGTTGGTCTTTTTCAGTTTGCCTATCCGAGTATTCGATGAAGAGTCGGGTAATCACGAATCATCTCCTTGATGGATACTGGAGCGTTCTTTCTCATGCTCTCATTTGCAGCTATGCCGGTAAGGATGGAATATCCCCCTTCGATATGACTCGCTGCACGCCCGAGGGAATCTTCGGTATCACTTACGAAAAGATCTCTCAAAAGACGATCGTCTCCTCCCCCGTGCCCGCCTTCGTTCGCGATTTCGACCGGAATATCATAAGATTCTGCCCAATGTGGTCGTATCCTGATACGGACTTCCTCTTTGAGTTCAAATTCTTTCTTCTGCCGGACATCCAGTCTATTCGGATCATTTTCTTTCCCTGAGGTATATGCTTTCTCCACTGCCTCATATTCCAAACGTCCCTTCGTACCGTTGAAATTCACACGAAACCCTTCCCACGGAGAGTATGCGGTCAAGTGGTAGGACATCAGTACGTTGTTTACATAGGAGATGACCAGTGCCATGTCGTCTTCGATGGAGATACCATCACCGAACACACTCTGATCTCTTTGGTACCCATCCTCCTTTTCAGCATTGAGGTAGAGTTCGCGGTAACGTTCATCGGCATTGAGATTGAGCGCGAACGGATCGACGACAGAGGAATCGGTTCCTCGTGCATAGAAGGAGGTGACTCCTCGTTTCTCGGCGTTTTCCCTGCCATAGAAGATGAGATTCCCTTGGGCGAACACCTGCTTGGGCACACTGTCTATCCACCAATTGATCAGATCGAAGTGATGTGTCGCCTTGTGCACCATCAAGCCCCCGGAATTCTTCTTGTCCCGATGCCAGCGACGGAAGTAATCGGCTCCGTGTATCGTATCGAGAAGCCATTCGAAATGTACGGAGGTGATTTCTCCGATCGTCTTGTCCTGGAGGAGTTTCTTTACCTGGGAATTTCTCGGTGCATACCGATAGTTGAAGGTCACGGTCAGGTGCTTGTTCGTTTCCTCGGAGACTAAGAAAATCTGTTCGGCTCTCTCGCAGTCGATGGTAAGAGGTTTCTCACAGATTACATCACAGCCCGCTCTCATCGCTCGTATGATGTACTCATGGTGAGTCCTGTCAATCGAAGTGATTATCACAGTATGTGCACCAGTATCTGCGATCATCTTCTCGAATTCCTCGGGAGCATAGACATCCAAAGAGTGGGAACCGTAGCTTTTGGCAACATACTTGGCCACATATTCCATCCGTTTCCTGTTTGTGTCACACACCGCTTTCAGTGTTCCCCACGCGCTGTAGGGACCAAAAAGAGCATCGATGTACATGAATGAACGGCTCCCTGTTCCAACGAGACAATATACTTTCTTCGACATATACTCCTCCATGAATAATTATAATTGAGAATCGGGAGTTCCACTGTGCAATTTGGAGGAAGCTGTTTACCATTTTCGCTCATGTAGGCATATCAACCGTACAGCGGTTGATGATTTCTCCTCATCTGCACCGGCGAAATATGATAGTAATTCTTAAATGCTCGGGAGAAGGAGCTTTGGTTGCTGTATCCGCATTCCATGGAGATTTCGATCATCGACAATTTGGTCAGTTCAATCAGCTCTCGCGCACGGTTCATCCTGCACTCTTCGAATAAGTCATGGGGACTGGTGTTCCTAGCCTTCTGGAAAATCTTGCGAAGCTGGCTTACGCTATAGCCTAAGTTCCTTGAAGTTTCTTCAATTCCTATTCCTTCGTGCATGTGGGCACAGAACCACGCTACGGAGGCACTCACGATATGGTGATTATGATTCTTCGGATGCCTATTGATGGAATCATCGGTGTGCTCTAGGAAGAGGATGCTGAGTCTCCGGCAGCAGATTTCAAATTCCAATAGACTCGTATAGGAGGGAGAGCGGACAAGAGGAGACATTTCCTCGGCAAGTTTGCTCACCATCTCCAGAGTACGCTCATCGACATGTGTTGAGAGCGTCGTCCTACCTTTGAAGAGATCCGACAGCCCCTCTGGAACCTCCACGAAATGAAAGACCGCTATCTTGGAGTCGGTACGCTCTTTGCTCGACCACCCGTGGATTGAGTCAGGAGACGAAATGAAGAAATTGTGAGCATCGGACCATGTCTTTGTTTCCTTCTCCAATTTCTTCAGGAGATTACGGCCCGAAAGTGTAAACTGAAATTCCCAACACCCTCTTGAGTTGATTGGGATCGGCTTAACCCGGTAATTTCTCATCCCATGGCTACAATAGATGAGCGACATTGGATACTCCTTGTTCCGCCTTCTCTGTATCGTTCTCTTGGAATTCAATTTCACTATAGTCTTTGAAAAGCAAAAAATAAAGATGTGAATTGCTGCAATACATGGAAAATTGGCAGGAAAATGAGTTTGTCTCATCTAACCGGATAAATGGCGATGTGAGCGAAAATGATAATAATTAGGATTGTTTCTGTATACAGCACTCCTTGCTTCCATAGTAGCCTGATAGCAGGCTTGGCCGGACAACCGATGAAATACCGAGCGGATGGGAGCAGCTCTTGTCCTTGAGTACCTTGGCCGCTTGTGTAAAAAAGGAAGCGTATGAAAAAGAGAATGCGCCAGAACCTCACATCCTATGCATTCCTCGCTCCGTGGCTCATAGGGTTTCTCGGCCTGACGCTCTATCCCATGTGCTACTCCCTCTTCCTCTCCTTTACCGATTTCAATCTTCGCAGTGCTCCCGTATGGGTTGGACTGAAGAATTTCATCGTAATGTTCGGAGGGAATGACACCTACCGCGGTGATGAACGATTTCTCAATTCGCTGTTCGTAACGTTCAAATTCGTGTTCGTATCAGTACCGTTGAAGTTGGTGTTTGCGCTTGCGATAGCCATGCTCATGAACAAAAAACTCAAATTCATCCCTCTCTATCGGGCGCTTTACTATATTCCTACGCTTTTAGGAGGCTCGGTGGCGATCTCAGTCCTATGGAGAAGGATATTCGCAGGGGACGGATTGTTAAACCTTATCCTCACGAACGTATTTTCCGTCGCGGAACCTCCGGCGTGGATTTCGAACCCCCAGTATGCACTCGGTACGCTCATCCTTCTTGCCGTGTGGCAATTCGGATCTCCGATGATCATCTTTTTAGCGGGTCTACAACAGATCCCACAGGAATACTACGAAGCTTCCAGCGTGGACGGAGCAGGGAGGATCAGACAGTTTTTCGTAATCACCCTTCCTAGCCTCTCCCCAATTATTTTTTTCAATTTCGTGATGCAGATGGTCAGCGCATTTCAGTCCTTCACCCAGGCGTTCATCATCTCAGGTGGGTCAGGAAGCCCCCTCGATTCTACGATGTTCTATTCGCTGTACCTCTATATCAAGGGGTTCGGTTTCTCGGAGATGGGATATGCGGCAGCGATGGCGTGGGTGCTCTTGCTCATCATCGCATTACTGACAGTGATCGCATTCAAGTTCTCAGGGACTCTGGTAACCTATGGAAGTGGGGAGTAGATGATGCAAAAAAAGAAAAGAATACTGCATGCGCTACTACTCAACCTCTTCATTCTAACATTGGGTATCGGGATGTTGTATCCCATCCTCTGGCTGGTTGGCGCCTCATTCAAACCGAGCAATACGATCTTCACCTCAGTAGGGATTTTCCCGGTGAACTTGACTTTTACCAACTATGTCCAAGGGTGGAAAGGTATCGGTATCGTCGGTTTCGGTACATTTTTCAAAAACAGTTTCACCATTTGTTTCATCAGTGCATTCGCCAACATGATGTTCTGTTCCCTCACCGCATATGCATTCGCCCGCCTGGAATTCACGGGGAAGAGACTTTGGTTCATCCTGATGATGACGACGTTGATGCTTCCCGCGCATGTGACAATCATTCCACGTTATGTGATGTTCAGGACATTCGGATGGATCAACACGTTCCTTCCCATCATCATCCCAAAATTCTTTGCTACCGACGCATTCTTTATCTTTCTGCTCATCCAGTTCATACGAGGGCTTCCCAAAGACCTCGATGACTCCGCTTATATCGATGGATGCAACAAATTCACCATATATTCCAGGATCATCATGCCTCTCACCCTTCCAGCACTGATTACGACCGTCCTGTTCTCATTCCTTTGGACTTGGGATGATTTCTTCAATCAGCTGCTCTACCTTACTTCACCTGAAAGATACACTGTCCCCATGGGGCTGCGTCTTTTCCTCGATGCGTCGGGCATCTCATCTTGGGGACCGATGTTCGCGATGTCGGTGCTTTCTCTGATACCGGCCTTCATCCTCTTCTTCTCACTTCAAAAGTATTTCGTACAGGGGATAGCCACCACAGGAATCAAGGGATGAAACTCCCGAAGATATAGATAGGAGGAATCTATGAAAAAGTTTTTCGTTATCATGTTCGTTGTCCTGACAGGATCCGCACTTCTCTTTGCAGCCGGAGTTCCGGAAAGTGCGACACAAAAAGAAGACACTGTGATCCGGTGGGCATACTGGGGCAGTGGGGAGAGAGTGACGATCAGCCAACAAGCGATCGAGCTCTATGAATC
>Ga0265293_10007985_pt1 | contig 15958 bp, 18 predicted proteins | sample Munlanlewell138R_FD_192505 | JGI IMG/M metagenome (GOLD analysis project Ga0265293, IMG submission 192505) | Leachate microbial communities from a municipal landfill in Southern Ontario, Canada - Leachate well 138R | ecosystem: Engineered > Solid waste > Landfill > Unclassified | place: Canada...
CTGGAGTTCTCCGTGCTCCGCCCGTCGCCGCTCATCGAGCTCGTGAATACGGAGGTCGCCGCAGTAGTCGCGCGAGGCACACACCGCGCAAAAGCCGTCCCATTCGTCCGACATGTCGTGTCCCCCTGACTGAATCTTCGGCAGTCCGCGCGCGAACCTGAGTGTGCGCAAGGTTCCCGCGGGCGCCGGAGCACAAGCAGGCGCTGGGGTAAGCTGCGGGCGTGTTTGTGGTGCTCGAAGGTGGCGAAGGTGCGGGCAAGAGTACGCTCGCGGCGGCACTCGCGAAGCGCATCGAGGCGGCCGGGCGCGACGTCGTGCTCACGCGCGAACCCGGCGGCACCCACGCCGGCGAACTTGTGCGCACACTCCTGCACGAACCGCTGCCGCCCTGGGGCGAGACGTTCGCCTTCCTCGTCGCGCGCGCACAGCTCGTAGCGGAGGTGGTGCGGCCTGCGCTGGTGGGCGGGGCAGTCGTCCTCTGCGACCGCTTCGCCGGGAGCACCTTCGCCTACCAGGGGTACGGGCGCGGGCTCGACCTTGCCGAGTTACGCCGCGTGAACGCGCTCGCCACCGGCGGACTGGAACCGGACCTCGTGCTCTACCTCGATCTGCCTCCCGAGGCCGGCCTCGCGCGGAAGCACGGCGAAGCGGAGGCGATCCGTACGGGCCTCGAAGGGCTGGTGTTCCACGAGCGCGTGCGCGAAGGGTTCCGGGCGCAGGCTGCCGCCGACCCGAAGCGCTGGGTCACGCTCGACGCGACGGTGCCGGCGGATGCAGTCGCGGCGGCTGCCTGGGCGGCACTGGGGCCGCGGCTCGGCTAGCAGGATCTGCATACCATTGCTGCGCCCCGCGAGCCCCCGATCGCGCGCGTGATCTACTCGCCTGGCTAGGCTGACGGCACCTGCAACTGACAGGAGCCGGTATGCTGAAGGTCCGCAGAGCCGAGGATATCTTTCACACCGACGGTGGCTGGTTCAGTGCGAACTGGCACTTCTCCTTCGACCAGTACCGCGACCCCGAGTACATGGGCTTCGGCCCGTTGCGCGTGTTCAACGACGACCGCCTCATCCCCGGTGCAATCTGGCCGATGCACCCCCACCGCGACATCGAAGGCATCACGTACGTCGTCGAGGGGCTGTTCGAACATGCGGATAGCCTCGGGAACGGCGGGCACCTGGACCCGGGCGCCGTCCAACGAGCAACGCTCGGCTCGGGGATGCAGCACTCGGAGCGCAATGGCTCGACCGAGCACCCGATGCGCTTCCTCCAGTTCTGGATCCTCCCCGATGAGGCGAACCTGCCACCCTCCATTGAGCAACGCCAGTACACCAGGGACGACCGCAGCAACCGGCTGCTCGAAGTGCTGAACCCCACCGGCGCCGACGCCGTGAAGGTGCACCAGGATGCGCGCGTGTTTGTCTCGTCGCTCGACGAAGGGAAACAGGTGACGCACGCCCTCGGCAGCGGGCGCGGCGCCTACCTCTACCTGATCGAAGGTGAAGCCGGGATCAACGAACAGCCCGTGCATACGGGCGACGCCGTCATGGCCGAAGACGAGGCACAGCTCGAAATCGTGGCCCAGCTCCCAACCGAGCTCATCCTGGTCGACGTGCCGATGCAGTTCGAACCCGTTGGCGTCTGGCGGCGCTGAGCCACGCGCCGAACACCGAAACGCTCAAGCGCACGGCGGTGGACGCATCGCCGCCGAGAAGGAGGGAAGAGCCATGCCGAAGACTCGCACCGTCGCCGTCCTCGCAGGGAGCCTGCGGAGGGAGTCGTATAGCCGGAAGCTGGCTCGGGCGCTGGAAAAGCTCGCGCCGGAGTCCCTCGAATTCGAACACATCTCCATCGGCAAGCTGCCGCACTACAACGAAGACATGGAGGCGAGCGGCGAGCTGCCCGAACAGTGGGTGAAGTTCCGGAACAAGGTGAAGGAAGCGGACGCCGTGCTCTTCGTCACTCCGGAATACAACCGCTCCATCCCGGGCGTGCTGAAGAACGCACTGGATGTCGGTTCGCGGCCCTACGGCCAGAGCGCCTGGCAGGGGAAGCCCGGGGCGGTCGTGAGTGTCTCCCCCGGCGCCATCGGCGCGTTCGGCGCGAACCACCATCTCCGCCAGGCCCTGACGTTCCTCGATGTGCCGACGATGCAGCAACCGGAAGCGTACATCGGCGGCGCTGCGGAGCTGTTCGACGAAGAAGGCAACCTGGGGAACGAAAGCACCGCCGCCTTCCTCTCGGAGTTCATGAAGTCGTTCGAAGGCTGGATCGAGGCGAACGAGGGGTAGTGCCGAGCTGCTCCCCACACCTACGAGGAGCAGCCCGGCCAGTGGCTTAGACGCGGACGCCGGCGAGCTTCGCCAGCTTCACCGTGTTGAACAGCGCCAGCCCGGCGTACCACTTCACCCGGATGCGGGTCGCATCCTTGGTCTCGAGGCTGCCAACGCGTTCGATGGTGAGGCCGCCGGGGGCAGTGAGCCCCGCGAGGCCACCCTCCCCGAACTGCATCGCGTAGATCGTGCTGCAGTCGTTGCTCGTGCCGACGGTGTGCGCGTCGCTGATGTAGTCGTTGATGCCGATGGGGATGCCATCGTAGAACTGGAGCATGTTGCCGAACGCATCGCGGTCGGCTTCGAGGAAGGTGCCCGTGCTGCGGGCGAGCTCGTTGAGGGTGCGGCGGCTGCGGCGGCTCATCAGCAGCAGGTCCGGCTTGCCGCCACGCACCTTGTCGATGAGCTCGTCGAGTTTGTCGAGCGTGAGCGCGCCGCCGTTCGCGCCCATGGTCACGGTCTGCCCGGCGGCCGTAAGCAGGTCAATGCCGGCGAACGAATTCGGGTCGGCGGCGTCATCGCCGTTCACGAACGTGTCGTCGAACAGCGACTGCACGGCGCGCGCTTTGAGCTGGACGATGGCCGCTTCCAGGTCCTGGATGTTGGACCGCGTGGCCTTGAGGAAGTTATCGATATCGGCATCGCCACCGAGGATGCAGAGGCTGGCGGTGGCCTGCGAAAAGGTCGGCGTCGATTCGGCCCACGCTTCGCCGACGCTGTAAAAGTCGGCCGCGGGGGCGGTACTTTCGCGGTTGTAGGTGAGGCCGTTGCCGGTGATTTCGATGAACGGCAGGCGCTGGAGCACGGGGCTTTCCTGCGCCATCGTCTCGATCACGCCAGCGACCAGGGTGTCGGTGCTGAGCTTGTTGGCTTCGATGAGCGTAAGGGCCATTGCGGGCGAGGAGACCTCCTGTACGAACTAGCACAAGTGTTCGAACAGTAGACACCAGAGCCGCAATCGCCCGTTGGCAGCAGCGGGCAAAGATTCGCGGGGATACTCGTTCGCTGCGCGCTAGTCCAGCGGCGGAGGAAGCAGGTCGTTCTCCGAAAGGGAGAGCAGGTTCGAGAGATCGGTGTAGGAAACACCTATCTCCAATCACTCCGCCAGTGAACCGCCGGCGAGCAGCTCTTCGATGTGCCTCGCGACGAAGCCGGGCGCTTCCATCGGGATGAAGTGGGAGTACTCCGGCAGGTGCACGTCTTCGCCATGCTTGAAATGCGTAGCCAGGTCCGGCGCGGTCGGCGAGCTGCTCATGTCCAGCGGTGCATCCTCCGTGCGCGAGCGGGCACGCAACACCCGGACCGGGATATCGAGCGCGGCGACAGAGTCGTAGATGACGGCGCCACCAACGCTGCCGGTATACACCGCAGCTTCGATATTCGGCGGACAGGCCAGCACGTAGCCCTCGCCTTCCGGGTTCGGAAGGAGCCCATAGGTGCAGTAGTCGCGCAGCACCTGTTCCTCCCAGTCGGCGAACGGCGGGCGCGCGCGGAAGCTTTCGAACATCTCCTCAGGCGAGGCCCACTGGTTCCGGCGGCGCGCGGCGAAGTGTTCTCCGCCGCCGGGGCGCGCATCGTACATCTCGCGGCGCATGATCACTGGGTCGACGAGCAAAAGGCTGGCGAAAATGCCGGGTTCGAGCGCGGCTGCGTGCACCACCGCGAAGCCGCCCTTGGAGTGTCCCACGCCAACCGCCCCTTCGGTGCCAAGCGCCCGGGCGGTTGCTGCGACGTCGTGCCCGAAGTCGGGCCACTGGTATGGCGGCTCGGGCTTGTCGCTCCGGCCGTGCCCGCGCATATCGATGGCGAACACGTGACGCCCGGGCAGGTGCGCGACGACCTGGTCCCAGCAGCGCGCATGGAAGCCCGTGGCGTGGGCGAGGAAGATGGGCTGGCCTTCCCCCGGCCACTCGTAGACCTGCAGTTCGAGGCCATTGACTCGAAGACGAACTTCGTTCGGTTCACGCATGGCGAATAGTGTAGGGCCACCGGCGGCCGCTGTCGCGATGTCTCACCGCACACCGGCGCGGGCGCGCGCGGGCGCCGATGGCGCCTGCGCGCCGGCGCGACCGAAGAAGCGGATGGCCAGCACCAACCCGGCACAGAGCACTCCCTGCAGCGCGATCGTCTCGCGCAGGCCGATCTGGTCGGCGATGATGCCGATCGGAAGTGCCGCGAGGCCAAAGAGGCTCCAGCTCAGCATCGCGATCGACTGCACGCGGCCGTGATATTCGTAGTCGGTGTAGGTCATCGTCAGGGAGTTGTTCAGCGACTGGAAAGCGCTCGCCAGCGAACCCACGGCGACCATCACGAGCAGCCCCGGGATGAACGCCGCCGTTCCTCCCAGGCCGACCAGCGACACACCGAAGAGCACACCCGCGAGAGGCTGGAGTACCGGCGCCTTTGGGTGGTCCGCATAGGTGGCGACGATCACGGTGGCGACGACCGCCCCCACCGCACCGGCCGACGACAGCAACCCGAGCCCGCCCGCACCCACGTTGTAGATGTCCGCGGCGATGGAGGGCAGGAACGACTGGTAGGGGAAGCCGATCATCACCACCGCGAAGGAAGTGAGGATGAGCTGGCGGATGGGCGCGTTGCGCCGCACATAGCCGAGGCCGTCGCGAAGGTCGGCGAGCGGCGAGCGGGCATTTTCGCGGGGCACCGGGTTGCCCGCTGGTAGTGGCAACAGCGAAAGCATGGCGATGACAAAACCGAGCGTCGTGAGGTAGTACACGCCTGCAGTCCCGACGAAGGGCACGGCGATGAGCAGGCCCGCGATGGAGGGCCCGACGACGCGGCTGCTGTTCATCGAAAGCTGCTGGAGGACGACGGCGTTGCCGATGGCCTGGCGGTCGACGAGGTCGGTGATGAACGCTTGCCGGGCCGGGCCAACGAAGGCGAAGCCCGCGCCCTGCACGGCCCCCGCCGCGATGAGATGCCAGTATTCGAGGGCCTCCATCGCGATCATGGTCGCGAGCCAGGCGGAGTTCGCGGCGATGATGGCCTGGCTGACGAACAGGACCTTCTTCTTCGGCAGCCGGTCGGCCACGACACCGCCCCAGAGCGAGAGCAGCAACTGCGGCACACCGAACGCCAGCATGACGCCGCCGAGGGCGCTGTTCTTTTCCGTCAGGTCGTAGGCGAGGAAGCCCCGCGCAATGACCTGCATCTGCATCCCGAGGAACGAAAACAGTGTCCCGAACCACAGGGTCCGGAACTGGTCGTTTTCCAGCGCATAGAAGGTGCGGGATAAGAACCCGAGGCGGGCCACAGAGCCTCACTCTCACGTGAACGTGACCATGGCAGGGTAGCATCGGCGAGGGGGGAGGCGAAAGGCGGTAGAAGACGGGCGAGGCCTTTGCCTTACACGTTGAAGAGGATGTGGAGCACGTCGCCGTCCTGGACGACGTAGTTCTTCCCTTCGGTGCGCACCAGGCCCTTCTTCTTCGCCTCGGCTTCGCTGCCCGCCGCGACCAGGTCCTCGAAGCGCACCACCTCGGCGCGAATGAAGCCGCGCTGGAGGTCGCTATGGATCTTGCCGGCAGCCTCGGGGGCGGTTGCGCCCTCTGCGATGGTCCACGCCCGGCATTCGTCGGGACCCGCGGTAAGGAAGCTGATGAGCCCGAGCAGGCCGTAGCTCACACGGATAGCCTCCGCCATGCCGCTTTCTGTCACCCCGACTGATTCGCGGAATTCGGCCGCGGCCTCTTCGTCGAGGTCGTTCAGTTCCATTTCGAACTTGCCACAGAAGACGGCGACATCGCGGCCCACGCCCTGGTAGCGCTCGCGATACTCAGCTTCCAGTTCTGCCCGCCGCGGCAGGTCGTCCTCGCCGATGTTGATGACGAGCATGAGCGGCCGGGCCGTCAGGAACTGTGATCCTTCGAGCAGCCGCCAATCGTCGTCGCCCAGTTCCTGGGCCCGCACGGGGACTTCCGACTCGAGGTCCGCTTTCATGCGCTGCAACAGGTCGCGCAGGCGGTTCATCTGGTCGCGTTCGCCCGCCTTCACGGAGCGCATCTCCGTTTCGAGCCGCTGCAGCCGCCGCTCGATGATCGCGAGGTCGGCGAAGGCGAGCTCGAGGTCCATTGTGGCGATGTCGCGTGCGGGGTCGATCGTCACCTCGGGGTGCGGCACGGTCTCATCTTCGAAGGCGCGGACCACATGAATGAGCGCATCCATGCGGGCGAGTTCGTTGATGAACTTGCCGGCCGGGCCCTCGCCCTTGCCGAAGGATTCGCCGGCCGCGGGGAAGTCGACGTACTGGATGGTCGCGTAGGTCGTCTTCTTGGGCTTGTAGAGCTCGGCCAGGCGGTCGACGCGCTCGTCGGGAACGTTGACGACGCCGACGTTCGGCTGCTGGCTGCTGCTATAGGCGCCGACCTGCGCGGAGCCGCGCGTGACGGCGTTGAACACTGTTGTCTTGCCCGACCGCGCGAGCCCGATGATCCCCAGCTGCATGGCATCGAGGGTACTCGCCGGGGTCGGTAGTCGGTAGTCGGTAGCCGGTGGTCGGTTCTCGGTAGTCGGTAGCCGGTGGGCGGTGGTCGGTAGGCGGAAGCGGCACCGGGAGAAAAAGGACCCTCACCCACATCTGTGGGTGAGGGGTCCGGGTGAGGGTCGTTCGCCTTTCGCCTTGAGCCTTGCTACTTCTCGATAGGGAGGCCGACGGAGTTGCCCCATTCGGTCCAGGAGCCGTCGTAGTTGCGCACCTGCGGGTAGCCGAGCAGGTGCGTGAGCACGAACCAGGTGTGGGAGCTGCGCTCGCCGATGCGGCAGTAGGCGACGATATCGTCCTCCGCCTTCAGGCCTTGCTCCTGCTCGTAAATCGCGCGCAATTCTTCGGCAGACTTGAAGGTGCCATCGTCGGGGTTCGCGGCGCGTGCCCAGGGCACATTCTTCGCGCCGGGGATATGCCCGCCGCGAAGTACCCCTTCCTGCGGGTACTCCGGCATGTGTGTGCGTTCGCCGCTGAACTCCTGCGGGCTGCGCACGTCGACCAGCGGCTTGCCCGCCGCCTGGTGCTTCAGGACTTCGTCGCGGAAGGCGCGGATCTTGGAGTCATCGCGCTCTGGCGCCTTGTAGGTCGTTGCGGGATAGGAGGGGACCTCACGGGTCATTTCGCGGCCCTCCTGCTCCCACTTCAGCCGGCCACCATCCATGACCTTCGCATTCGTATGGCCGAAGAGCTGGAAGATCCAGAAGGCGTAGGTCGCCCACCAGTTGTTCTTGTCGCCATAGAAGACGACCGTCGTGTCATTGCTGATGCCGTTCTTCGACATCAGCTTTTCGAACTGCTCGCGGTCCAGGTAATCGCGGCGAACCTGGTCATTGAGATCGGTGGCCCAGTCGATTTCCAGAGCGCCGGGGATGTGGCCCGAAGGGTAAAGGAGCGGGTCCTCGTTGGATTCGACGATGCGGACGTTTGGGTCGTCCTTGTGCTGGGCGACCCATTCGGTGGTGACGAGCACGTCGGGGTTGGCGTACCCACGTTCGGAGATATCGGCCATATCGTCCTCCGATGGTCAGAGTGGCGCCCTGGAGAGTAAGTGGGCGCCAGTGCTGCCCACCAGCCTAGCCGCGCCCAGATTGTTTATCAAGATGGTCAACAATGTAGAAGGTGCAACATGCCTGGACTGGCAGGAGTGCCTATGCCGAAGTGGCGGGCTCAGCGGGTGGCGGCGCTTGGGTGGACCACGGGGACGTACCCTGCGCGGAGGGCGCCAACGACCGCTGGCGGGGTAAGGACGGTGCAGGGCCCGGCGTGCAGGGGCATGCGATCGCAGTAGCCGCCGGGGGCCCAGCGGTGAAGTTCACCGCCCCAGGCGAGCCACGCATCGCGCTCCGGCAAGAAGGTGACCATCGTCCCCTCGGGAAGGGTGTTCGCGTCCGCCGCGAACGTACGCTTGCCCCCATCCGGCAGCAGCCGCTGGGAATGGAGAATTCGGTCCAGTTCGGGCGCGGGGACGTTCGCCGCGAGGGCGAGGCCGGGGTTTCCAGCCACAAACGCTGTGCGGAAGCGGTTCGCATCGGCCCGGCGACATTCGAAGCAGGGCCGGTGGCCAGCAGCGAGCGCGGTGGCCTCGTCGAGGAAGAAGAGCTGCGTGTAGCGGTTCGGGCCGAAGACCTCCATCCGGCGGCTGCGGAACTCGAGCAGGCAGCAGATCCACTGGCGGCTGGCCCAACGGCGGCGCGTGAGTGCGCGCGTTTCGTTGTCGTGGAAGCGCCCGCCGCGGTTGCCAAGAAAGAGCCCACGCGCCTCCGTCGCGACCACCTCGCCGAAGGGTGTGACGCGGTTCTGGTAGGGACGGCGCACGGTGCTCATGCGCGAGTTCTACCACGCGCGGACAAGGTCTGTTGGCGGCGCACAAAAGCGGGGGAGGCCAGTGGCCTCCCCCGCGGTCTTTCGCCGTCGCCTTGCGGCTTTCGCCTTACCCGAGGCGCTCGAAGATGCTGGCGATGCCCTGGCCGCCGCCGATGCAGAGGCTGACGATGCCGTAGCGGCCACCGGTACGCTCCAGTTCGTGCATGAGCTTCACGGTCAGGATGGTGCCGGTCGCGCCGATCGGGTGGCCCAGCGCGATCGCGCCGCCGTTCGGGTTCGTCTTCTCCGGGTCGAGCGAAAGCTCGTTCGCACAGGCACAGGAGACGCTGGCGAAGGCCTCGTTCAACTCGATGCAGTCGATCTGGTCGAGCGTCATCTGCGCCTTTTCGAGCGCCTTGCGGAGCGCCGGGATAGGCCCGCTGCCCATGATCGACGGGTCGACGCCTGCTTCGGCGCGGGCCACCAGGCGCATGCGCGGGGTGACGTTCAGTTCGCGCGCCTTCGAGGCAGACATGACGACCACCGCCGCGGCGCCATCGTTGATGCCAGAGGAGTTGCCGGCCGTCACCATGCCGCCGTCCTTGAAGGCGGGGCGCAGCTTGGCGAGGGCCTCAGCCGTCGTCGCACGGGGGTGCTCATCGGTATCGAAGACCTTCTCCTCGCGGCCCTGCTTCACCGTGATAGGGACGATCTGGTCCTTGAAGCGGCCCTTCTCGATCGCCTCGATGGCGCGGCGCTGGCTCTCGGCCGCGAATTCGTCCTGGGCTTCGCGCGTGATTTCGAACTGCTCGGCAAGGTTCTCGGCCGTGATGCCCATGTGATAGCCCTCGAAGGGGTCGCTGAGCAGGTGGATAATGCCGTCTTCGATCTGATCGTGGCCGAGGCGGTAGCCGGTGCGCGCCTTGCGCAGGTAGAACGGCATCCGCGTCATATTCTCCGCGCCGCCCGCGACGATGATTTCGCCATCGCCGGATTGGATGTAGCGGGCAGCAGAGTTGATCGCTTCGAGGCCGCTGCCGCAGATGCGGTTGACGTTCATCGCAGGGGTACCGATGGGCATCCCGGCCTTCACGGCCGCATGCCGCGAGAGGTAGGCATTTTCGGCAACCTGCCCCACGATGCCCATGATCACGTGCTCGACCTGCTCCGGGTCGATGCCGGCGCGCTTCGTCGCCTCGGCGATAACGGTTGCGCCGAGGTCGGCGGCGGGGACATCCGCGAGGGAGCCGGAGAAGCGGCCGATGGCCGTGCGGACACCGCTAGCGATGATGACGTCTTCCATGGAGTGAGTCCTTTCGTGGTCCCAGGGGGAGTTTTCGCGCCGGGACAAAGCGTGCGTCCGATTGTACGTGCCCGAAAATCGCCGGGCTACCGCATAGCACACGGGAGATACATAGCCACCCCGTATGAGTTGTCGGCTACCAGCAGTGCAGGTATCAGAAGAAGCGATGGCTTTGCCGCTGACATCCGCCTGGTGCGGCGGTGGCCCACCAGTGCAGGTGCTGCGCGCGGCGCACTTCTCGCTCTACAATCGAATCCTGGCACCTGCCCCCTATGTATAAGAAGCACACCCTCCCCAACGGACTCCGCATCGTCACGGCCGAACTGCCCCATACACGCTCGGCCACCATCTCGATCTATGTCGGCGCCGGCTCGCGGTACGAACGCGACGCAGATGCCGGGCTCTCCCACTTCCTTGAGCACATGCTCTTCAAGGGCGCCTCGCGACGCCCCACCGCGAAGGAGATGGCTGAGGCCATCGAGTCCGTCGGCGGGATGCATAATGCCGCCACCGACCGCGAAGCGACGGTCTACTACGCGAAGGTCCCCGATATCGCCGCCTTCGAGACGATCGACATCCTCGCGGACATGGTGCGCGAGCCGTTGATGGACCCCGCAGAGCTCGAAAAGGAGCGCTACGTCATCCTCGAGGAGCTCGCTGCCATCGAGGACAGCCCGGCGGAGATGGCCGGTATCCTCATCGACGAAGTGCTCTGGCCGGCGCAGCCGCTGGGCCGCAACGTAGGCGGCACGGCGGAGAGCGTAAAGGCGCTCCCGCTGGCCACGATCAAACAGTATTTCCGCGAACAATACGTGCCCGAGAACATGGTCCTCGTCGTGGCGGGGAATATCCGGCACGAGGAGATCGTGGAGGTCGCCGCACGCTGGCTCGGCGACATGCCCGCGGCGAAGCCCGGCGACTGGTACCCACACGTGGCCCGTGACGGCCAGCCGCGCATCGCCGTGAAGGAGAAGGCCACTGAGCAGGCACATGTCTGCATCGCCTACCCGAGCTACGCACTCGACCACCCGGATCGTTACGCGGTCGACCTGCTGAGTACCGTCCTGGGCGAGGGCATGTCGAGCCGCCTGTTCCTTGAACTGCGGGAAGAGCGCGCGCTGGTGTACGACGTACACAGCTACCCCAGCGAATTCCGCGACACCGGCGCCTTCACCATCTACGCCGGGTGCGACCCCGAGAACGCGCGAGTCACCGCCGAACTCACCCTCTCCGAGGTGGCGAAGCTGCTCGATGCCCTGCCGGATGAGGAGCTGGCGAAGGGGAAGCAAATGGCCCGCGGCCGTATCCAGTTGCGCATGGAGGACACGCGCTCCGTGGCTGGCTGGCTCGGCGCACAGGAACTCCTGCTCGGCCGTGTGCTCACAGTCGACGACGTAGTCGAACGGATCGAAGCCGTCACGCGGGACGATGTGCTGCGCGTCGGCACGGAGATCCTTCGCCCCGAAAACGCGGTGCTCGCCGCGGTCGGGCCGTTCGAAGACGGTGCGGCCTTCGAGGGCCTGCTGTGATCGACCAGCGGGCGCCCGGGCGGCCCGCGTGAGCCGGGCGTTCTTCGGGCGGCCAGAAACAGCACCTGTGCGCGGCGGGGCGCACGTGACGCTCTACCTCGTGCCCGTGTTCGAACGACAGCTCGTCGCGTTCGATGTGAGCGCCCCGCAGGCGCGCGGGCGCTGGCTCCCCTGGACGGTGCTGGACTTCGGACAGAACCCGTACGAAGCCGCAGCCGGGCTCGCCGACCGCTGGTGCGGCGGGCGCATCACGGATCTCGCGCTCGTCGACGTGATGTCGTTCGAAGTCGAAGGTGGGGGCTGGGAACTGGCCATCGTCTTCCGGGCGGAGCTCTCGCGGCTGCCCGAGCCAACCGAGGACCAGGCTCCACACGTCTTCGCGGAGGGCCACTTCGACGCTATCGGCCGGTTCGACCCCGTGGACCTCGAGCGCTGGGTGCGCCAATCGCGCCAGCCTGCGGCGCAGCAGGCCGCTCCCCCGGCGAACGGCGGCATGATCTTCTAGCCCGGCCCGTTACCCCTGTCGCGAAGGGTGGTCGCTGGCCTACGCTACGCGCCCGGTCACGCCACGCTGCCAGGAGGACGGATACGTGCGAACGCTCTGGGTCGTCACCCATCCCGAAGCCACGCATCACGTTGCTGGCGTCGTCGGTGGGTGGCACGACTCGGTCCTGACCCGTGAGGGGCGCTGCGATGCCGCGGCGATTGGCCGCGAGCTTCGAACTCGCATCCCGCAGGGCGCCGCCGTGGAACTGTACTCCTCCGACCTGGCACGCGCGGCCCAGACCGCCACTGCGATAGGCGCCGCGTTGGAAGTGGAGCCCATCCTCATGGAAGGGCTGCGGGAGAAATCGTACGGCGAGGCAGAGGCACGCCCCCAGGCGTGGCTGGGCGAGCGGTTCATCCCGCCCCCCGCCGGCGGAGACCGGATGAACCATTTCGAAGGGATTCCCGGCTCCGAGACGAGGGCGGAGTTCGCTTCGCGCATCTACGCGGCAATGGAGGCCATCCTGGGGCTCCCATGCGAGCGGCAGATCATTGTGACCCACGGCTTTGCCCTGACATTCGTGGTCGCCTGCTGGATTGGGATGCCCCTCTCCTCCGCGGGCTACGTCAATTTTCGCGCATCGAGTGGCAGCATCAGCGAACTTCATGAGGACGACTACTACCACAACCGGCAAGTGGTGCAGCTGAACGATGTGCGCCACCTGGCAGACGCCGGCCCCCATTGACCTGCGCTCGGCGGCGCACCATCGTCGATTGCACGAATCGGCAGTGTGGGGGGCCGTCATGGCTATTCCTGTTGCGCGGCTGAACCATGCCGTGCTCTTCGTCCGGGACCTGGCGCGGGCGGCCGCGTTCTATCGCGAGGCGTTCGGGTTCGAAGAGATCGAGGGCATCCCCGGGCGGATGGCGTTCCTCCGCGCCCGGGGTTCGCAGAACCACCACGACCTGGGGCTGGCGGCCGTCGGGCCAAACGCGCCACGCCCACCGCGCGGGTCCACGGGGCTCTACCACCTCGCCTGGGAGGTACCGGAGATCACAGATCTCGCCGCGGCGCGGGAGGTCCTCGCACGGCTGGGCGCCCTCACCGGCGAGAGCGACCACGGCGCCACCAAGTCCCTCTATGGAGCCGACCCGGACGGTAACGAGTTCGAGATCATGTGGATGGTGCCGCGCGACCAGTGGGGAGAGTTCGACCAGAAGGCTGTGGTCCTCCCGCTGGACATGGAGGGAGAGGTCGCGCGCTGGGGCTCGTAGCGCAGTTGCGGCGACGCTCTGCTCTCGATCTCGAAGTAATCGAACCTCCATGTGCGAGACACATCGGTCGCGAGTATCGAGTGCCGGCGCTAAGATGAGGGCGGCGGCGCGGCCGCCGCTAGCACGTTCTCCGGAGGCCGTCACGGCATGTGGAAGACAGTTGGATGGGTCACGCTCGGTACCGGCACGCTCATCGCCATGCTCATCACCCTCGGTATCATCGGGCTGAACAACTAGAGGGGCGGAAGCCCGTCGCTGCCCTTGGCGCCCTCCGTCCGCCACACACCCGCCGGGCCGATGGACCGCACAAAGCCGAGACACTTTCGCTGGTCGCGCCACTCGCCTACTCTCAACGCATGGCGTACCAGCCCGAAGATCTCACTGACCTCGAAACCGTTGTGCTCGGCGTCCTCAGCGTGGGCCTACCCCCATCCCGCGCCGCTGGCTCGAGCACGTTCCGCGTCGACCACGTGACCGCCGTCGTCAACGGCCTCCTGCGCGAGGGCAGGCGCGATGCGTTCCTCCGCGCAGACGGCGTCTCAGTCTCCTCCGATTTCCGGGATACGCTACGAAAGAGCATCGAGACACTCGCCGACAAAGGCCTCGTTGCATTCCAGCCGACGGGTATGCCAGCCGCCGCGGGCGGGTTCGAAGCCGGGCTGGATATTGATGTGGTGGACCCCGATATCCACCCCGCACTCCTCGATCGCTACCTCGGCCAGCTCTGCATGGAGCGCTTATTCAATGTCCCCGATGTCTATCCGTATCTGATGGAGCGGTACTCGGCCAGCGGCGAAGTCTGGCGGCGACTCCGCCAGGGTGGTTACGCCTCGTAGCCGGTAGCCGGTTAGAGTCGGTGATCGGTAGCCGGTAGCCGGTAGTCGGGCGGCGTCAGCGACGGTAGCGGCGGCCCACCGTGGGCGCGTCGCAGCAGTCGCCAGTCGGCAGTCGCCAGTCATGCGTGTCCATACCAGCGGCCATCAGTACCGCGCGCGTCAGCAAGGGCGCGGCGTCCCATAGCGGCACCGCCGCCCCGGGGACCTATCAACGCCGCGCGGGGCCAAATCGAACATCGGAAATGGCGCGGGCCCTACCCATTCATCCGGCGAAAGTGGTCCTATCGCCGTTGCTGTTTCCGCCCTAATCTGGGAACCACAAGAGTACCGGGCACTGCCCCGACGGAGCTTTCGTACACATGGCAACACAGACTGGAACCTGGGCCGTCAAGGCCGGTTTGGCGCAGATGCTCAAGGGCGGCGTCATCATGGACGTCGTCACGCCGGAACAGGCGAAGATCGCGGAGGAAGCCGGTGCGGTGGCCGTCATGGCACTCGAACGCGTCCCCGCCGACATCCGCAAGGAGGGCGGCGTCGCGCGCATGAGCGACCCCGAACTCGTGAGCGAGATCATCGCCTCGGTGACCATCCCCGTGATGGCGAAGGCACGCATCGGCCACTTCGTCGAGGCCGAAATCCTGCAGGCGCTCGGCATCGACTACGTCGACGAGTCGGAAGTGCTCACCCCGGCCGACGAGTCACACCATATCGACAAGCACGGTTTCACCGTCCCCTTCGTCTGCGGCGCGCGGAACCTGGGCGAAGCCCTTCGGCGGATCGGCGAAGGCGCCGCGATGATGCGCACGAAGGGCGAAGCCGGCACGGGCGATATCGTGGAGGCCGTCCGCCACATGCGGACCGTGCAGGACGAGATTCGCCGCCTGCAGAACCTGGCCGACGACGAGATTTACACCGCCGCGAAGGAGCTGCAAGCACCGCTGGAGCTGGTCCAGGCGGTGAAGCGCGACGGCCGTCTGCCAGTCGTAAACTTCGCCGCCGGCGGCGTGGCCACCCCCGCCGACGCGGCACTCATGATGCGCCTCGGCGCGGATGGTGTGTTCGTGGGCTCGGGCATCTTCAAGTCCGAAGCGCCGGAGAAGTACGCCAAGGCGATCGTCGAAGCGACCACCCACTACCAGGACGCCGAGATGCTGGCGAAGATCAGCTCAGGGCTTGGCCCCGCAATGCGAGGCATCAGCGTGGCCTCGCTCGGCGAAGCGGAACTACTCGCGACGCGCGGCTGGTAGGCGCCCCTGCGGGGCGCAGTGCCCCGTGCCCCGTGCTTAGTAAAAAGTGCTTCGACAGGAGCCCCCTCGTCCTTGAACGAGGGGGCTCTTTCGTCTGATCCAGTGTCGCCCGGCACTTCGGCACCGGGCACTTCGCAGCACCCCGCAGGGGCGCTACCCCTCCCAGGCCTCGATGCGCTGCTGGAAGGCGGTGCGCACGGCGTCGTTGGTTTCTGAGTCGAGGAAGGCCGCGAGGTAATCGAGGCGGTCTTCGAGATAGTCGAGCGCTGTCTGCACGCTCACAACATCGTCGTTCTCGGCGGCTTCCTGGAAGAGCGCGGATGCAACATCGCCCGGGCGCGAGTGAAACGCGTCCCGGGCGGAAGCGATGTCGAGCGATTCGTGCGACACACCGAGGATGCGCGCGGCCTGCTTCAGCCGGACATCCGGAGTGTGGGTCATGGTTGTTCCCCTAGCGGGTCGTGGGAGCTTCGCGCGGGGTGGGCGGCTTGATCTTGCTATAGCAGGCGCTGCAATAGACCGGCCGTTCGCCACGCGGGACGAAGGGCACCTCCGTCATCTGGCCACATTCGGCACAGGCGGCGGGGTGCATCTGCCGCGGCGTCTTGCCACCGAAGCTGGCGAAGTTGCCGTAGCGGACGTGAC
>Ga0265293_10007987_pt1:0-10000 | contig 15955 bp, 13 predicted proteins | sample Munlanlewell138R_FD_192505 | JGI IMG/M metagenome (GOLD analysis project Ga0265293, IMG submission 192505) | Leachate microbial communities from a municipal landfill in Southern Ontario, Canada - Leachate well 138R | ecosystem: Engineered > Solid waste > Landfill > Unclassified | place...
CGGCGAACGGACCGGCAGAACCTATCAGTTGGGCGACCTGATCAAAGTCCGGCTGGAACACGTTGACATCCTCGCCAAAAAAATTACCTTTCTGCCGGCCGCAACGGACAATTAGGAGACTGCAATGGACTCTTCGGCGTGCCCGGATATTGTCGTCAGTTTTGAACAGGTCGATTTCAGCTTTAACGGGGAACCCGTTCTGCTGGATGTGAACCTCCAGATTCACGATCGGGAGATGATCGGGATCATCGGCCCCAACGGCGGGGGCAAAACCACCCTTCTGCGCCTGATTCTGGGGCAGCTGCAGCCCGACCGGGGAAAAATCCTCGTGTTCGGGCAGCCGCCGGACAAGTCGTCCCATCGTCTCGGATATGTCCCCCAGCACATGCAGTTCGACAGCAATTTTCCGGTCTCCGTGCTGGACGTGGTGCTCATGGGGCTTGCCGGGAAAAGCGGCCCGGGACCGTTTTCCGGGAAATTGAAGCAGACCGCCGAGCTGGCGCTGGCAAGCGTCGACCTGCTCGCCTACCGGACCCGCCCCTTTGCCGAACTGTCCGGCGGGCAGCGTCAGCGGGTCCTCATCGCCCGGGCCCTGGCTTCCTCCCCCGACATGCTCTTGTTCGACGAACCGACGGCCAATGTCGATACCTCCGCCGGCGAAAAATTGTACGAGATCCTGGAAAATCTGAACAGGAAGATGACCATCCTCATCGTCTCCCATGACATCGGCTTTGTCAACCATCACATCTCCAGCGTGGTCTGCGTCAACCAGCGGGTTCACGTCCACCCGACCAGCGAGTTGGCCGGGCACAATATCATCGACCTGTACGGCCACGATATGTCCCTGATCCGCCACGATCACCGCTGCTCCATCAAAGGCCATTCGACGAATGCTCCAGTTTCTGATTGATCTGCAGCAGTTCCGTTTTCTGCAGTACGCCCTGCTGACCGGGATCATGGCGTCCATTGCCTGCGGCATCGTCGGCAGTTATGTCACTGTCCGGCGCATGACCTATATCGCCGGCGCCATAGCCCATTGCACCCTCGGCGGCATGGGGGTGGCCGGCTACTTCAGCAAGGAGCAGGGCTGGACCTTTCTCACCCCGCTCACCGGGGCAACCCTGGCAGCCCTGCTGGCGGCCCTGATCATCGCCTACATGCTCAACCGGGCCAGCATGCGGCTGGATACCGTCCTCAGCGCGGTCTGGGCGATCGGCATGGCCATCGGCATTATCTTTATCAGCAAGACAGGAGGGTACAACGAGGACCTGATGAGCTATCTCTTCGGCGACATCCTGATGGTCTCGGACAGGGACCTCCTCCTGATCGCGGCCCTTGACCTGATCCTGGCGGTGGTCGTCTTTTTCCTGTACAACCAGTTGCTGGCCATCAGTTTCGACGAGGAATTCGCCCGAATTTCCGGAATCCGGGTCGACCTCTACAACACGGTCTTTCTCTGCCTGATCGCGCTGACGGTCGTGCTGCTGGTGCAGGTGGTGGGCATCATCCTGGTGGTGGCCCTGCTTTCGCTGCCCGCGGCGGCGGCGGGGAAACTGGCCACCCGGCTGCCGGCCATGATGCTGCTGGCCGTTTTCCTGAGCCTGGTCAGCACCACCGGGGGACTGGTCATCAGCTACGTCCCCAATCTGCCCGCCGGCGCCACCATTGTCATCGTCGCCGCCCTGCTGTACCTGGGCTGTTCTTTCCTGGAAAAATTCCGGCGCTGACCGGCAACGCCTGCATCCCGATCTCTTTTCTTCTCTTGACGAACCGCTTCATATTCAATAAAGAGAAGGGAAAGATGCGCGGATGACGGGCCTGCATCCCGCGAACCGTTCCACTGCCCGTCGCTGATCGATCCCCGCTGCAACCAAGGCATGAGAGGCTATCAATGGAAGAGACAAGCTGGTACATGAATATATTGTCCAACCCCTTTTTCCGCGGACTGGCAGTGGGCATAGTCCTATGGCTTTTTTTCTGGTTCCGCTCCATGCTGCGGATACGGGAATTGATCAATAATGTCAAAAAACTGCGCGAACATCTGCACACCAAGCTTGAAATCGACTCGGCGGAAAACGAACGGCGCAAGCTGGAAATCGAGAAGCTCAAACAGGAGCGGGACAACCTGCGCAACATGATCCAGGTATTGAACCAGAAGCCGGGCCGCCAGGAAATCCGGCAGGCCCAGGTGTACCAGCGGGCCATCGATATCATGTTTGAAAAAGCCCCCGGCTTCGCCCCTGCCTGGCAGATCACCCTCAAGGAGGCCGAGGAGGAAATGCAGAACGCCGAACGCGGCATCATCCCCTTTTTCAAGCGCATCACCGGCACCCCGGCCCGGGGGCACGACGAAGATTTTGAGACCGAACGGAAAAAAGCGCTGGAGATGAAAAGCTCCGACGCCTGAACCGATTTATTTCTCCTCCGCATTCATGCAGCATGGCTGCTGAAAGCCGGCATCCCCGCCATTTGCCCGGCACGGCCATCATTCTGGTCGGGCCCCGTTATCCGGAAAATATCGGCGCCGCCGCCCGCATTGCCTTTAATTTCGGCCTCGGCCAACTCATTCTGGTCGCGGCGGAACGGCCCGACGAGGAGCGGATGCTGAAAATGGCCACCCACAAGGCCGCTCACTTCATCCGCGACATGATGGTGTACGAGGATGCTGCCGAGGCCGCCGCCCCTTTTCAATTCATTGTGGGGACCACCGCCCGCCGGGGCCGGCAGCGGGTCCTTGAACAGTCACCCCGGGAGGTCATGGCCCGGCTTGCCCCGCTTGCCGCAAACAACCGGACAGCCCTGATGTTCGGCCCGGAGAACACCGGCCTGACCAACAGGGAACTCGACCTCTGCCAGTTCACCTCCACCATTCCGACCGCCGATTTTTCCTCGTTGAACCTGGCCCAGGCCGTGGCGATCCACTGTTACGAGCTGGCCATGGCAATGAACCAGCCGGCGGTCCAGGCCGACCGTACTACCGAGTACGCCAGTTCCCATCAGCTCGAAGGGATGTATCGCCACATCGAGGAGGTGCTCGCTCAAACCACCTTTCTGGGAGAATTCAACCGCACCTACTGGATGCGCAACATCAGGCAGTTCCTGAGCCGGGTGCAACTCAAGGAGAAAGAAGCCAGCATGATCCGCGGGGTGTGCCGTAAATTCCTCTGGTATGAAGGAAGCAGGAAGCAGGAGACAGGAGACAGGTAGGGGAAAGTCGGCAGTCGGCAGCATATCAGAAGCCAGAAAGAGTTTGCAGCTTCGCTGTTGGTTGAAAAACCCCTCACCCGGCCTTCGGCCACCCTCTCCCAGTGGTAGAGGGAACTATTAAAGCCACCCTTCTCCTCAGGGAGAAGGTGCCCGGAGGGCGGATGAGGGGTGTTTGTAAGCGACAAGCCGCCAGGCTTCAAGCCCCAAACTGCCAACTGCCGGCTGCCGACTCCCAACTTCTTTTCAACACCCTTCTCCCCGGGGAGAAGGTGCCCGGAGGGCGGATGAGGGGAACGTCTTCCGCGGTGGGAGAATCAAGAAAACGGAATACGTTTCCACCCCGTACCTCACACCCCGAACCATGATCCCCCGGCATCAGCTTCGCAGGTTGGGGCGAGCCCGCGAACTCCAACGTAACTGCTCGAAATTGTTGGGGTTCGCAGGTTCACCCCAACCTACCTCGGGCGAGGACTCTTCGAACCACCAGCAAAGCTGCAAACTCCTTCTGTCATCTGTCCTCCGTCCTCTGTCCTCGGATATCACACTCCCTCAAGGGGACAGGCGGAGCAGCGGGGATTCGTTTTCCTGCAGTAATCCTTTGCCGCGCAGACCAGCAGGGCGTGAAACTCATTGTACAGGGTTGTGTCCGGCTCGATGTTGTCCATGAAGAACTGCTGGAGGTCGTCGTAGGTGACCTCCTCGCCGATCAGGTCATGGCGGCTCAAAATGCGGTAGGTGTAGGCATCGACGACAAACACCGGGCGCCGGGCGGCATACAGGAGAATTGAATCCGCCGTCTCCGGCCCGATGCCCCTGACGGACAACAGGGTTTGCCGCAGTTCTTCGGTCTCCTCGGCCAACATCCGCTCAACGCTGTCTTCGTACCGTTCGCGGATCAGCCCAAACAGATTGCCCAGCCGGGCCGCCTTGATGTTGTAATAGCCGGCCGGACGTATATATTCCGCCAGCAGTCCGGCCGGCAGGGCCGCCATCTTTTCATAGGAAAGAACCCCCGCCCTTTTCAGATTATCGATGGCCTTTTCCACGTTGCCCCAGTTGGTATTCTGGGTCAGGACCGCGCCTATCATCACCTCAAAGGGGGTTTCTCCCGGCCACCACTGCTGAGGGCCGAAGTGATCATACAGCCGTTGATAGATATCGAGAAGTTTCACCTGCATGACAATCTGGCTCGGCAAAAGTTGCGATTCCGCGGGACCGGCGTCCCCCGGTCCTGTGCCCCGGCGGGGCTGTATTCACCGGTCTGCGGTGGCCGTCACCACCAATGAAATAGCCCCGGCCGGCGAAAAAATCAAACTTTTTTTGGTGCCGGCCGCCGCAAAACCCGTTGCTATTGTTGATAAAAATTCCCGAAGAACAACGAAACGGACGCAACCGGCCCTTTCATTCATTGACTTATTCATGAATCAATTTTATTCTTTCAATAACAAAAATGTCGGCAGCGCAAAAAGTTGCCGCCGGCGGGTCAGTGACGCAAACCGATCGCGGCAGCGCCATCTGCACCCCTGATACAGTCTCATTGGACAACGTGGCAGGCTTGAGCATACAACTCTTTAAGGACATATACTATTTCAGCAACGGAGGAACTCATGTTTGAAGTAACTACCAAGGCGGTGGAAAACCTTAAATCCTACCTGACGCAGAATAATATCGATTCTGCTGTTCGGGTGGCCTTGATGCAGGGCGGCTGAGCGGGCCCCTCCCTGGGTCTGGCTCTGGACGAGTCAAAGGACAACGACAAAGTTTTTGAGGAAAACGAATTAACCTTTCTCATTGATCAGAACCTGCTCGATACGTGCGGTTCAATCAAGGTGGATTTCATTGATGCCGGCTACCGCTCCGGCTTTTCCATTACCTCGGCCAACCCGGTCGGCGGAGGCGGCTGCAGTTCCGGCTCCTGCGCCTCGGGCAGCTGCGGTTGATCGCGGCCCCCTCCCCTATCTCTTGCCCCAAAGCCCCTGTCCCCCGGACAGGGGCTTTTTTTTCTTCCCTCCTTCCCCGCAGGCGCGCCTGCCGATCTTGACAACCAGAGAAACATTCTTAATATCTCCCTTTAAATATTGATTATTTACCCAACTCGGGCAGTCGGGCCGCAGGCTGACGGACGGTGAAAAAAAGGATGTCCATCGGCCCGGCCGAGCCCGAAGGGGGGCGATGATTTTTTCTGTTTCGGGGCAGCATCCCGAACATCCGGAGGATAACCCATGCAGCTTGACAAATTCACCCTGAAATCACAGGAAGCCATACAATCGGCCCATTCCCTGGCCAGCGACAAGGGCAACCAGGAAATCCAGCCGGAACACCTGCTCAAGGCCATACTGGAACAGCCCGGCGGCGTGGTGGCCCCGGTCCTGCAGAAAATGGGGGCCAATCCCGCCGTCATCCTCAGCGAGACCAACCAGCTCATTGACCAGCTGCCGAAGGTCTCCGGTGCCGGCGCGGGCCAGATCTACGCCTCCCGGGCCCTGCAGACCCTTCTTGACCGGGCCTTCAAGACCGCCTCCCAGATGCAGGATGAATACGTCAGCCAGGAGCACCTGTTCCTGGCCATGCTGGCCGATCCGTCCCTGAAGATCACCTCCATGCTGAACCGCCAGGGAGTGAACAGCGACGGTTTCCTGCAGGCCCTGTCAACGGTCCGCGGCAGTCAGCGGGTGACGGACCCCTATCCCGAGGAAAAATACCAGGCCCTGGAAAAGTATGCCCGCAACCTCACCGACGACGCCCGCAAGGGCAAACTCGATCCGGTGATCGGCCGGGACGAGGAGATCAGGAGAGTCATCCAGGTCCTGTCCAGGAGGACCAAGAACAACCCCGTCCTCATCGGCGAACCCGGGGTCGGCAAGACGGCCATCGTTGAGGGGCTGGCCCAGCGGATTGTCAACGGCGATATACCGGCAACCCTTGAAAACAAGCAGGTCATTGCCCTGGATCTCGGGGCCCTGGTCGCCGGGGCAAAATACCGCGGCGAGTTCGAGGACCGGCTGAAGGCGGTCCTGAAGGAGATCCAGAAACGGGCAGGCGAAATCATTCTTTTCATCGACGAGATCCACACCCTGGTCGGCGCCGGGGCGGCCGAAGGCTCGATGGACGCGTCCAACATGCTCAAACCGGCCCTGGCCAGGGGTGAGCTCCACTGCGTCGGCGCCACCACCCTCGACGAGTACCGCAAATATATTGAAAAGGATGCGGCCCTGGAGCGCCGATTTCAGCCGGTCCTGGTCCAGGAGCCGAGCCAGGACGATACCATCGCCATCCTCAGGGGAATCAAGGAAAAATACGAGGTGCACCACGGGGTCCGCATTCAGGACGCCGCCACCGTGGCGGCGGTCACCTTGTCCAGCCGGTACATTACGGACCGGTTCCTGCCGGACAAGGCCATTGACCTCATCGATGAAGCAGCATCCAAGCTGCGGATCGAGATTGACTCCCTCCCCACGGAGATAGACGAACTGGGGCGGAGGAAAATCAAGCTGGAAATTGAAATGGAGGCGCTCAAGAAGGAGAAGGACGACGCCTCCAGGGAGCGGCTGGAAAAACTCAAGGAAGAGCAGGCCAACCTCAACGACCAGCTCAACGCCATGAAGGGGCAGTGGAATCTGGAACGGGAAGTTATCCAGCGCATCCGCCGGATCAAGAGCGACATCGACGCCGCCCATGTCGAAGAACAGCAGGCCGAACGGGCCGGTGAGCTGAGCAAGGTCGCCGAGATCCGGTACGGCAGGATTGTCGGCCTGCAGAAAGAGCTTGAGGAGCAGAACCGCAAACTTTCGGAAATCCAGGAAAAAAACCAGATGCTGAAGGAGGAGGTTTCCGCCGAGGATATTGCCGAGGTCGTTGCAAAATGGACCGGCATCCCGGTCGACAAGCTGCTGGAAGGGGAGCGGGAGAAGCTGATCCACGCCGAAGAGCAGTTGGCCAAAAGGGTCGTCGGCCAGGAAGAGGCGATCAAGGCGGTGGCCAATGCCGTGCGCCGGGCCAGGGCCGGGCTGCAGGACCCTGACCGCCCGCTGGGGTCGTTCATTTTTCTCGGGCCCACCGGCGTGGGGAAAACCGAGCTGGCCAGGAGTCTGGCGGACTTTCTGTTCGACTCGGAAAGCGCCATGATCAGGGTCGACATGTCCGAGTACATGGAAAAGCATTCGGTCGCCCGTCTCATCGGCGCCCCGCCCGGCTATGTGGGGTATGACGAGGGCGGCATGCTCACCGAGGCGGTCCGCCGCCGGCCCTATTCCGTCATCCTCCTCGACGAGATCGAGAAAGCCCATCCCGATGTCTTCAACGTGCTGCTGCAGGTGCTCGACGACGGCAGGATGACCGACGGCAAGGGCCGCACCGTTGATTTCAAGAACACCATTCTGATCATGACCTCCAATCTCGGCAGCCACCTGATCATGGAAATGGGCCAGACCGATCCCGAAGAGCTGCGGCGCCAGATCGACGAACTCCTGCATCGGCAGTTCAAGCCCGAATTTCTCAACCGGGTCGATGACATCATCACCTTCCAGGGCCTGACCCGGGATGATCTGCTGAAAATTGTCGACATTCAGATCCGCCGCATGGCCAAACGGCTGGAAGAGCAGAAGTTCAGGGTGACCCTGACCAAGGAATGCAAGCAGTACCTCGTTGCGGTCGGCTATGACCCGGCCTTCGGCGCCAGACCGCTCAAACGGGCGATCCAGAGATATATCGAGGATCCTCTCGCCATGGAAATACTGGAAGGGAAGTTCAAGGAAGGCGACCATATCCTGATCGACAAGGGTGACCAGAACAATCTGCGCTTCAGCAAGAATTAGGATGCCCGGCTCCGCCGGGAGTCGGTAGTCGGCAGTTGGCAGTTGGCAGTTGGAGTTTCCCGGCTGACGCCGGGGTTCATGGTTCGGGGTGCAAGGTCGGGCTACGGTGTGGAACAGTATACCGTTCATTTGTATATCTCCCACCGCGGAAGACATTCCCCTCATCCCCCCCTGCGGGGCACCTTCTCCCCCGGGAGAAGGGTGTATCCCCTCTCCATGGGAGGTAAGCGAACGCAGTGAGACTCCGGGAGGGTGACCGAAGGTCGGGTGAGGGGCTCTTCAAGTCGATAAGCCACCAGACTTCAAGCCCCAAACTGCCGACTGCCGACTGATGACTGCCAACTTTCCCGGCGCCGGCCGGGAAGTGCTTGTACTCCTTGCGGCAGTGATATATATAGGATGCATTTGTCGATTCAATTCATACCATTCACCATCAAAGGGAGTACCGGGACTGATGAGCGCCGACGTCAATAACCTGACCGTCAATTACGAGGAAGACGGCACCCTGGTCGTCAAGGAACTGGACAGGGAAATCCTGTCCAAGGGGGCCTGGACAACCATTCTCTACCGCTACAAGGACCTGGATCGGGCCACCGGCGAATACGGGCCGGATAAATATACCATCCGCCGCTACCAGAAACAGAAGGGGCAGTATCTTCCCAAATCCAAATTCAACATCTCCAGCAAGGCCCAGGCCCAGAAAATAGTAGACACCCTGAGCCGCTGGATGGCCGAAAAGTAAAGCAGCCTGTCCACCCGGCAGAGCTGCTCTTCCCTCTGTTCCCTCCCCCGCCCCTGCCACGGCCCGGCTTCGGCTTCCCCTTCGCCGGTTTTGGCAAGGCCGCTCTCCGCCCGGTTCACAGCATTGGACCGGAAAAAGATACCGGGCGAATCTTTTATGTTGACAGGCCCTCCCGCCTTGTGTACTTTCGCCCCTCGTTTGCCGGATTGCAAGGCATTCGGCGGCTTTGAAAAACAGTTGTTCACCGACTCAATTTATATTGACAACAACCCAACAACTGTGTAGTTTAATAAATTGCCCGATATGTGTTTCATATCGCAGCCCGCCGCTGTCGCGGCGGCGTTTGATCTTTGAAAACTGAACAGTAGACGAGCGGGCCGATTGTTTGATTTATTCGAGAGAAGAAAATCCGATTGGTTGTTTAAAAAGAGTAGAACAGCGATTGGGTTAGGATATTAAACTGGAGAGTTTGATCCTGGCTCAGAACGAACGCTGGCGGCGTGCTTAACACATGCAAGTCGAACGCGAAAGTGGTCTTCGGACCGCGAGTAGAGTGGCGCACGGGTGAGTAACGCGTAGATAATCTACCCTGGTGTTTGGAATAACCAGCCGAAAGGCTGACTAATACCGGATACATGTATGCCTGCGGGGGCATACAGGAAAGGTGGCCTCTGACGTAAGCCATCGCACTGGGATGAGTCTGCGTACCATTAGCTTGTTGGTGGGGTAATGGCCTACCAAGGCGACGATGGTTAGCGGGTCTGAGAGGATGATCCGCCACACTGGCACTGGAACACGGGCCAGACTCCTACGGGAGGCAGCAGTGAGGAATATTGCGCAATGGGGGCAACCCTGACGCAGCGACGCCGCGTGAGTGAGGAAGGCCTTCGGGTCGTAAAGCTCTGTCAGCAGGGAAGAAGTGTGAGGGGGTTAACAGCCTTTTCATTTGACGGTACCTGCAGAGGAAGCACCGGCTAACTCCGTGCCAGCAGCCGCGGTAATACGGAGGGTGCGAGCGTTGTTCGGAATTACTGGGCGTAAAGGGCGCGCAGGCGGCTTTATAAGTCAGATGTGAAAGTCCACGGCTTAACTGTGGAAGTGCATTTGAAACTGTGAGGCTTGAGTACCAGAGGGGAAGGTGGAATTCCCGGTGTAGAGGTGAAATTCGTAGATATCGGGAGGAATACCGGTGGCGAAGGCGACTTTCTGGCTGGATACTGACGCTGAGGCGCGAAAG
>Ga0265293_10007987_pt1:12500-15955 | contig 15955 bp, 13 predicted proteins | sample Munlanlewell138R_FD_192505 | JGI IMG/M metagenome (GOLD analysis project Ga0265293, IMG submission 192505) | Leachate microbial communities from a municipal landfill in Southern Ontario, Canada - Leachate well 138R | ecosystem: Engineered > Solid waste > Landfill > Unclassified...
CCAGGGTGAAGGTCGAGTAACATCGACTGGAGGCCCGAACCATTGTAGGTTGAAAACTGCTTGGATGAGGTGTGGATAGGAGTGAAAGGCTAATCAAACTCGGTGATAGCTGGTTTTCTCCGAAATATATTTAGGTATAGCCTCGTGAGGTCACTGACGGAGGTAGAGCACTGCTTGGGCTAGGGGTCCCACCGGATTACCAACCCCATGCAAACTCCGAATGCCGTCAAGTTGTATCACGGGAGTCAGGTTACGGGAGATAAGTTCCGTGGCCGAGAGGGAAAGAACCCAGACCGCCGACTAAGGTCCCCAAATCTGTGCTAAGTGGAAAAGGAGGTGAAACTGCTGAGACAACCAGGAGGTTGGCTTAGAAGCAGCAACCCTTTAAAGAAAGCGTAACAGCTCACTGGTCTAGTGGATTTGCGCCGAAAATTCAACGGGGCTCAAGCACAGTACCGAAGTCGCGGATGTATCAGGAGACAGGATACAGGAGACAGGAGACAGATGGAGAAGAAGATCGGTTCCTTCGAGGATCTGGAAGTGTTTCAGAGATCGTACCGTATCTCGCTGGAGATACATAAGGAATCGCTCAAATTTCCATCTGTGGAACAGTATGGACTTGCTGATCAGATCAGACGTGCAAGCAAATCGGTTTGCGCGAACATAGCTGAAGGATTCGGCAAGCGAGCGTTCTCATCGACGGACTTTAAGCGATATCTGAAAATATCGATTGGTTCCTGCGAAGAGATGAGAGTATGGCTCAGATACTGCCTTGATCTTGGATATGTCGACGAAGAAGTTTGGAGACGTTGGAGAGAGGAATATAGAGAAATAATTATGATGCTGCATGGTCTTATTAAGAAGTGGCATTAATAATCTCTGTATCCTGTATCCTGTCTCCTGTTTCCTGAACATGGTAGGAGAACATTGTGTAGGCCTGAGAAGGTGTATCGTGAGGTATGCTGGAGGTATCACAAGAGCTTATGTTGACACGAGTAGCGATAAAGAGGGTGAGAACCCCTCTCGCCGAAAGCCCAAGGTTTCCTGTAGTCAAGTCAATCTGCTCAGGGTTAGTCGGCCCCTAAGGCGAGGCTGAGAAGCGTAGTCGATGGGAAACGGGTTAATATTCCCGTACCGCTGGTGTGGAACTTGTATAAGGGGGGACGGAGAAGGATAGGCCGGCCATCTGTTGGAATAGGTGGTTTAAGCGTGCAGGCGGAGTGTTTTGGCAAATCCGGACACTCATAACGCTGAGGCGTGATGACGAAGCCCGTAAGGGCTGCAAAGCGGTTGAATCCATGCTTCCAGGAAAAGCCTCGTATACATTCATACTGGTGACCGTACCGATAACGGACACACGTAGGCAGGTAGAGAATACCAAGGCGCTTGAGAGAACTCTGGTTAAGGAACTCGGCAAAATAGCACCGTAACTTCGGGAGAAGGTGTGCCCCCACTAGGTGACAATTTTTCACAAACTGGAGCCGAAGGGGGTTGCAGTGAAACGGGGGGAGCGACTGTTTACTAAAAACACAGGACTCTGCGAAGTCGAAAGACGAAGTATAGGGTCTGACGCCTGCCCGGTGCCGGAAGGTTAAGGGGACATGTCAGCGCAAGCGAAGCATCGAACCGAAGCCCCGGTAAACGGCGGCCGTAACTATAACGGTCCTAAGGTAGCGAAATTCCTTGTCGGGTAAGTTCCGACCTGCACGAATGGCGTAACGATTTCCCCACTGTCTCAACCAGAGGCTCAGCGAAACTGTAGTACCGGTGAAGATGCCGGTTACCCGCAACTAGACAGAAAGACCCCGTGAACCTTTACTACATCTTGGCATTGTTTTTAGGGATAACATGTGTAGGATAGGTGGGAGACTTTGAAGCGGCAACGCCAGTTGTCGTGGAGTCACCCTTGAAATACCACCCTTGTTATCTTTGAACTCTAACCGCGGCCCGTGATCCGGGTCCGGGACAGTGTCTGGTGGGTAGTTTGACTGGGGCGGTCGCCTCCCAAAGAGTAACGGAGGCGCGCGAAGGTTCCCTCAGGCTGATTGGAAACCAGCCGCAGAGTGTAAAGGCATAAGGGAGCTTGACTGCGAGAGAGACATCTCGAGCAGGTACGAAAGTAGGTCTTAGTGATCCGGCGGTTCCGCATGGAAGGGCCGTCGCTCAACGGATAAAAGGTACTCCGGGGATAACAGGCTTATCTCCCCCAAGAGTCCACATCGACGGGGAGGTTTGGCACCTCGATGTCGGCTCATCACATCCTGGGGCTGAAGCAGGTCCCAAGGGTTCGGCTGTTCGCCGATTAAAGTGGTACGTGAGCTGGGTTTAAAACGTCGTGAGACAGTTTGGTCCTTATCTGTTGCGGGCGAAGGATATTTGAGGAGATCTGTCCCTAGTACGAGAGGACCGGGATGGACAGACCAATGGTGCACCAGTTGTCCCGCCAGGGGCATCGCTGGGTAGCTATGTCTGGCAGGGATAACCGCTGAAAGCATCTAAGCGGGAAGCCCACTCCAAGATAAGATATCCCGTGGCGCAAGCCACCTGAAGGCTCGTTGAAGACGACAACGTTGATAGGTCGGGTGTGGAAGTCCGGTAACGGATGGAGCATACCGATACTAATAAGCCGTGCGGCTTAACCATATCCTTTATAAACCAAATCACCCTGCTATTCGATTCAGGAGACAGGAGTCAGGAGACAGGAGACAGAATGATGTGCTGCCTTCGGCAGTTGCAAAGCGCGCAAGCGCCATTCTCATCTGTGTCCTGTATCCTGTGTCCTGTATCCTGATTTTTCGGTGGCCATAGCGGAGAGGTCCCACCCGTTCCCATTCCGAACACGGAAGTTAAGCTCTCCAGCGCCGATGGTACTGCACGGGCGACTGTGCGGGAGAGTAGGTCGCCGCCGAATTTTTTTGCCAAGCCCCCATGGGTCACATCCCATGGGGGCTTTTTTTTGGTGCGCACATGCCGGAGGCGATGTACCGGCACAAGCGCAGGAAATATCTCGTCGAAATCGAAATCGGTATCGTTTATAACGGCGCGAAGCGCCAAACTGTCCCGTCATCTGTTTTTCGGTGGCCATAGCGGAGAGGTCCCGCCCGTCCCCATTACCGAACACGGAAGTTATCCGGCACCCTCCAGAACCCGATCCGGGTGAATCTGCTTCGTTATCAGCCCCGCCGCATACCCTTGTATAGCGGCCGGACTTCTGCCTTGCATCTTCACCCGTCTCGAGTCCCGGCTGGCACCGGACCGCTCTCCAGCGCCGATGGTACTGCACGGGCGACTGTGCGGGAGAGTAGGTCGCCGCCGAATTTTTTTGCCAAGCCCCCATGGGTCACATCCCATGGGGGCTTTTTTTTGCCCGGCAGGAATGCCCCGGCTGCGCCGGGGAGTCGGCAGTCGGCAGTCGGCAGTCTGGAGTTTCCCGGCTGCGCCGGGGGGCTGGGGGT
>Ga0265293_10007988_pt1 | contig 15954 bp, 10 predicted proteins | sample Munlanlewell138R_FD_192505 | JGI IMG/M metagenome (GOLD analysis project Ga0265293, IMG submission 192505) | Leachate microbial communities from a municipal landfill in Southern Ontario, Canada - Leachate well 138R | ecosystem: Engineered > Solid waste > Landfill > Unclassified | place: Canada...
GGCCTCCGTCAGGAAAGCTTTTGATGGGCTCGTCGCTTCAATGGGGCCACCGTCCGTAGACGATGGAAACTAAGCCCGGCGCTGAACCTCGCTCAAGTATTCAAGCGCTTCAATGGGGCCACCGTCCGTAGACGATGGAAACTCTGAACGTCATAGGGTCGGATCTTGTTGATCGGCGCTTCAATGGGGCCACCGTCCGTAGACGATGGAAACCGGCAAGCTCCAGGAACTCGAACGAGATAGTTGGAGCGCTTCAATGGGGCCACCGTCCGTAGACGATGGAAACGAATCAGAGAAACGACCGTAGGCCCCTATACATGGGCTTCAATGGGGCCACCGTCCGTAGACGATGGAAACCGCGGGTGAACTGGCCAACGAGGGTTTCGATCGCCGCGCTTCAATGGGGCCACCGTCCGTAGACGATGGAAACGAAAATCTGAGAGCAAGAATTGATGCGAGACGGAACAGCTTCAATGGGGCCACCGTCCGTAGACGATGGAAACCGTGCGACTGTTTTTCTATCCGGAAGACGTGCATCAGCTTCAATGGGGCCACCGTCCGTAGACGATGGAAACCGAGAGCTTCACCGCGACCGTGAGTGATGCCGAGCTGGCTTCAATGGGGCCACCGTCCGTAGACGATGGAAACTCTACATGATAAAAAAACATGTAAATCTAAAGTTAAAGCTTCAATGGGGCCACCGTCCGTAGACGATGGAAACTGGCCGGCTCGGCTACCTCACCACCAGCAGGTCAGCGCTTCAATGGGGCCACCGTCCGTAGACGATGGAAACCCGGCAAGGCACATCACAGCGCGTAGTTCGCTTGAAACGCTTCAATGGGGCCACCGTCCGTAGACGATGGAAACGGCGCTCAGCTCAACGCCTTTGGTAGCAAGCTTTCCAGAGGGTGTTTTCGAGCGGGTTGGATTTGGGCCTGCTTGGGCTGGTGGCTTTTGTGAGGATTTCCGTTCATTTGACCGGCTGAAAGTAGCTGTTTTCGGAGCATGCGAGCGGGTTCGGGGCTTGTGGCACCATGTGGCCGCTCGTCGGCGATGGAAGTCATAGAATTGTCGGCCCTCTTCTGGGGTCGTGCATCGGTTTGCCAAGTGCTTCGATGGGTCGGGTTAGAGCTGTGTCGGCGGAGCCGAGTTCGAAGAGCAGGACTTGGTCTTCGTGGCAATTGATCTCCTCGAGGAGACGGTTCATTAGTTTTACCTTGCGAGTTGGGGTCAGAAAGCAACGAAAAACCGAGTACTGTATCCTTTGGCCGTGACCCAGCATGATCTTGTAAACCTTGCGTAGCCTGGCTGGGTCGCAGATGTCATAAGTGACCAGAAAATCTCGCTTGGCCCCATGCCGGATCACTAGCGCGTTTCCAGGCCAGGGTAGGAGTCCAATTCTCGGGTAAGGTACCTGGCGAGTAGTCGGGCCTGCAGTGTCAGGCATCGACGGTAAGACGCTTTATAGCCGAAAACGGGGTGAGTCAATTCTTCTGACATTCTTTGTTCAAAAGCTGTGATCAGGGTCTTTTTCGCATTCTTCTTGAGTGTGCAACCAATCCCCGCGAAAAAGAAATCGTCGCGGGTTAGTCGCTTCTCGTTGAACAAGCGCAGAGTCACTGAATCGGCAATGAGAGGGCGGAATTCCTCCATCAGATCGAGCGCGAGCGAGGGTCGTCCGTATCTGGGTTGATGCAGGTAGCCCTGATACGGATCGAGCCCCACCTGATGCAAGCAAATGGTCGCTTCTTTGCAGAGTAAAGAATAGCAGAAAGACAATACAGCGTTGATAGGATCGGCGGGCGGTCGACGATTACGAGTTTCAAACTTAACGCCCTTGATCTTGAGCATTCTGGGGAACGATTCGAAATAGTGTCGGGCAGCCAGGCCTTCGATACCCAGGAGCGATTTGAGCGACCTGACCCCCAGAGCAGACTGTTTGAGATTCGCCATTTCTTTCAGAACCGCAGCGGGCACCTCTCTTCCATTTCTTCGGAGTAGAACTCGCTGATTGGCGATCTTCGATGCCACGAACGCTCGGGCCAGTCTGACTGTTTCAATGGGGTTAAAGGCTGTGCGGAATTGGCACTGCCGAAGCTCGACATTCTTGTGAGGGAGACCCTGGAGGCCGGCCGTAAACCAGTTTCCGTACGAGAAGTATGCGATCGGGATACCAACCCTGGCGCAGGCACGGACAGCTTGAGTGGTGAGCTGGACATTGCCGTGCAGGCTTATCTCGGAAGTCTCCATCAAAAGAGCCTTTCCAACCAGCTCCTTGCGAAATGTAACCGTTAGTTCATCTCCACTGATCCCGACCTTCGAACCGGCCTCAGTCACGTGCAAAGGATGCCCCTCCTCGTGGGCCGCCCAGAGCGGACGAACCGATCTTGCCTTCTGTTTGAGAAAATTCACCTCCTCGGGAAGGCATATGGCAGACAAAGAGCAGTCCTCGCAACGGGCGTCATTGACGAGCGGCACAGGTATCTTACCTCGTTCAAAGGTGAGGTGCATCTCTTCATGAAGTCGCCGTGTAGTATCTACAAGCTCCTCATCGAAGGGCACTTCCACCCGTTGCTTCGAACCACTGTAGTAGAGAAATCCTCGCTCGCTCTTCCAGCCGTTCTCGCGCAGGACCAGACCCTGGGCACATAGCTGGACCATCTCCGACCGCCGAGGGCCCCTGGACGGCGTCTTGCCGCGTTTGTACTCCACGGGAACACCTACACCATCTTCTTGCTCCAAAACATCAAGCTTAGTAACCAGGCCTTCGTCGGGTGCAGAAAGTGCCATGGAACGTGTTGTCGGTGCGTCTACGGCTTCCGAGTAAGCGTCCACTCTTCGATGGGTAAATCGCCCATCTTCGGTAAAGTAGTTGTCGGCCCACTCCTTCTGCACCCATTCCAGGTACGCCAGTCGAGGGCAGTAAGCATACTGAGCCAGCATGCGCACGGGGGTGAGAAGTTGGTCATCGCTCATACCTTGTCTTACCACGGTGGGGTGACAGATCGTGTCTCCATCGGAAACTTTGTTTCGATCTGCTTCCAGATTCACAGAAGCGGACGGTTCCTAGACCGCAGTAGCAATGGGGCCGCCTTTGTGAAGAAAACTTATCCGGTTGTCAAAGATCGGTTTCTTTAGTCGTTCGACAACGATGTTCTTGAACCTTGGTGCGCGACTGAAGGAGTACGGAAAGCACCCAGGAAGTATGCGGGAGCGAAGCTGGCCCCATTGAAGACGTGTATGGCAATTAATATTGCTTTACGAACAGAGAACCAGTCTTCGCTTTTTTGTTCCGTGTATGGTAATTAATATTTCTATGCTAGAGGAACCATAAATCACATTGACAAACCTGCCTCCCCATGGTACAAAAAAAGGGTCCCAGCATCGGGACCCTGGAGCCGGATGGTAGAAATGCCACCCAACTGTTTGCACCTGTTTAGTTGGCTATCTACCATCCGGATCCTCCAAAAACAAAAAAGGGAGGACCTGAAAATGGTCTACAAACCAGGGCAAACCTGCCCTCGATCTGGACAGTACGCGATAGTCCTATGCTCGACAGGCCGAGACACGGGCGAGGAAGCCACCGTGGTGAAAGGCGAGCCCTTTCCACCCACATCTAAGCCAGGTCTCTGCTACAAGCTGGTCGACCCAACAAAATAATACACCCGGTGGTGCAGCTGACGCTGCACCACCACTCGTCTGATTTTGAAGGTCCTGGACCGCTTTGCGCAAAACCAACGCTCGGGATTAAAACTGGGGATTTTTTTTTCGCATTGACAGGATCTGTCACTCTTCTTTTTTACCCTACTTTTATTAATGCTTCGGATCCAGGCCGGGGTTTACTTGGAGGTTTTATGTCAACGAAACTTAGTTTAGAGGTCTTGAAAGTAGCCGTTGCGGGTTCAGCAGCTGCCTTTCGAACAGTCATCGAAATGCAGCCGGCGGGTGGCGAGGGTGATAAAATTTTTCCGGCCACCTATGAGGGAGGGAAGTACGCCGAAGAGAGTCGTGTGTTACCGGAAGAGAACGAGCCGGTAAATTGTGTCCTTATCGATTCTGTCGCGTCACAGGCTAACCGCATGGAGCTCGCGATGCTGGAGGCTTGGGAAGAAAGGAGATTGCACATTCCCATGCTAACCGTTCAGTTTCCTGAATTGCCAAAACCTCTTCGTGTGACCAGCTTGGAGGCGCCACATAGAATTTCTGACGCCTTACTGAGAGACAGTCTCTACGACGGTGTGAGCTTCCGCAAGTCTGAGGTGGGACAGATCCTCGACATAGTCAGTAACGCCAATGCCACTCCACTTCTTCGCTATTGCCCCACGGCGCTGCTATTCGGTCTCTGGGATTCTACTGGGCCTCGAGGTGGATTGGGAGTGAAATTCCAGAGAATTCTGGTCTCGGAGATTGTCGGCACCCACGCGGTAAAGGGCGTCAAGGTTGCTAGCCGCCTGGATCCTGCCCAAATAGAAAAGGGAGCAGCCGTCATTTATGAATCAGCCAAAGACGGTTGGTCCCTTCAAGGAAAGAAGACCATTGGGAAAGAGGGCAAACCCTCTGAGATCAATCACGGCAATGTCACACCCACCATTGCAGATGGGGGATTTACCGTTAAGAAAGTCCTTCAAACAACGGTCTTATCGCTGCCTGGTCTGCGGCGGTTGAAGTTTCCCGTGGCGAACGAATACTCTCTAGAGCGAAATCGAGCCGGACGAGTTCTTCTTGCAGCTCTTGGTGTCGCAGCTGTCGCTCTCTCTGTCGAAAAGGGATGTGACCTGCGTTCCCGCTGTTTTTTGATTCCTGACAGGCAGCCCGAGTGGGAATTACTCAGAGTACCCGGCGAGCAACCGGAAAGATTTGAACTGACTGCCGAGTCTGCCTTGCAACTGGTTGCTGATGCCTACCGTGAAGCCGAGGCCGTGGGACTCTCGTGGGAGAGTGATGAAATTCTGCTTGAGCCACGAGAAGAATTGACTGAACTCGTCCGGAGAAGTCAACTACTGGCCATGAACTCCACTGAGGTATAGCCGCCGTGGGTTTCTGTATAGGAGTGGAGTTTCTTCTTGGGCGTTGCATGGCAACTTCTCCCAATACTCGAGATCAAGCTGAATGGCCACCGCACCCAGATCGTCTCTTTATGGCCCTGGTGGCAGCCCACCATTCAGGAGATACGGAACCCCACGAGAGAGAAGCGTTACTTTGGCTGGAAAGCCAGAAGCCACCTACCATTCACTGTACTCCTGCAGCTCAACGAACGGTGACCGTACACTATGTACCGGTCAACGATACAACCTTGCCCAGAGTAAAAGACCCGAAGAAGGTGTCTGCGTCAGTGATCGATTCTGCCCTCCAGGTACTTCCTGAGAATCGCTCGAGACAAGCCAGGACCTTTCCAGTTACAGTTCCGGAGAAAACGACGTTGTATTACCAGTGGCTGGCAGATGCTGCGCCAGAACTTCATCGAGGACTGGAAAGCCTATGCTCTAAAGTTACTTCGTTGGGTCACTCTGCTTCTCTAGTTTGGGCCTGGGTAGGTGATCCCGTAACGGAAGGGCGAGTCGCACTGTCCCCAGCTAAAAAAGGACGAAGGCTGAGGGTATCCCACGAAGGGCGACTTGCGTCCCTCGAGGAGAGTTATTCGATAGGACGCCGACCCTCTAAAGGCATGTGGTGCAACTATGACTTAGCTCCAGAAGTACAAAAAAATCCCCCGGGAACGGTCTTCGACCCTGCGTTTTTGGTCTTCGAAATTGTCGACCGAAAGAGGTTTGGATTGCGGAGTACAGCTCTTCTGACAGACGCTCTTCGAAAGACCTTAATGAGCCGCTGTCCTGAGCCCCTTCCATCCTGGCTGAGTGGGCACGAACCTGATGGAAGTCCGCTTCAAGGCGATCACGCAGGCTTCATTCCGCTACCGCATGTCGGACGGATACATGCTGATGGGAAACTCCTCGGACTGGCGGTGGTTATGCCGTACCTCCTACGAGATCCGAGGAACTTGGATGCTCTTTTCAATCTCTTTGATGAGAACGGAGAGTTACGAGAGTTCGAACTGAAACTAGGACAAGCTGGGACAGTACAACTCTCGCTTCATCATTCTGGAATGATGCCTACGAGTCTGAATCCGCGAACCTGGAGTCGGCCGTCTAAAGTTTGGGGCACGGTAACACCCATTATTCTTGATCGGCACCTTAAGACTAAATTACCGCGCGGACAGGACCCGCAAGCGGCAGCTGAAGCCCAGAGGCGAAGGGATGAGGAAATGGAGCAAATTATTCGTGCAGCTTGCGTACGGGTCGGTTTACCAGAACCTCGCGTTGAACTTCTACCGGTGTCCATATTTGAAGGAAGTCCGAGTGTATGGGAATTCCCGAACTTGGTTCTAGCAAGGCAGGGGCGCCGAAAGATGACGCATGCCCGTCTAGAATTTCCCAGGGAAGTATCTGGACCAGTCCTGCTCGGCGCAGGTCGATATCGTGGATACGGTCTATGCAGGCCTTTCACGAGCAGAGAAAAGGAGAGTGTCTCGTGAGCTTATCAATAGAGAGTTTTTCTCAGTTTTTTTCGGAGGTCCACGGGGCAAATTACCACCCCTTCCCCTGGCAAATCAAACTATTACAATCCGTCGTGGAGAAGGGTTGGCCCGAAGCGATAGGAGCACCCACGGCAAGTGGCAAGACGGCCGTATTAGATATTGCCGTGTTCGCGTTAGCTCTCGATCTAGCCAGAACGTTGCCGAGACGATTATTCTTTGTGGTCGACCGGCGAATTGTAGTGGACCAAACCTACGAGCACGCCCTGAAGATCCAGAAAGCGATCAAGGAGGCTCCGTCAGGGTCCCTATGTCGAACGATCGGAGAGAGACTGGCTCAGATCGGAGGTCCCGAACTTTTCGAGAATTCTGGATTCGAATCACTACAAGTACACCAATTAAGAGGCGGCGTGTACCGGGACCAGACCTGGGCATCCACTCCATCGATTCCGACCATCGTTTGCAGCACGGTCGATCAGGTAGGCTCTCGGCTCTTGTTCCGCGGCTATGGGGTTAGTGAATTCAGTTCCCCCTACCAGGCGGGATTAACCGCCACAGACACGTTAATCATACTAGATGAAGCGCATTGTTCGACCCCCTTTAAGCAAACGATCCAACGAATTAGTAGGTACGCAGCCGTACGAGATGTGCAAGTGGGCAAACCCCTGGCCGTTACAGTGATGTCAGCCACCCACGGACCGGAGGTGAAATCCTCGATAAAGGTCCAAGGAGCAGATTACGCCGATCGGGTTCTCGGTCCCCGACTTACGGCCAAAAAATATGCGACATTGCACGTTGCGGAAAAGGCTAAAGGGTCAAAATGGTCGGACCGTTTAGCAAAGGACCTCGTCTCTCATGCCACTTCTCTGGTAACGGAGCATAGATTAGGAACGGTTGCCGTCATCGTTAACCGCGTTGCTACGGCAAGACACATCTTCCGCGGACTCAAAAAGCAAAATAAGAACTCAATTCTATTGACCGGGCGCATGCGGGAATTGGACCGTGAAAAACTGCTGAAGCAATATGCATCCCAACTTCTTGCCGGAAAACGCTCGGAAATTAATGAGAATAAACCCCTCTACGTTGTCGCAACACAGTGTGTGGAGGTCGGGGCGAACTTCGACTTCGAAGGAATGGTGACCGAATGTGCATCCTTGGATGCTCTCCGTCAGCGTTTCGGTCGATTAGATCGGTTAGGCGAACGAGGTCTTTCCCACGCCAGAATCGTGATAGCGCAGGAACAGCTTTCTGCCAAAACTCCAGATCCGATCTATGGGACTCGGGCTGTAGCGACCTGGCAGTTTCTCTCCGGCCTCGCTCGTGAGGACGGTAAGGTTGATATAGGCACGAATTCGCTGTCCCAAGAACTTTCCAGGTGGACCGGAGACGAGCTTTCCGCGCCTACCACTGATGCACCAATTCTACTACCTACCCATATGGACTGCCTGGTTCAGAGTTCCCCCCGACCGAGACCAGATGTTGACCCATCAGTATTCTTACGTGGTGTAGACACAGGGACACCGGACGTCAGGGTGCTTTGGCGGCATGACGTCTATCCCACGATGTCGGATTCCCACTTTCGAGAGTTGATGGAAGTTGTACCACCAGCAACGTCAGAAACTTTACCGGTGCCCTTGCATACCTTTCGGCGATGGCTGATCAACGATTTGCACGAAGATCTTTCTGGGGATGTCGAGCAAACCGACTCGGAAGCAACGGACGTCCAGGGTGAACCCATGAAAGCGGTCTACGTGTGGAGGGGACCAGAAGAAGGGACCACCGGTCGCCTTAAGCGAGTCAATGCTTTACGACCAGGCGACACGATCGTATTAACGGAGCTAGATCACCTGAAACAGCTCGGTGATGTTCCTAAAGAAATTTGGAGCCGACACGATTTGGGTGATCTCGCCCAGTTCCGAGGGCGCAACCAGCTGGTACTACGATTAGGGTACTTGCTGGACGCCGAAGACAAAACGGAAATTTCTGCTGGAGCCAGGGCTGGCGAAGCCCTGCAGGGAGCTATTGATGCCGGGGAGTTAACCGCAGACTTGCTTCGTCGACAATTAGAAGAGTATGGCTCAACGCTGTCAGAAGATGACCCACATAAGGAAATTGCGGCTAAACTAAGCGCAGACTCAATCAAGTTAAGCAGCAAATCACTTCGGAGATATCCCGGTGAGAATCGTATCGGTGTTATCCTTAAGCTGAGTCTGAAGGGTAAGACCAACTTCACACACGAGGACGACACAGCCTATAGCGGAGACCCGGTAGGTCTTGCGGACCACTGTCGGATTGTAGGCGAACTCGCTAGCTATTTCGGTAAGTCCTGTAATCTCTCGGAGGAACTCGTCCATGATCTCATGCTCGCCGGTCTCTGGCACGACCTTGGTAAAGCCGACCCGAAATTTCAGGCGTGGCTCTATGATGGCAGCCAGATAATGGCAAGTGCTGGGAAGCTACTGGCCAAATCCAGACAGAATAGGTATCAGCGAAAACTTTACAAACTAATGGCCAGATATCCGGACGGGAAGCGACATGAATTCTTGTCCGCGAGTTGGATAGCGGGAAATCCAGCATTATCGGAACAGCCAAACGACCTGGATCTGGTACTGCATCTCGTGGCTACACATCACGGCAGAGCGAGACCTTTAGCCGAACTCATTGAGGAATCGGATCCCACTGAGATATCGTTTAACTTGAACCACGACCAGGTTGCAGGGACCACAGATCCTATCTGGAGCAAACTGGAAAACGGACACTTGGACCGATTCTGGAGATGCGTGCGCAAGTACGGTTGGTGGGGACTAGCTTTTCTTGAATCAATTCTTATTTGCGCCGATCACAGAGCCAGTGAAAATCCGCGATTAAGATTGGCATCGAGCGATAACGCAAAGCCTCAGGACACCGGATCAGTTTCTAGCGGTGTACCACTGCACAATCGTGAATTTCCTCACTTGGATGGCTCTGAGATTTTGGGCTTTCTATCCTCTCTTGGGCTACTACGAACCCTTTCCAAACCATATCCTCAAGCCAGACTAAGCTGGAAGCTAGGACGCGTATGGCATCCAGTACTGTGGCTTCCCGAGTCCCTACCCGATTCTGAATTTCCAGGAACGTTGGCGTCCCTTTTAAATGAAGTGTCCTGGTCCAGGTTGATGGAAATGGAAGATAACACTCACAAGTTGGAGCCGGGTTCTTTCCGAGCACACCTGATCCAGGCGGTCGATGGATGGTTGTCCAGTGGGAAACGAGATGAAGTCGATTGGCTTTCAGCTTTGGCATGTGAGAGCGCGACAAATGATGGATTCTTGAGTGACACCAAACTTAGAACAATGAGTGGGGCCGGTCACCAGCACTTTCTGAAGACGATGCGGCAGTTGCGAGAAGAAACCACCCAGGAGCATCTTGAGGCGTGTCTTTCAGGTCCGTGGAAATATGAAGATGGTAAGCCCAGTCTACGCTTCGACCCTGAAGACGACCGGCGCTACGCTCTGCGCTGGAGAGAGCCAAGTAAAGACCCCGTGAGAACAGTGAGGGGTGCGAACCGCCTGGCCGTCGAAGCCATTCCCTTGTTTACGTGCCTGCCTGACGGAAGCCGGATGCAGACGGTTGGATTCGTGGGAAGGGGCGCAAGAAGCACCTTCCTGGACTGGCCTCTTTGGGAAGTGCCATTGAGTCTCGACTCAGTGCGCTCTCTCTTGAATCATAGCGATTGGCTCGCCAAACTACGTAATTCACAGTTGCTCGGAGTCTCCGAGGTTTTCCGATCTCAGCGGATAACGGTGGGCAAAGTCCGGAACTTCACACCCAGTCGCTCACGACTCTCGGAGGACGAAAAACTAACCCTCCTCCTATAACCCCCTACCCCAAACTAGCCATATCGATAACGAACCGATACTTCACGTCGCTCTTCAGTAATCGGTCGTAGGCTTCATTGATCTGGTTGATGGGGATGAGTTCTATTTCGGAGACGATGTTGTGTTGGGCGCAGAAGTCTAGCATTTCCTGGGTTTCGGCGATGCCGCCGATGAGGGAGCCGGCCAGGTTTTTGGAGCCGGAGATGACGGAGAAGGAGGCGATCTGGAGGGGGTCTTCGGGGGCGCCGACCAGGACCATGGTGCCGTGGCGTTTGATCAAGGATAGGTAGGCGTTGACGTCGTGGTTGGCGGAGACGGTGTCGATGATGAGGTCGAAGGTTCCGGCCGAAGCGGTCATCTGGTCGGGGTTGTTGGAGAGGACCACACCGGAGGCGCCCAATTTCTTGGCGTCTTCAACTTTGCTGGGGGAGGTGGTGAAGAGGACGACTTCGGCGCCCATGGCCGAGGCGATCTTGACGGCCATGTGGCCGAGTCCGCCGAGCCCCACCACCCCGACTTTTTTGCCGGGGCCGGCGCCCCACCGCTTGAGGGGAGAGTAGGTGGTTATACCGGCACACAGCAAGGGCGCGACGGCCTGGAGGTTGTCGGTGTGGCGGATGTGGAGCACGAAATTCTGGTCCACGGTGACCGACTTGGAGTATCCGCCGAAGGTGTGGCCGCCCAAGTGCTTGTCGGGTCCGTTGTAAGTGAAGACGGCTCCCTGTTCGCAGAACTGCTCTTCGTCGTCGCGGCAGGCCGAGCACTCCCGGCAGGAGTCTACCATGCAGCCGACTCCCACGGTGTCGCCGACTTTGAACTTGCTGACCTGGGCTCCCACTTCGCTGACGGCACCCAGGATCTCGTGCCCGGGCACACAGGGATAGAGGGTGTTTTTCCACTCGTTGCGCGCCTGGTGCAGGTCGGAGTGGCAGATGCCGCAGTAGAGAATATCGATCTTGACGTCGCCGGGTCCGGTCTCTCGACGGAGCACGGACATGGGGGCAAGCGGCGCAGCCGCGCTGGGGTTTCCATAAGCTGATACTGACATGCTAACGGCTTTCTGAGCCAACCGAAGATACCCTACCCGAGCCCCGACAAGTAAAAGGTTTGTTAACTCCTTTTAGGCGCCAAAGAAATCTCTTAGAATGAAAGAATGAACTTCAAAGCAAGGCAAATCGTATCTCGGAGTAACCCCCAACTACAACAGCTCGCACCGGCGGCCTGGAGTACCCGGAGATACTTTCGGGTCAGCTATATTCTGATGGTCTTGCTCCCGCTCGTAGGCCTACTTACTGGCGATCCTTTTTTCCGTATACACAACTGGGAAGAAGTATACTTTATGGCCCTCCTTCCGTTGATGCTACTCCAATTCTTTGCTCCACCCGTCGTTCTCTTTCGGGTCTGTCGAGTGAATTTTCGACTGGCCCGGCAAGGGGGGCATCAGACTCTAAAAGAGGCTGGGTGCAGTGACCAGGAGATCCTCCACGGAACGGCCTGGTGGGCTTGCCGAGAAACCTTTCGAGTGCTCCTGGTACCTACTCTAGTGCTAGCCGTCGGAGGGACGGCCATGGAGTGCTTGGACTTAACCGTATTCCTTCCCGCGGCTTTGAGCATGCCGGTCTACGCACTGGTCCTGACCTACCCCGCCCAGTGCCTAGCGCTGGCGATGGCCCGGACCGATCTTTTCAGTCGGCCGGAGTTCTGGTGGCGGTGCCTTTCGGCCGCCTGTCCCTGGTTACTACTGGGATATTTCTGGTCCAGTCTGGACCTACTCTTACCTAGGAGCGACCTTTTCCCGCTCGTGCTCTTTGGTTGGCTATTCCTGGTGGGCTGGAGCCTATGGAGGCTCAGTGCCTACTGCCTGTCGGCCCGTCGAACCCCGCTCTGAATCGCCCATAGCCGGGAATAGACACCTTCCCGGGCCACCAGGTCTTCGTGGACTCCGTCTTCGATCATACGACCGTTTTCGATCACGATGATTCGATCAGCGTGGCGCACGGTGGAGAGGCGGTGGGCCACGATCAGTACGGTCCGCTCCTGGCGCACCGTCTCCAGCGCTTCGGTGATGGCTCGCTCGGTTTCGTTGTCGACCGCTGAAGTGGCTTCGTCGAGGATGAGGATGGGAGGGTTCTTGAGGAGGGCCCGAGCCAGGGCGATGCGCTGCCTCTGGCCTCCCGAGAGCTTCAAGCCCCGCTCCCCCACCACCGTCTGCAAGCCCTGGGGGAGCTTGCCGAGAAATTCATCCACGTGGGCCTGGCGGATGACCGTCTGCAGGGCATCGGTGTCGGCCTGAAAGCTTCCGTAGCGAATGTTCTCTTCCACCGTGCCGTCGAACAGGAAGATATCCTGGGAGACCAGCCCAACCTGCCGGCGCAGCGACGCGCGGGTGTAGTCGGGTAGGGGGTGGCCTGCGATCCGAACTTCTCCGCTCTGGGGATCGTAAAGCCGAAGCAGCAACTTGACCAGAGTGGACTTCCCACTTCCGGTGGTCCCCACAACGCCCACCGTGCTCTGGCCTTGCACCTTCAAGGAAAACTCCGAAAGAGCATCCTCGTGGGTTCCAGGGTATCGAAAGAACACGTTATCGTACTCGATGTCAGCGGCGGCCTGAGCCGGGGCTAAATCTACCGTTCCGTCTTGCATGGTCGGTTCGGTGTCCAGCAGCAGCAGGATCCTTTGAATGGACGCCATGGAGCGCCGGTAGAGATCGAGGGTGGTACCCAGGGAGGTCAAAGGCCAGAGCAAGCGCTGGGTCATAAAAATGAGGACCGAGTAGGTGCCCACCGCCAGCTCTCCATTGATGGTCTGCATACCAGCGTACACCATGATCAGGACAAACCCGACCACGATGGCCATGCGTATGAGCGGCACGAAGGCGCTGGAAAGGGTGATGGCTCGGGCGTTGAGGTGCTGGTACTCGAGCGACTCTTGGGCCAATCGCTCTTTTTCGTGCTGTTCCGTCACGAAGCTCTTGATGGTCAAGAGCCCGGCCAGATTGTTGGACAGCAGATCGTTGACCTTGCCTACCTGGTCGCGCACCGCCCGATAGCGGGGCTCCAGATCCCGCTGCACACGAATGGAGGCAAACAGGATCAAAGGCGCCGGGACGAAGGCCATCCAGGAGAGGTCCGGCACCGCGGCCACGAACATGGCTCCCACCGCCAGGATGGTGGTGGCCAGTTGCAGGATGGTATTGGCGCCGTTGTCCAGGAAGCGTTCGAGTTGGTTCACGTCGTCGTTGAGGACCGACATCACCTTTCCTGATGAAAACCCCTCGGTGGCCGCCAGGTCCAGACGCTGGACGTGATCGTAGGTCCGCACTCGGATGTCGTGCTGCAGAGCCTGGGCCAGGTTGCGCCAGGTTACGGCGTAGAGGTACTCAAAGACCGACTCGGCTCCCCAGATCAAAAGCGTCAGCCCGGCCAGGATCCAGAGTTGCTCGGCGGACTCCTGAAAGCCGAATTCGGAAAGCCAGGAGTCCTGATGGCGCACCACCACATCCACCGCCAACCCGATCAGGACCGGAGGGGCCAGATCGAAGAGTTTATTGAGGACGGAGTAGATCGTGCCCAGGAGTATTCGGCCCCGGAAAGGTCCGATTTCAGACCACAGTCGTCGGAGTTCTGAAAAGGGGCCTGTAGTGGAAGTTTTCATGGCTGACGGCGTTCGTAAGGAGTGAGGAGTGAGCCTTTGTCCGGTTAAACCAGACCAACGACGGGAACTTTTGTACTAGCTAGGGAATGAAGCCGCTCAGATGGGCATGAATTCCGACACTTCTCTCTCTTTTACCAATCTGCCCCGGGGGGGCACCCTGGTGGAGGGTGGGGATTTCCGAATCCAGATGGGCTCTTACCCCGAAACCATCAAGGACACCATGAAGCTGGAGCGAGGCGTTCCCGACCTCTATCTGTTGCCCGACGACCTCTTCGATACCCACCTCGGGGTGAGCAACGCCGACATGGAGTTTCCGGTCTACTTCAACTACTTCATCAGGCAACAAAAATGCCGCTTGATCTGTCACTCCCATCAGGTCAAGCCGGTGGTCAGGGTCTTGCGGGAGGCGGTTGTGGGGCCCTTCAAAATGTACCTGGAGGAAGAGTATCCCGAGGGTCGCGAGAGTTACGGGTTTCCCGATCTTTGGAAAGAGATGCGTTTTTATAAGGAAGACGCCAAAAACCCCCGGGGTTACTGGGGGTTGCGCGACATGATCGAGATCTACACTTTCGATGCAAAGCGCCAGGTTGAGATGGATGGGGTGACCATCACCTCTCTGGGGCGAAACAACTACCGTTTCGAAACCCCGGAGGATGCTCTGGAGGTGGAGTTTCGAGCGACTCCGGAGCCTCAGTTGGAGGCCATAACCCTGGACGCCGGCCATATCCAGGGTTGCTTCTACAGCCCTCCTACCTTCGGCGTGACGGTGATCGGGAGCGGCCACGGATTTGACACCGAGTCGAAAACTTCAGGATTTATCATCTGGGTGGACGGTAAGGGAGTGCTGGTGGACCCTCCGGTGGACTCCACCATCTGGATGCAGCGACAGAAGGTCAACACCCGGCTCATCGAGGACCTCATCCTGACCCACTGCCACGCCGACCACGACTCCGGAACCCTGCAAAAGGTGATGGAAGAGGGACGCATTCGCATACACACCACCCGCACGGTGATGGAGAGCTTTGTGGCCAAGTACAGCGCCTTGACCGGACTGAGCAAGGAGGAGTTTCGCGCCCTGTTCGAGTTTCAGCCGCTACGGATCGGAACCCGCACCACCATTGCCGGAGCCCGCTTTCTATTTAAGTACAACCTCCATCCCATCCCCACGCTGGGGTTTCAAGTGATGCTGGAAGGGAAGTCGTTTTACTACTCGTGTGACACCCTGTACGATCCGGACTACATCGATTCATTGCACGAGAAAGGCGTACTTCCCCGAGAGCGCCGAGACGATCTGCTGGATGTCCCGTGGGACAGCGACCTTATCTTCCACGAGGCCGGGATTCCCCCCATTCACACTCCCCTGACTGTGCTCAACGCCCTCCCCAAAGAGGTCAAGGAGCATACCTTCCTGGTCCACGTATCCGAAAGCGCCATTCCTGAAAATTCGGGATTGAGAATCGCCGAACCGGGCACCGCCGGCACCCTGGAGATCGAGGTGCCCACACCGGAAAAAAGTCTGGCCTACAAGATCCTGGACGTGGCCTCCAACGTCGATCTTTTTTCCGAAATGAAGTTTTCCAAGGCACTGGAGTGTCTGGCCATCACCCACTATTCGGTGGTGGAGGCGGGGGAGTGCTTCATCAAGCGGGACACCCCCGGGGATAAGTTTTATATGATCCTCTCCGGCGAAGTGGAGGTGGTACACGAGAGTCTGCCCCGACGCCTTTTTTTCAGTCGCTACGACTACCTCGGCGAGACCGCACTCATTCTGAACAGTCCGCGCAACGCCGATATCGTGGCTCGCACCCGGACCGAGTTGTTGTACATCGAGAAGGAAGATTTCCTGCGCTTCATCCGCGACACCAGCCTGCCCCAGATGCTTATCCGACTAAATGAAAACCGTTCGGTGGG
>Ga0265293_10007989_pt1 | contig 15953 bp, 16 predicted proteins | sample Munlanlewell138R_FD_192505 | JGI IMG/M metagenome (GOLD analysis project Ga0265293, IMG submission 192505) | Leachate microbial communities from a municipal landfill in Southern Ontario, Canada - Leachate well 138R | ecosystem: Engineered > Solid waste > Landfill > Unclassified | place: Canada...
CAAGCTGTTCATGTAGTGGTTTATCTTTTGCTGTGTTTCCATGCTCAAGTAACTCTTTTGTTTCACCAAAAGAGAGAGTCGTGCCTTCCATCGCATTTGAGTGATGAGTGATTGAGATACGAAGCCCCCTAAAGAGTTCTTCCCTTTGTTTTAGCGTTAGCTCATTTAGTTTATACATAGACACATCCCCAGTATTGTTCAAAAAAAAGTTAGTCATACTTATTTGTAAGTTATTTTAGCATTATTTTATATATACTTTTATCATCTTACTTTTTGTTATAAAATTTGTGGCATAGCTTAGCAACTCATAAATATCTTTAGTGATTTTTGTTTGACATTATATTTCGGTGTCTGATATCCCTTGTTTAAAAATGGAGCTTCATGCACGGGGATGTAACTCTGGCATCTCAGATTTTTCTCTTAGGTATAAATTTTAAGGAAGGAATAAAAATAAAAGCCTTACTAAAAAAGTAGGGCTTTGGAGTGCTAATAGGTTAAGATAAAACTAAGTTTTATTCCCATTTCGGTGCCTGACACTCATTCTTTAGGATTAGCTTCACCTCTACTGTAATAAGCTGATACATCTTTTCCTATAAAATGTTGCATGTCAAAAGCAATTTTACCCGTAAATTCTAGTCTTTCTTTTATTTTTGGATCATTAGGATTTATTTTTATAGTTCTATATTCTGTTGTATTTCCATTATGCCATGAATCAATCAAATAAACATTTTTTATAATATTGTTATGTATTGCAAAAGCATACTTTAAATCTGAAATTTTATTTTTGCCAATTCTCCAAATACCTCTGTATCCATCGTATAATTCATCTTGACTTAATTTATCAAATTCTTCATCATTTAAATTAACATATGCTTTTATAAATATTACATCTTTCATTGTATACCTTTGACTTATAACGGCTGAGTAGAGCTAATAAGTTGCCGCTAGGTAACTTATTAGCTCCTATGATTTGTTATGTATTGGTCAGTTTCCATTCTTTTTCTAATCGTGAAAGCATCATACTTACTCCTTGCTTTCTATGATCATCTTGCGACATTCCATCGCTCATTCCACTGTTTGAAACTTCAATGACAATAGCTCCTGGAAAAACAATTTTTCTTTCTTTTTCATTCAAATTTTCATGTATGAATCCCCATAATGAAGATGCTCTTATTTCTTTAATTTCGTCTGCTTTGTCTATCAAAGCTCTAGTCTCTTTAATGAGATTACTTTTGTATTCAATTGACTTGCGCCTAGACTCAATGGCATATTGAACCCAAGGTGCTATTAGTGAAGCTACTGCACCAGACACAAGTCCTGCAACTGCACCAATTAAAGCGACGATAATCGGCGATAAAGATTGACTAGTTTCAATTATTTCTTTTTCCACATATTTTCCTTAGAATGGTGTACATAACGCCGAAGCTCAGTTGACGCTGTGGAGCGTAGTGGAACAGCGGTCAACTGCAGCGATTTGTTAGCTTTTTTGTTTAGTATCGATAATTTCAATATTTACTCCACTCATATTTTTCTTTAGCTCTTCAATAACTAAATCAATGCGCCTTTCTATAAATTGGTCTAGTGCATCAGAGGGCATATCTTCAAGCCTTGACCACTCTAAAAGCTCAATTGGCAGAATATGAGTTTTGATAGCGGATTCAAATTCACGATTAGAATCATAACCACGAATATAGTCTAGCGGGTTTTTATTGCTAATTTCAAGATTTGTTATCTGAGTAAGATAAGCAATATTCATTAAACTGTTGTTATTAAGTTTATTTTTACCAGGATTTTTTAAAATATAATCTGTTGGAAATATATGATGTAAGTTTGGCTTGTCGGTTGAAAAGAAAAAATTATCAACAATTACGCTCCTATCTGTGTACTTCCAGTCCTTGGGTTGCTTACTCGCATAAAGAGACAATATCGCTCTCGATAATCGACCTCGGGAACTGTAGGATGAATTTCTTAGTGTTTCTCTATCAATTAAAAACCGAGGGAATGTATAGCCATTTGTATGCTTTTGACTATCAAGTAGCTCAATATGTGAATTTACATCTCCAGTATTACTGAGCAAGTCATCATTGTGAAAGCTATAAAACCAAAAATATTTTTTAAGATAACTATAATCTGGATTTTTATTGTTAAAGAAATAGGATGCAATGGTTAGGTAAAAGTACCTATAAGGAATAAGTTGAGGACCTTTTATATTTAATGTGTTTTCAAAAAAATCAAAAGTCTTATTTATTGCATCTTTTGCCGGTTGCCATATCTCCTCGATTTGTTCTGTTTTAATATTATTTAAATATCGAGGAGTGATATTCCAAACGCCCGAATCTTCGATGTTTTCTCTGATTAAAATTGCAATTATTTGTAGATAGTCGAAATCATTTATTTGTAAGAAATTACTGTTATTTATATTCCTAAAATCATCAATATACTCTCTAAGATAAAAACCTTTCTTATCAATAGACTCAGGTCTAAATGTTTTGGCAACAACAATATCAAATATATCTAAAGGTTTACCGGCTTGATTGATTCGTTCAAATATTTGGCAAACCTCTGAAACCTGGATGCCTTTCAATTCAATAAATGACAAGCGATAATTATCTAGAACCTGCTTGAGTCTCCTCAGTTGTTCTCTGATAGGGTGATCATAATCTTTATAATCATCGTATGTGCCTTCGACCAAAGAGCGCTCTACAGTTCCGAATTCATTTTTTATGCTTAATAACTTAACGATAAGACCAGCATTGAATTTATTCTGCCGTCCGGTATTTCTTTTAAAAGCACCTTCTTGGTCGTTAATTTCGTCCCAATATAGAAAACGTTTTTTATAACTATCATCATCGGTATCAGTTTCATCTTCTATTGTTAGATCAATATATAGAGATGGTTCAAATCCATCCTGACCTTTGATACTACCGCCATACAAAGATGTTAATAAAGATGTTGTTCTTTGTTGTCCATCAAGAATATATTGATACTCACTGCGACTAAATGTGCCTTCCGATATTTTGTGACCACCAATATCTCGATGGTTTTGCAACTTTATATCAGTTTTCCATACTAGGATGCTTCCAAGAGGGTAGAATTTATAAATGCTATCCCACAACTTCTTTACATTTTCCTTCTCCCAGACGACGTCCCTCTGAAATGTTGGAATCTGGTAATCAAGATTTTTCAGTTCATCCAGATATGTCGTTATTCCCTTATCTGTTGGGCGTATCCTATCGGTAAAATTCATTCATACTCCATACTTTATTGAAAGCTAACGGGGGCGCGGGTCACGGACTCCCGAATTAAAAATTTTAATTTTTCATTTGGGTGCTCTGTGCATCCGCTTGTTATCTGGCGCTGTGCGACAGATGACTAGCGGGTGTTCAACCCGCGCCCCCGTTATCCGGTCACGCAGTGAGCGGATAACGTTTGAAGTGAGCTAATAAATTTCCCACAGGGTAATTTATTAGCTCCCCTGATTTGTTATATCTTTTTTGCATTTTTACTATTCTTAAGAACTCTTTTCTTACAAGCTTTCGTATCAATACAAATTAAACCTATTCCTTTATCATTTTGCTTTAGCTCACTTTCTAGTAAGATTGCATTACATTTTTTACATTTACTATAGCTGATAATACTCATATATTTTCCTTTTAACCGTTGTATCAAAATTTTTCAAGTAATTCATCAATTTGTTTATTATATTCTTTAGGAATAAGCTTTAAACTACTAGCGGTAGTAAAAAAATCTTTTATTAATTGATAGTCTTTTTGTTCAATACTATCAAAATCAATTTCTATAATTGTTGTACAGCATTTAACTACAGTCTCAAAATTAAATTTTACATCTGTTCTTTGTATAAACTCTATAAAATCATTGTAACTCATATTTCATCCTTTAGATATAACGGGGGCGCGGGTCACGGACTCCCGAATTAAAAATTTTAATTTTTCATTTGGGTGCTCTGTGCATCCGCTTGTTATCTGGCGCTGTGCGACAGATGACTAGCGGGTGTTCAACCCGCGCCCCCGTTATCCGGTCACGCAGTGAGCGGATAACTATTTAATCAAACAAATTTTATATAAAACAACCTTAAATACAACAATTAACAATTACATTAAATGTGTGTTAATTATTCCAAAACAATCAAAATAGAATAAAACTAAGAAAATTTAATAAAATCTATGTATTTTGCTTAAATATATAGCATGTGTTAAATAGTTATATAGAGAAATAACACACAAAATGCTAGTTAATTGTTAAATATCTTACATAACACACGCGATGTTGCTTAAGCGTCTTACCAAACTTTTAAAAGATTTTTGATATCCTTGCAGCATAATAATAAATAGGCATGAAATAGCATGAAAGTAGTAACAGGCGTAGTTGGGAATGATATACATGTTGTGGCAAATAGACTCATCGAGCTCTCTTTAAAGGCAAGGGGTTTTGAGGTTTTTAATCTTGGGGTAAATACTTACCTTGAAGAGTTTTTTGATGCGGTGATTGAGACTGGGGCGGAGGTGCTTCTTATCTCTTCACTAAATGGCGAGGCTGAGGGCTGGAGTAGGGAGATAAAACTTCTAAAATCAAGCTACAAAGGCTTAGACAGTCTTGTGATGATGATAGGCGGGAACTTGGTTGTAGGAACGGCAGATGCAGATGAGATAGTGCCAAAGTATAAAAACTATGGTTTTGATTTGGTTTTCCATCAAGTTGACTTAAACACAGGGCTTGACACTTTAGAAGAGTACTTAAAACAAAGAGGTATGAGATGAGCTTGCTTCAAGAAGAGAGGGAAATCATACTAAGTAACGAGTATGTGGATAATTTCGACTTTGCAGAGGTTGAAGAGTTTGTGAAAAATGCAAGTAAAGAACTCTTTATCTCGCATCATTTTAAGACAAAAACAAAGATGCTCGTACAACCTCGTGGCGGATTTCCTACATACAAAAAACAGTTTGCTCTAAATGAGTTCTTTGTAAATGCAAATGTCGATGTTTTGCCACTTACCATTGACTCAAACACAAGGCTAAACGACTACGCAACTGCAAAAAAGATGCTTAGATTAAGTGAAGAAAATGATGTAGATATGTTAAATGGCTATCCGCTTGTAAATCACGGCTACAGAACTACAAGAAAGATGATAACTCACTTTAACAAGCCAGTGAGCCTAAGGCACGGCACGCCAGATGCAAGACTTCTCATCGAGACTGCTATCGCATCTGGCATCTTCGAGATAGAGGGCGGTCCTATTACCTACTTGTTGCCATATTCAAAAAACTTTCCATTAGATAAAGCCTTTTTATATTGGAAATATGTTGAGAAGATCTGTGCAAACTACTCTCGCTTAAATGAGCCGATAAACAGAGAATCTTTTGGACCGCTAACTGCAACTCTTGTGCCTCCGGCTATCACTATAACTATACAGCTTTTAGAGATGCTACTCTCATTAGAAGAGGGCGTTAAATCATTCTCAGTCTCTTTTTCTCAAACTGGTTCTGTAAACCAAGACATCGTAATGGGCGCGGTTATAAGAAAACTCTCAGCTCATTACGCAAAAGAGATAGATTGCGAAGATGCAAAGATTCACCTCGTTTATCATCAGTGGATGGGAGCATTTCCAACCAATAAAAGCTTTGCTGAGCAACTTATAAACATGTCAACGGTCATAGCATCTATGGTTGGAGCTGACAAGATTATCACTAAAACAAGAGAAGAAGCTTCAGGTATTCCTACAAAAGAGGCAAACGCTGCAACAGTTGCAAATACCCAATACACACTTGGCATCTTAAACGGACTTCCGCGTATTGTAGATGAAGAAGAAGAGGAGATTTTAACTCTTGAAGTTCACGCTATCATGGAAGCGGTTTTTAATGACCCAGCCGACACACTTTGGAGAAAGGTTTTTAACTCCATAAAGAGTGGCATCATAGATGTGCCTTTTTCGCCTCACATCATAAACCACAACGAGATGATAACCATACGAGATGCTAAGAAAAATATCCGCATTATTAGACGAGGAAATGTACCCATTCCTGATAGATGCTACGAGTATGAAAAAGCACAGTGTGACCTATCTAAGGACACTACGAGTATAGTAAATGATATCATCCACGACATAGGAATCATGCAATGAATAGACTCTTAATAGATGTAGGAAGTACCTACTTTAAAGTTAGCTCACAAGAGAGTATTGAGCAGCATTTTAGGGATTTTAACAAAGATATTTTGGATGATTTAAAGTTCAAATGCTCTAAAACCATAGAGAGTTATAAAAAAGATGATGTATATATCTGCTCCTCTGCAAATGGAGGTCTAAGTACGCTTATCATCGGGCTTACAAACTCTTTTTCTCTAAAGTATGCTAAAAATATCGCTTTTAACTCGGGCATTAATATCATAGAGAGCGTGATGTATCAAAACTTATCTAGCTACTCCATTCCAAGTGATTTGATAGATGTGGTCATTATAGTTGGTGGGATTAACACGAACAAGGATATCTTTAAAGATGATTTGTATGACTATTTAAAGATGCTAAACTACTCAAATGTGGTCTTTGTAGGGTGTGAAAATGAAGCACAAAAGTTAGAGAAAAATATCCAAAATCTTGTCATATTACCTAATATCATAGATGAAAAGCTTCATATAGTAGAGGAAAATCTAAAAGTCTATCTTACAAACCTATATCAGCAGGATATTGAGGGAAAAGAAGATATCAAAAACCTCTATGAGATAACCGCAAATCAAATATACTCAACCCCATATATAGTAAACAAAACACTTCCATTTATCCATACAAAATTTGGTGTAGTTGATCCTTTTATACTCATAGATATAGGTGGAGCTACAACAGATATTCACTACTCAAAAGACTTAGTTGATGACAATATTGTAACCGAAAATGAGTATGACAGACTTGTCTTTAAAAAGCTTGGGGTTTATAAATCAAAAGAGTCTCTTATCTTTGCAGCCCAAAGTAATGAGTTCGTTTATGAGCTCTTAGCGCATCTAAAAGTGACTGAAAATATCTTTAGTGATGAGAGTCAAAAGGGTACTAAGGTTTTGATGCAACTAGCCATTTTTCTGGTACTTACAAAGATGTCACACTACAAACAAGCATATATAAACTTAAAACTACTCTCTATAAACTCCATAGTCTTTACAGGTGGTATCACTAAGGTTTTATCTGCATGTGAGATAGAAGATATCATCTCATTTTTTTATAAAAAGATACTAAATTCACAACACAATCCAATGACAGTCTTAGATAGCAACTACGATATCTGGACTATTGGAGCAAAAGGAGATTTAAATGTCAATTAACTCTATTAGAACGCTTATAGAAGATGGAGCCATCAGCCATCCAGAGAAAAAAGCGATAGTTTTTAAGGAAAAGAGTATTAGCTACAAAGAACTTTTAAAAAAAGTGGATCAAGTCGCTTACTATTTAAAAGAGCTAGATCTTGCTAAAGAGTCACGAATCGGAGTATATTCAAACAAAGGGATAGATCAGGTTATTGCGATACTTGCAATTCTCTCAACTCCTTACATTTTAGTGCCTCTTACTAAGCTTTTAAAACCGCAACAAATTGAGTATATCATAGATGATTGTGACATAAAATGTATCATAACCGATAAGGTAAAACTAGAAAGTATAGAGGAGATTGAATTTGATGGTCATATTATTTCATATGAGACAGCATCTAGCGATATAGCTTCATTTGAAGAGATTTTTAAATACTATAATAAACCATATATTTGCAATATAAATGGATATAACAACGCAGTAATTACCTACTCTTTTGGACTCTCTGGGACTCCAAAAGGTATAGTGATTTCTCATAGAAATCTTATAGATTCTGCTCGCGTGGTCTCACAATATCTCAGCCTAAAAGAGAGTGATGTTATCTCTGGCATCCTTATCTTTAACCTAGATTATGGACTAAATCAAATCTTTAGCACACTCTATAAAAGAGCTACACTTGCACTTCATAGATTTATACTTCCAGAAGATTTTTTCAACCATCTTATAGATGATAAAGTGAGTATTTTACCTCTTATGCCTGTAAATATCACGCAAATTTTTGATATCGATAGAATCCCAAATCCTGAACTCTTTGACGGGGTTAGAATCATCACTTCATCGGGTGGAAATGTAACTCCAAAGATGATAAAAGAGTGTAAAAAAACGTTTAGAGAGGCGCAGTTTTTTTCTATGCACGGATTGACAGAAGCATTTCGTTCAACATATCTTGATCCATCACAGATTGAGATAAGACCTGAGTCTATTGGAAAAGCTATACCTGATGTAGAACTCTTTGTAGTAAATGAAGAGGGAAAAGAGTGCAAAGTTCGTGAAGTAGGGGAGTTGATCCATAGAGGTGGTTATATATATAGAGGCTTTTGGAAGGCACCTGAGCAAAATGCGAAGAGATTTAAGTCGATTGAGATTTTAAAAGATATCATAAACTTAGAAGGTCAACTAAGAGATGAAGTAGTGGTTGCATCTGGAGACTATGTTTATAAAGATGAAGAGGGTTATCTCTACTTTGTATCAAGAGATGATGATATGATAAAGACAAGGGGTTTTAGAGTCTCACCTTTTGAGATAGAGTCTGTTGTAAAGAAATCTTTACCTCATATAAAAGAGTGCGCTGTTTTTTCTATAAAAAATGAAGAGATAGAAGAGGAAATCATTATGGTTTACTCAGCTCTTAGCGAGTTAGCTCCAAAAGAGATAATATTTGAGCTTAAAAAACATCTTGCTTCTTATATGATACCAAGCAGAGTTATATATAAAAAGTCCCTTCCACTCGTGCAAAGTGATAAAAGTAAGATAAACAAAGATGCACTAAAGAGAGAGTTTATTTAAGTATGGCATAATGGAGCTCTAGAAAAATTTTAAATACAAAACAAAGGAGCAAAATTATGGCAAAAAGAGGAATCTCGATATTAAAAGGTATAGAAGCAACAGAAGTTGTAGATCTGCTTAACAAGGCTTATTGTGATGAGTGGTTGGCTTATTATCAGTATTTTATTGAGGCAAAGGTAATAAAAGGCATTATGAAAGATGCTGCAATAGCTGAGCTTATAGAGCATGCTGCAGATGAACTGCGTCACGCAGATATGATAGCTGAGCGCATCTTGCAACTTGGTGGCACACCTACTTTACATCCAAATGATTGGACGAAGTATTCTAATTGTGCTTATGAAGCACCAGAAGATCCGAGTGTTTTGTCAGTTTTAGAACAGGCTATAAAAGGCGAGCAGTGCGCTATTAGTGTCTATTCAAATTTAGCAGATATAACAAAAGGTAAAGATATAGTCACTTATGATATTGTCTCTCAGATTTTAGCTGACGAAGTAGAACACGAAGAAGATTTGCAAGCTCTTCATGACGATATAGGTGAATTTTTCGCAGAGATAAAGAGAAACCTGAGTTAAAAAAGAGTTAGTTGAGTGTGGTAGGGCGTCTTTTTTTCTAAGATGCTTTTATCCACACCAACAATAAGAGCAAAATGAAAATTATTTTGTTTTAAAATTTTAAGTATCTCTTTTTCTTGTTTATACTTAAAAATACTCTCATCTTGTGATATGTTAATAAAGTCTGGGATAATGATAATTATTTTTGCCCAAGGCGCGCTCGAGTGTAAAAATTTCACCTCACTTTCTATAATACTAGTATTTTGCTCAAATATTAGCACTTTATCACTAGTCCCAAACTCTTTTACCTCAAAATTTTTGTTAGTAAAAACAGCTTCGAAATGTTCAATTGGTGTAAATTTTCTAAGTCTAAAATCTACCTTTAAACTCTTATATAGATGCAGAAGTTCTTCAAGGTAGGGGATGAAAAAAGGCGATATAAGTTGCCTCTCATAAAAAATATTATCATAGATAAAGGAAGTTTCAAAAAGAGTTTGTTCCATGATTTGTATGGATTCTCTTGTGTTTTTGCTTAAAACTCTTATGTTTGTAAAGATATCTTTAGAATTTAAGGTAGGGCAAAAAAGTATAGTCGCTCTCTCTTCTACTTGCCATAGAGACTTAAAAACACTTCTCATATCTCCGTGAACAACTAAAAAACTATTTTGTGTTATGACTTGAAGAGCAAGTTTTAGTACTATCTCATTGCACTCATAAGCTACAACCTCTTTTTCAATAAGTTTAAAGCGAAGAAGCCTCTTTATTGCCTCATCAAGGTTATCAACTTTTATCCAAGCTATCTCGCTGTCACTCATCTCTACTGGTTTATCAAATACAATCCCATAAGCACCATTGTTTACAGCTACTTCTATATCATCCGTGTTATAAGCAAAAAAAAGATCACCTCTTTTTACTCTACGAACATCAAAAATAGTATTTTCAAAACTACTTACACAAGGCTCATTTATAAGTATTCCATGTGTAAGTGCCAGTAGATTTTCAAGTCTCATCCAATCGGTGTTCCTGCTTTTTTAGGTTTTTCAGGTCTTACTAAACACAGACCATCTTCATCCTTAGCAGCAAGAAGCATTCCCTCTGAGATCATACCCATAAGTTTTGCAGGTTTTAAGTTTGCAACCACACAAACTTGTGTTCCTACTAAACTCTCGGCTGAGTAAAACTCTTTGATGCCAGCTACAACTTGACGAGGTTTACTCTCACCTAAATCAACTTGAAGTTTTAAAAGTTTTTTACTCTTTGGTACTTCCTCAGCTTCGATAATATGCCCAACCTTTAGTGAAGTCTCGAAAAATTGACCTATCTCTATAAGATTGTCTTGCTCTAACTCTTGCTTACTCTCTTCTTCTAGTCTGTTTGGTTGAGCTTCTGGAGCTTCTGGTAACACAGGCTCTTCAACACGAGGAAAGAGAGGTGGAACTTGTTTGATAGTAAATGAGTTCAGTAACTTTTTACCAATAACAAGCTCATTGTAACTTGCATTGTCAATAGTGAAATTTAGCGCATCTGCAATTGTTGCAGTTGTCTTTGGCATCACAGGGCTTAGCATAATAGAAGCCTTAGCTAAAATATTAGCGACTAGTGCTACAGTAGCAAGCGCTTCATCTTTTTTGCCTTCTTTCATTTTAACCCATGGAGCGTGTTCTTCTATGGCTTTGTTTCCTATAGCAAAAAGTTTCCATAACTCTTCTAAATATCTGTGAGTCTGCATATTTTGCATAAAATCATCTAGGTTTGAAAGAGCTTCGTTCATTGCATCTAGCTCATTTTTATGATATGTTTGAACATCTTTACTATCTATCTCAAAGTCAGAATACTTGCCGCTCATACCGATTATACGGTTTAGAAGATTTCCAAGATCGTTACTAAGTTCAGAGTTTATTCTATCTATAAATGCTCTTTGAGAGAAGTCTCCATCTTGACCAAAAGGAACTTCTCTAAGCATAAAATATCTTAGATTTTCAACTCCATAAGCATCTGAGACCTCTCTTGGAGAGATAACATTGCCTTTTGACTTACTCATCTTCTCGCCATCTCTAGTCCACCAACCATGTGCACCAATGTGTTTAGGAAGAGGTAAATCTAAACTCATAAGAAAAGCAGGCCAGTAGATAGCATGAAAGCGAAGGATATCTTTACCAACAAGCTGCATAGATGCAGGCCAAAATTCCATGTTAGCATCATCTTTACCATAGCCTAGTGCAGTTATATAGTTTAAAAGAGCATCTAACCAAACATACATAACATGTTCTTTGTCGTTCATAGACTCAGGCAGAGGAACTCCCCAAGTAAAAGAGGTACGAGTAACAGATAGGTCTCGTAGTCCTCCTTTTACAAAGTTTTTAACTTCATTTGCACGAGAGCGGGGAAGTATAAAATCAGGGTTTTGCTCATAATGCTCTAGTAGTGCATTTTCATATTTTGATAGTCTAAAGAAGTAACTCTCTTCTTTTACAACATTTGTAGGTTTACCACAATCAGGACAAAACTCTCCATCTACAAGTTGAGTTTCTGGAAAAAAAGTCTCACAGCTCACACAGTAGTGACCCTCATAAAAATCTTTATAGATATCGCCTTTTGCCATCATAACTTCAAAAGCTTTTTGAACACCTTGCATATGATCTGCATCTGTAGTTCTAATAAACTTATCATAACCTATCTCAAACTCATCCCAAAGATTTTTAAAAGATGCACTTATCTCATCCGCAAATTCTTGAGTAGGTTTACCACTTTTTTGTGCTGATTCTTCTATCTTTTGACCATGTTCATCAGTTCCAGTTAAAAAGTAAGTCTTATTGCCTTTTAGTTTCTCATATCTTGTAACGGTATCAGCTATAAAAGTTGTATATGCATGCCCAATATGTGCTTCGCCATTTACATAGTAGATAGGTGTTGTAATATACTTATTCAAAATCTCTCTTCCTTAATTTTAATTCTTAAAATGAAGGAAACCCTTCATCTATTTTGTCACGCCAAAGGGAGTAATCCCTTTGGCTACGCTAACACCCCAAGGGTACTCCGTCGTGCGCGCTTGGTTTTGCTCAGCGCAAGGCTCTCGGTACTTGTGCCTCTTTGGTTTATCAGGCCAACACTTAGATTTCTCACAAAGAGTCTTACGGCAGCTTCTGTCCAAAGTCCAATTGGACTAGTCCAAATATTAAAAGCATTTTGCTATATAGGGCTCAGTTTATCAAAGTTTTTAGAACTCAAAACCGCCAGTTTCGCCTTTGGACATGCTGTTGTACACGGCACTTATATATTCGCTTCTTAGTTCACAAGCTAAATATTTATCACACAAACTACATGACTCTAAATCTCTCTCTTTTTGACAAGCCTGAACTTTTAATATCATCTCATCAAGATAGATCTCGAACTTATCAGCTTGTGTATTATCTGTTGTTTGCATAGACTTCTTTTACTTTGCTTATCTCATCTTTTGAGCCAAAAAAACATTGAGATGTCTCATGTATACCAGAACACCCTAATGTCATGATTTCAGACTCTCCATCTGTTGCTTCTCCGCCAGCTCTTATAAAGGCAAAGGCAAAAGGAAAAACTTCAAAAAGCTTACGAAGTTTTCCATTAGGCCTGTCACTTGTATTTGGATATGAAAATAGTCCTCCACCTTTTAGAAGAATCTGATGTAAGTCTGGAACCATTCCGCCAGAATATCTAAGTCTATAGCCATCAGCAAAAAAACCATCTATCATCTCTTTATGGTAAGGTTCCCAATTTTGCTGAGTTCCACCAGGTGCATTTATATTGCCTTTGTCTTTTAGACGAATCTCTTTTACAAAAACCCAATCCTCACCTTGAAGAAGGTGAAGTTTTGTTTTATTGTGGGCAAAAACCATCTCAACTCTAGGGCCAAAGACAACATAACAAGATGCTACCATTTTTTTAGCTTCAAATGCGCCCTCGTAGATGCCAAAGATAGAGCCAACGCTCAAGTTTACATCAACTAAAGAAGAGCCATCAAGAGGGTCATACGCTATAAAATATTTTCCATCTTTGTTAAGAAGCATCTCTTTTTCTTTCTCTTCACTAGCTATTGTGTGGATTGAAGGAACTTGAGAGAACTCCTCTTCAATAATCATATCGCATTGGATATCAAGCTGAAGTTGAGTCTCTCCAGAACTGTTTGCTTGCTGTGAGTAGCCTATATCTTTTACATCTATGGCTTTTTTGATTCTTTTTGCAGTTTTCTGAATCGCTTCAAATATATCTGTCATTTATACTTCCTTTGCATTTTTTAGTATCCAAGCTATAACATCTTCACACTCATTTAAATCTAAGATATCAACACCTGATGGTATCTCATACTTGCTTGTGTCTATGCTATTGTCGATAGCTAAAGCATTCATATAAGCAAAGTAATCACTATCAAGTGAGTCTCTAAAGATGCTAATACGTGGAAGAGGTAAGTTTTTTAAGCCCTCTACAAGTAAGATGTCAAAATTATCAAAGAGTCTAATCATCTCATCTAAATCTTTGTTTTCTTTTGAGAAGTATGTAGTTCTCGTTGGTGAAGTTACTATGACTTCTGCTCCAGTGTCTGAAAACTTGTAACTATCTTTTCCCTCAACATCAAAACGAGCCTTATCACTTGGATCATGCTTGATAATAGCTACTTTTTTACCTCGCTCATGTATAAGCTTTCTAGCTACTTTTAAAATAAGTGTAGTCTTTCCACTGTTTGATGGACCTGTAAATGCAACTGCTAATCTTTTTTTCAAGTTATGTCTTTATATTTAAAATTTTAAGTGATTATACAAAATAGTCTTTAAAAGCTTGTTTAATAAGCTATAATTCTTTGAAAAAGAAGAGAGAAAGATATGAAAAAAACAGTAAATTTTTTAGGCATTTTTTTTATTTTGACGCTTTTTGTAGCTTGCGCTGATAAAAATGCCTTTGATAAGTTTAATATGCAAGAAGATCAAGAACTAGGTGCTGCAAATCTACAAAACTCAAAGATAAAAATGTCACAAAACATAGATGGCATAGTATCAGTCATCTATCTAAACAAAGTCTATCCTAAAGTATATACAAACGATGAGTATTTTTATGTATATCTATACTTAAAAGATAAGAAAGAGATGTTTGACCCTAAAAGTCTAGATGATATAAAACTTACAATGAAGCTAAATTCTAAACTACCTATAAAGATAAAAAAACTAGATGCCAAAAATAGATTTTCACACCTTGTATCAGCAGAAAATGACTGGAATCTATACTACCTCGTAGCATTTAAACAAGAGAGTGAAGATAAAATCAGCCTTGTTCTCGAAACCGATCAGTCTCGCTCGGATGCTTTAGTCTATCAAAAAGATGAATAATAGAGACATCTTCTCCTAATACTTTTTTATACATTACATAGTTTGCTAATACCTTTTTTCCATACTCTCTACTCTCATTGTTAGTCATGAGTTCCATACTTAGGAATGGTTCGTACTCTGATTTACCAAATGTTCCACCTTCAAGATGTCTTCTTAAAAACCCCATTCCACCATTATAAGCATAAGCCATAAAAAGGGGGTGATAGAGAGATTTTTTCATCCACGCTAAGTGTTTTAGAGCGTAGTTTATATTGTTTTTAGGGATAAACATATCTTCATACCTCTCTACTGGCTCTTTAATTCTCTTTGATATATCGTCAGTCAAAAAGGGCATAATCTGCATTAAACCTAAAGCGTATGAGGTAGATAAGGCCGATGGTATAAAGTTACTCTCTTGACGCATTATCGCATAGATAAGAGCTTTATCATCATTTTCTACATCTCTTAAGTAGTTGCTATATGGCATAACAAATCCATGCATCTTATAGCTATAAGCTCTCTCAAGTATCATAGTTTGAACTGGTATCATATCTTGGTGCATATACTTTTGCGATAGTTCATAAAGCTTATCTTGTGGAGCTTCTCTTATCTCTTGTAAAATACTTTTCCACTCAAAAGGATCATTTATATCTCTTGGAGTCTTTATATCATCTGTCTCAACTGCACTAAAGTAGTTGTTAACCTCTTTGTTTTGCATCTCATGTGCATAAAGAGTATAGATATTTATGTCGCTACTTTTTAGCAGTTCGTCTAAATAGTTACTATCTTTACTAACTTTATATATCCAAAAGTAGTTTTTATCTACATCTATTCTATGTTTGGCTTTTTGTAGTGAGAGCTTAAAAAAAGATATAGCCTTACTCTTATTTTGATGTTGAAGATGATGGAGTGCAAGGTTAAAATTAGTTTTAGAGTCGAGGTTATCACCTCTCAAATTAAATAACGATTGCTTTAGTTTATCTAGATGCTCATCATGTAAAATTAGTTCTACAAACTGAGATATTTTCCATGAGCTATCAAGAGAGTTTATAAAAGCTTCATCAAGAAGGATATTTAGATTTTCTCTTCTGTGTTTTTTTGTAGTACTAATAAAATTAGTAAGAATTGTATTTGCATCATATTTTTTATAAGCATCTTGCAAATATGGCTCACTCTGCATCTTTAAAAGCTCTT
>Ga0265293_10007991_pt1 | contig 15949 bp, 13 predicted proteins | sample Munlanlewell138R_FD_192505 | JGI IMG/M metagenome (GOLD analysis project Ga0265293, IMG submission 192505) | Leachate microbial communities from a municipal landfill in Southern Ontario, Canada - Leachate well 138R | ecosystem: Engineered > Solid waste > Landfill > Unclassified | place: Canada...
GACAGCATGTTTACCTCGTAATTTGATGTTGCTGCGTTTGAATAATTCCATGATACCAGCCGGCGTACATGGTACAAAGCCAGGAAGACCACTAAGTAATCTACCGGCATTCTCTGGATGAAATCCATCAACATCTTTAGCCGGAGATATTGATTTCAGCACTTTATATTCATTTATTTGACGCGGCAGGGGCAGTTGTACTAAGATACCGTGAATATCGGGTGATTCATTCCATTGATTAATTAAGCTCAGCACTTCGTCTTCGCTTGTATTCTCAGGTAAACGCTCTATTACTGAATGAAATCCTATTTCTGTACATGCTTTAAATTTCATGTTAACATAAATTTCTGAAGCAGGATTGTTCCCTGCAAGCAGTAATGCCAAACCGGGCTTTATGCCCTTTGTTGCTAATAACTCGCCGGTTTTTATCTTCAATTCCGAACGTATATCGTCGGCAATTGATTTTCCGTCAATGATATTTGACATTTTTTACTCTTTATAATTTATAAAATTATATTTTAATATTTAAAATATTTTCAATTAAATTTATGTCGAAAGGGACAAAAAAATGTTGTTCTGTCAGATAATTTTCTTTTTTGGGAAAAAATATGGAAACTTCTTTTGAAAATATGGTTCAGATTTTTCTATGTAATATACTAAAAGCATAAAAAAAGCAAGAGTCATTACAGCGGATATAATCAATACCCAGCCTGACAGTGATTGTCCGATATAGTATTGAATACCTTTGTTGATTCCGGTTCCGTAAATAATGAAAATATGAAGAACATAAATCATCATAGTTTTCTTACCGACTGAAGCAATTATTGGAGGAATTTTGAACAAATTGGACAATAATGCTAAAATACCAAGTATTATGAAAGTATTACCAAGATGATAATACAGGAAATTATGGTTCAGAAGATATTTAAAATTAGTATCCATTGTCAGTTTATATAAAAAATCAAGTAGGCTGCCGCTGTAGAAATGAAGCAAAATCCCTAATATCAGAATTATAATTGCAAATAAATTATTAAATGCTAAATTGACTCGCTTTGACAACAAATATCCCAGTAAAGCACCCCACATAACAAATCCTGTCCATGGTACAATTGGGAAATTTGAGCCGTATTCGCGTGTAAAATAAGAAGCAATGGGTAACGGATACTGTGACCAATCATGTTTTATTAAATCGGGGTAGAGGTAAAACAATGAGAATGCAAACAACAAATATGGAATCCATATATATATTCTCGTCAACTTATGTATCAAATAACTGATAATAATTAAACCAAGTCCTATGGCAATGCAATGTAAGGCATCTATTGCGAAGGAATTTTTGAATTTATAAAAATCAATATCCGTAATATTTTCTAATATCCCGAAATTAAATCGCAGTAAATATCCTATAACGAGCAAAGTAAATACCCGCTTTATACCTTTGAAAAATCTATCATTTTCACGAATCGGGAGATTTTTCCTTAATAATAAATAAGAAAATATTGTCCCTGATGAGAAAAAGAACACAGGGGCGGTAATGCCTCGCATCTGGTCCCAAAGTGAGAAGAAAAAATTTGAATGGTCTCTGTAAAAAGGTTCAATCATGGCATCTATCCAGTGCCCCTGAATCATCATAAGTATAGCATAAGCCCTCATAACATCAATAAATATTAACCTTTTAGAGGATTTACTGTGGTCATAAGCACTACTTTGAAGTTGGTTCATTATACTTTTTCCATTCTGAAACTGTTTCCCATGCTATGTCCTGAATAAATGCAGCATCCTCTGCATCAAGACCGTTGGTATATTGTGAAATTGAAGGATGTAATCCTGTCAGAAAAGAATAAAACATACATGCTGCAAGATATGTCCCGTTTGGACTGGGATGTTTGAAATCTGTGTACATTTCCATGCTTGGTCGCCTCATCAATACTTTGTCCCAAGCTATTCCGACCGGCACGACATCACATTCTAATTCCCGTCCTACCGATAAATAGGAGCCGGAAAGCAGAGCAGTCATTTCGGGATTGGCTTTGTAGCTGAAAGTCATGTAAAAGATGGCATTAGAGCCCCTTTTTCTGATTTCTTCTACAAACAGTTTAGAATATTTGTAAAAATCTTCTTTGTTGATAATTGGAACATTGCTGTATTCTTGAAGTACGACTATATCCCACTTTTGTTCTTTTATCCTGCGGAGAGCTTTACCCTTAGAATAATGTCCGGAAAGCCGCTCTCCACCCGGAGCTACTTTGTCGGAATAAATCAGCAGTTTCGGAGATGATTGTGCAAACATCTTACGCAATTGATAATCAAGTCCGCCGTTGTAATGAGTAAGGCTGTTCCCTATAAACAAAATCCTTAATGGTCTTGCTGTGTAGTCCTGCCTGTTATGCTGTGAACATGATATTAGAAAGAATGCAAAAAGAACATATATGATGGTGTAAATATTTTTCAAGATTTTGAATTTCAAATAATGTTAATTAACTCTAAGTTATAATCAGCTCAAAAATACTAAAATAAATAATTAATGCCAATAATCACAAAATAATTTTGGCTATCTGTGTGGAATGATATTAAAAATAAAGTTTCTGTGAAATATTATTCAAAATTCTTATGTAATAATAAGTCGAAATTGCAAAATATGTAATGTTCCGGTTGATTGGTTTTATTACACTGAAAATACAATATTAGCTTAGAATAGAGTCGAAATTATAAGTTTGCACAAATATTCTTATATGTTTTATGTCCGTACTTTGAGAAATTTTCGAAGTAGCCGGTGTACCACTGACATAATGAAGCACCTGACTCAAGCGACAGACGAATATCCTCTGTACTCTCAATACCACCGGTTCTGACAATATGGAACTCCCTGTGCAATTCAATATTTTTGATGATTTTATTTGCTTCTTGACATAGTGAGAGGGATTTATTGCCAATAAGTTTACCGCTTATTCCGCCGCCGAAGTTCTCAGTAAAGTATTTAAATGCAGCGTATTCCCTGGGATTAATCAACTCACTGTATTCTTTGTAAGTAGTTGAAGTGTTGCCTAAGTTAATTCCGTCGAAATTCATTTCGACCAATAATGGAATAAGTTCGTGCAGGAGTTTGCTGTCTGTGTCAACAGAAAGTTTGACAATAACCGGAATATTTTTATTCCTTTTGTTTAAAAAATGTTCGCTGATATATTGCAGTCTGTTTATAAGCTCTGTATCCAATGTACTGTTACTTGTTGATTTGTGAGCTTCGGTGTTTGGACAACTTTCATTCAGCTCAATGAAATCAGTCCCTGCATCCACGAGTACATTCATGCCATCAATCAATGACTTTAGAGCATGTATTCCAATTTCAGTCGGGTCACTACTTACACTTGAACCTATTGGACACCCTTTAATTTTTTCTATCCTTCTGATTTTTCCGGCTAATGCTTCATGTCCGTCATTTGGAAGACCAAGCCAGTTGATGGCGGAAGCAGTTCTCGGAAGTGCAAGGAAAGGATGTAAGATGTCAGTTTTTCGATTTCCCGCTCTCGGGTGTGTCGTAGATGTGCCACTTAACCAAGCGCCGGCACCTTGACAGGCACAGAGCTTGTAGCCTTTGCCATTCTTGAACATACCGGCTGCATTGAATATTCTGCTGTTAAATTCAATATCCCAGAGTTTTACCGGTTTAATCCAACTGTCAATATTCAAATTGTGCGGCTCTTCATCCGAGAGTCTTTGCAGAAAATCCCTTCTCGCACGCGAATAAAAATCAATGTAAAATCTCGGAGACATCATTGATACAATGGGTCTTGCTATTCTATCAAGTTTTGCTAACCTTTCCGAAAAACTCATTTTTATAACTACATATATACAAACTCACAAAAGTACGATAATTTCTTTGAATTAAACAAATATACTGATTTATCAGTCACTCCCCCCAAAAAAAATTGTCACATTTCGCGGGTTTGGAGCATAACAGTTCCAATAATAAACAAACAGAAAAAGGTTTATAATTGTAATTAACAAATTAATCTTTTTAAGGGTAAAATGGAAAAGAAGAAACGTTACACATCGGAAGAGAAATCAATAATTTTGCGGGAACATCTCGAAAAGCACGTGACTTTAGCGAGCTTGCCGATAGTCTCGGGTTTAACCTTACAGATGGCGATTCATACTACCCGCAAAGCTACAATCCGAAATTGATGACAGATTGACTTTGGAAAGTTCAATAAACTCCTTACGGGATAAAGACAAAGCGCTATTAATGCTAAATATCGAGGGATACAGGAGAAACGTGATGTCAATTTCTCTGCATTTAAGCACTGCATTCATTTGGAAACACGTGGAAAGGCTGAGACATAAGTTCCGATTTGTGATTTATTAATGTCCTGATAGAAAATTTCCAAAAGAGAGGGATAAATTCAACTTAGATACAATAAAAAAAGCCGTAATTAAACTTACGACTTTAACTGTGTCGGGGTGGAGGGATTCGAACCCCCGACCCCCTGCTCCCAAAGCAGGTGCGCTAACCGGACTGCGCTACACCCCGAAAAACAAGATTACAAAAGTAAGAAGAATTTTGTTAATGTGCAAATTAAATTTTCATTGCTTGTGAAATAGTTCATTTGAAAATACAAAGGTATTTCAAAAGCCATTAACATCATCTAAATAAAGAATTAACAATGAAATATTTCATCGAGTGTATGATAATAATTAATTTGTGCTTACGTTCATATAGTGTAAATTGAAATATTTTATTTATTTAATACAGGAAAAGGATAAGTTATGAAAAAGACAATCTTAGATGCCTTAAACACACAGATTCAAAGAGAAATGTATTCGTCAAATCTATATCTTGCCATGTCAGCATATTATTCATCCAAGAATTTAAACGGATTCGCAAAATGGATGGAGCTTCAGGCAAATGAAGAGATGATTCACGCCATGAAATTTTTCCATTATATAATTCAACGAGGCGGTAAGCCGGAGATCAAATCCATAAATGAGCCACAGAATGACTGGGAATCACCTCTCAAAGCCTTCGAAGATGCATATCACCATGAAACATTAGTTACGGGTTGGATTCATGAGCTTGTTGCATTGGCTAAATCAGAAAATGATTTCGCAACTGAAAATCTTCTTCAGTGGTATGTTTCCGAGCAAGTTGAAGAAGAAGCCACAGCTAATGAAATTGTGGAGAAGCTTCGCATGATTGGTGATAACCCTCACGCTTTGTTCATGATTGACAGCCAACTCGGCTCGAGAACACCTGATGCCGGTACAGTATAATTAAATATTTGATTAACAATAAAAGTGCTGTTATCTTATTATAGATATCAGCACTTTTTTTAACATTATCAAAGAGAAACACTTGAAACTTGCACTAATAGATAACACAGATTCATTTACTTACAATTTAGTACAGATGTTTGAAGAAGCAGGAGCTGAAATTGTGATAGTCAAGAAATCTGAGCAAATCAACCTTACCGATACAGCTGATGGTATAGTACTGTCGCCGGGTCCGGGATTACCGAGTGATTTCCCTGTCATGATGGAAGTAATTGCCAGACACTGTTTGAACAAAAATATTTTAGGTGTTTGTCTTGGTCATCAGGCTTTGTCAGAATATTTCGGTGCCGAATTATACAGGATACCTTTTGTGAGACATGGCATACGAACTAAAATTATCCACAACGGCAACTACATCTACAAGAATATTCAGGATGATATTTATGTAGGACGCTATCATTCATGGGCAGTCAGTGAGCCTTTGCCTGACTGTTTGGAAGTAAGTTCCAGAACAGAAGATGGAGTAGTCATGTCATTTTCACACAAAGAGTATAATATCACAGGCATTCAATATCATCCTGAATCAATCATAACATCAAAAGGTGCTGAAATTCTAAATAATTGGCTTGACAGTATAAGCTAATTATACATTCTTCACAGCATCCACAGCGCCGGAGTTTTTCAATTTCGATTTCAGATTGTCCAATTGAGCAATTTCTTTTACTTCAATTTCAAGATATAATCCTTCATTTCCGGACTTAGCAAATTTGACTGTGTCAATGATTTTTATTTTTAAACTTTCTGCAGCATCAACAACAGCTGCGAGAATTTTACTATAGCTTTCTCCAAATAATTTTAATTTTACAAGTTGAATAAATTCGCCACTCATCCATTCGGCATGTTTGAAACAATCCTTGTCAAACTCGGAAGAATTGATGTAAGAGCAATTTCGAGAATGAATTTTCAGCTCGGACTTTTTTGTAATGTAAGCAATAATAGGCTCACCTTTAATCGGGGAGCAACATCTTGCCAACTTAACTTCGATATCGCCAATACCCTCAACCCTGATTTGAGGTTTCTGTTCTTTATTGTACAAGCCTGATGAACCACGTTTTTCAGGTTCAATTTTTTTGAAAGCTTCGGGATAAAGTTTTTTCAATTGAAATAGAGTGCATTTAATACCACCGGTAGCGACACTGTAATAGAAATCATCGTAAGACTTGAATCCGATTTTGGCAATATTACTTTTAAACTTCTGTTCATCTTCATAGCCGACAAGTTTCTTTTTATATTTAGACTTAAGCTTGTCCCAAGCATCACGTCCATCAGCTATAAGAAGCTCTTGCTCATTCTTTTTAAACCAGCGGAGCACTTTGGATCTTGCTCTTGCTGTTTTGACGATGTTCAACCAATCTCGTGAAGGTGTAGCATTATTAGAGCTTATAATTTCAATTACATCTCCGGACTTCAGTTCTTTTTTAACACTGACAAACTTGCCGTTAACGCGTGCTCCGGTAGTCTTATATCCTAAATCAGTATGTACGGCGAATGCATAATCTAATGGTGTCGAACCTTCCGGCAGTGAACGTATTTCACCTTTAGGAGTCAGAACATTGATATAATCCCGCTTCATCTCGTTTTTCAATCTTTCGAAAGCAGCAAATGGATTGTCGAAGTATTCATCGTTTTCGAGAAACTCTCTGAGCTTGGAAATCCAGTCATGGTTGCCTATGTCTGCACCTTGCTTATATGCCCAGTGTGCAGATGTACCGTATTCTGCTTCGTGGTGCATTTCTTCTGTGCGAATTTGAATCTCGAATTTATCACCCGCTCTTGTTGCGACCGTAGTCTGTATTGAACGGTATCCGTTAGCCTTAGGAAATGTAATCCAGTCTCTGAACCTGCCTTCGATAGGTATCCAATTATTATGAACGGCACCTAACACCAAATAACAATTTTCTCGTGTATCAGTTATCACTCTTAGTGCTAATAAGTCGTAAATCTTTTCAAGAGAAATTTTTTGCTTGTTCAACTTCCTGTAAATACTGTAAGGACGCTTTACGCGTGCTTGAAATCTGAAGTTCATTTTGTGCTTGTTCAATACTTTCTGTAATTCGAGCTTCATCGTATTGATTTTGGTATTGAAAATATTCCTTCTTGATTCTATCATTTTTTCAAGATAAAGAAAATCTTCACGATACAAATTTCTGAAAGCAATATCTTCAAGTTCAGTATAAAATTTTCTGATTCCGAGTTGTTGAGCGATAGGAGAGTAGAAATACAATGCTTCTTCGGCTAATAATTGCAGAGATTCTGAGTTCTGCTTTTCTGCTGTTTTCAGGTTAATAAGCCTTTCTGCAAGCTTAATGAAAATAATTCTGACATCGTCGGTCAATTCAATGAAAAGCTTTCTCAAATTAGCAATGTTCTTCTGTGTCTCAGGAAATGAAACACTTCCGAGACGTTGTAAGAGTTCTATATTCTCTAAAGTCTTATCACCGAAGATATTTATGATTTTCTGGCGAGTGGCAATGTCCTTTGAGTCAACTCTAATCAGATAGGCAGTAGCGACAGACAATTCGTCGAAATTAAGTTCTTGTACCTCATGGGCAATTTCTGTACAAATTAAGTCAGTACTTTCATCATAAACTTCTTTACCTATCAATTTTAATTTTTCGATGTTATGATTTTGCATTTCTATTCCGGTATTGCAATTTCATAAACAGTACCTTTTGGAGGAGCAGGCAATTTGCGTTTCAAAATCCATGGATTAAGCCTCTTGACATGCTTATAAGTTGTTCCTTCGGCTCTTGCCCAAGCAGAAAGGTCATTTATAGCGTTTTTGACACTTATTATTTTAACTTCATCGTCCTTGTAACGTTTTTCCATCGGAATATTAAAGCCGTATTTATCTGCATTTTGTAAAAAATGCTTAATGATAGCAACTCTAAAAATGTATCTTGAGGTTTCTTCATTCAGATAAAGTTCAAAATAGTTTTCAACACTTTGAAAATTCAGATTTTCCGACAATCCGTAATGCCCCATATTGTAACCTGCGGCTGTCAATATCCAAGATTTATGTTTATTGTAGCCATCTTTAAGATATTTCATGGCAGCGTAGGTAGATTTCTCAGGGTGCCTTCTTTCATCAACGTATTCATCAACTTTCAGACCCATCATTTTTGCAGTTTCCGGCATAAATTGCCACAAACCTATAGCTCCTGCTGATGAGCGTGCTTGGTAAAGTGCACTCTCGGCAACTGACAGAAACTTAATGTCATCGGGCATATTTTGTTCACGGATAATACGTTCAAACATCGGAAAATATCTGCCTGAACGTTTGATGTACAAAATAAGTTGCCCCGGCTGTTGTAATAATAGGTAGAATTCTCGTTCGGCTCTTTCAAGAATTTCCGGGTCGTCCAATGGTAAGGGTTCACCGCAAAAGTCAAGCTTTTCGGGAAGTTCGAGTGATGATACGAATTCATAAAAATTTGAGGCTTCTTCTGCGGTATCACTAATCAATGGTTTTGAATCCGAGCAGGATATCATGAATACTGTCAAGAGCAAATAGAATAATTTCATATTTTAAAGTCGAATAAATATTGTGTAAAAAAAATCTAAAAAATTCATCATTTTAATTTTATATAACGAATATCTTAACATAAATTGGTGATATATCACTCGATATTTCAATATTATCACAAATAATCAAAGATAATTTACATCATTTAACTAATTATTTATTTATGCGTCTTAATATCATATTGGTAAAATATACTATCATATATTGCGTGTAAAAGCAATTAGAATGTATTTAGTAACAAATTTGTTTAATTATCGGAGAATTTATTATGTTAAAAAACAAACTTATCGTCTTATTAGCCGGTATAGCTATGTCCTTGTTTGTGCTGTCATCATGCTCAGAAGACAACAACACAAACCCTAACCCTAACCCTGAGCCGAAGCCAAGCCCGGCTTCCAACCTTGAAGCAACTTCAATTAACTCAACAACAGTAGCATTGAAGTTCGTAGTTTCACCTTCGGAAACTAATACATTATTCCAGGATTATATGCTTTCATGGAAAGAAGAAAGCGGTCCTGCAGTCGGTGACTCGAAGGTTATCCTAAAAGGAACCACTAAAACAGAAGTAAGTGACTTAGAAGAAGGTAAAGTCTATCTTTTCACACTTGTTGCACGTTACACTAATGACTCAGTCAGTACTCCTGTAACTGTATTATGGTCACCAGCATCCAGATTTGTCTTGAATACAAATGATGATGATATTAAGGTCTATGAAACTTCCTCAAATTTTGGTAGCGGATTGCAGATGTTTTACGACAGCGAAGGCGCTCCAAGAGTAAGAACAGTCAGCAACGGTAAAGATTGGGACCTTGGAATCCGTACTACAGATAATAAAATTATCATTGGCTCGGCTTCAAAAATGACTTATAATTTCCCAACAGGCCAGACACCGGATCCTACTCTTATTTACAAGGATTACTTCAAAGCTGCATCACTTGACGACGTTTTCGACAGTCGTGCAATGAATGACGGAGACAGAGATGCAAACTATTCTGAAGTTACATTCGATATAACAAACTTTACAGAAGCAACTAACCTTGTATTCTATGTGAGAAAATATCAACCCGGAGAAACTCGTTACAACTATGCGAAAGTAATGATTAAACGTCCGGCTGGCGGCGGTTCATTCTTACAAGGTACTAGTCCTAATCGTTTCATTCAGTTTGAAATTTCTTATCAGAAAACACCGGATGTACCTTACGCTAAAATTTCAAATTCAAACGTAACAAACTAAACCACAGGAGTGCTTAAACTATGAATAAGCTGTCTGTATTTGCCGTAATGCTTATTATGGCTATCTCAACTGTATTTGTGTACGAAGCATACTCACAGAAACCGATTCAAGGGCAGGTGGTAAGCTTTAACTCAATCGTGATGGGCGGAAACGGAAAAGTTTCAAAAGATGAAGCCAAGAAACTTGCCGATAGCGGTAACCCCATTGTCTTTAAGTCCGGTAACAAAATTTACTTCGTTTACAATGAAGACGGTTCCTTTGCCGGTAAAAAGCTTGCAAATTATGCTAGTAACGACAAAGTAGGAATAGTCGGCAAGGCTAAGAAAGTCAATGGTGTAGATATTATTATCGCCACTATGATTGAATCCATGTAATTTGCTTAAAACCATAAGGATGAACTATGAAATTAAAAATGTTGTTAAGCTTGCTCATTATTGCAGGCATGGTATTTGTTGTTTCATGTGGCAGCGAGGAAAAACAACCGGAACTCGAAACTTTGGATTCTGTTGATGAGCTTATTGAGGAATTGGATGAAGCTGAAACTCATACAGATACTATTACTGCTGCTCCGGACACAAGTGTGGCTGTCAGTGATGCTACTTCGGACAAAGACGAAACAGTTGCTCCTCAAACTGAGTCTGTTTCTACACCTGCAAAACCGGGTGATTACACACAAAAACCTCTTGAAGGTACTATCGTCAGCTTGAATCACTTGATTATGGGTGGTAATGGTAAGGTTTCTAAAGCAGAAGCACAGGATTTAGTTGCCAAAGGTAATCTGATTCTTTTCAGAGCAAGCGATGGCGCAGTATATTTCGTGTATAATGAAGATGGTACTTTTGCAGGAAAACGACTCGCAGGTTATGCAAATAACAGCAAGGTTGGTATGCTTGGCAAATCTAAAGTGATTAATGGTATGAATGTTTTTATTATGAACATGATTGAAAGCATGTAATGTGTTCTATTTGATAATCATTTTTCAAAACTCCGGTTAGAATTAGCCGGAGTTTTATTTTATTAAAACATCTGCGTTGATTGATAAATGAGTGATAATCTGTATATTGGGATGATGACCGGTACCTCTCTGGATGGTATAGATACTGTTATTTGTGAGTTCAAGGAAAATGGTGATGATACTTCATTTGTTCAGCACTATTTCAAAACTTATCCGATACCATTTCAGATGAAACAGAAAATTTTACATATCATTGAAGAGAATATTAGAATTGAGGAAGTTTCACAACTGAATTTTGCATTGTCAAGATTATATGCCGATGCTGTTGAATCTGCCTTGAATGTAAGCGGGATAGATAAAAAATCAATTAAGTCAATCGGAGTTCACGGTCAGACTATTTGGCACAAGCCCTCATACGATGATTTTGCCGGAATCAATACAGCCTCAACTTTACAAGCGGGAAATATTAGTGCTTTGGCAGCACTGACGGGGATACCTGTGATTGGAGATTTCCGTGCCGCCGATATTGCAGTTGGAGGACAAGGAGCTCCACTCGTGCCGATATTCGATTACACATTCCTCAGAAGCAAAGTAGAAAACAGAGTTATGCTGAATTTAGGAGGTATTGCCAATATAACATATATTAAGAAAAATGCCTCGTTGAACAGTATTATTGCATTCGATACCGGACCCGGAAACATGCTTATTGACATTGTCGTAAAGAAATATTATAATTTTGATTATGATGATGGTGGACGAATCGCTGAATCTTCATTCTGTAATCATGAATTGTTGGATAAGCTGATGATGCATGATTTCATACAAGCAAAGCCTCCAAAATCATGTGGAAGGGAGTTGTATAATAGTTCGTTTATTGATGATTTATGCGGTCATGTAGAAAATCCAGCCTCGCTTATTGCAACTCTTACTCATTTTACTGCGCTCTCAATTGCCGAGAATATTAGACACTTTGTTCCTCTTACAGACAGAATAATAATTTCCGGAGGAGGAGCAAAAAATTCATTTTTAAGAAAATTGATTAAAAATTACATAAATATAGTTAATTTAGATGAATCTGACGCACACGGAATAAATATTGATGCTAAAGAATCTTTATGTTTTGCATTTTTAGCATATTTATACGACAAAAAAATGTATGGAAACATTCCTTCTGTGACTGGAGCGAAACGTAGGAAAATATTAGGCTCAAAATCTTATTAAATGAATCGCGTTAATCTTTACAATTTATATCAAATAAGAGTTTCATCTAATTCGGAAATCAGCTATTGAACAACAAATTATTAAAAAATAAAAAAGTTATAAACAACGTCATGTGGAAAAAAAAATGACAAAATTTGATAAAAAATGCATTTTTTTTTAAAAAATATTTGCTTATATTATCAAAGACTTATATCTTTGCTTTTAGAAAATTGTAAAAACGCAGCATAAAGTTGGAAGATACCTTTCGTAATCTTCCCACTTTAACAAAAAAAACTAGATAATAGTGCATTTTGCACACATTGACAGACGGGCTATTTGTTTTTAAACTATAGTTCGTCGAATGATTTTCATTCAATATATAGCGGCAATATATGACTGATACCGAAAATGTGAATGAAATAAAAGAAACCGTGAGTAAGCGAAGCAATTCGAAACGACCATGGTTGATTGTTTTATTGTTCTTTGCTCTTATCGGGTTTGTCGTATTGTCGGTGATATCAGATAAGTGGCGAGAGAATCGCAGTATTTCCGCAATTAAGGTTTACGGCTCTAAAATGTCGTCAGCCGATAATATTATTGATTCAATAAGTAATTTGGTCTTGAAGAAATATATAAAGGATATTAACACGAATGATTTGTCTGATATAATTAAGAGAAATGTTTACGTGGAGGATGTCAGGATAGTACCTTTGTTCAATGGTGAGTGCCAGATATTCATTAGTGAGCGCATACCGGTTGCTCTGTCGGTTAATCATGGCGGCAGCTTGATATTTGCAGACAGGGAAGGACATGTTTTTCCTTATCAACCGGATATTGCATCAGTTGATTTGCCTGTGCTTCGCGGTATAGTCGGAAGCAGTTCATACTCTGAGGCTTCTAATTTGTTGAGCAGAATAGTTGATGAGTGTCCTGAATATACAGGCATAATATCGGAAATAATGCCGGGTAGAGGTCATAACACCTTTGAGATAATAACTTCAGACTACGGTTATAGAATTATTATTGACAGCAATACATCACTTTCCGATCAATTATCAAAATATTATATCTTTCTTGGTTCCAGTATATGCGGCAATGAGAAAATAAATATTGATTATCTTGACCTACGCTGGGAGAAAAGACTGGTAGTAGGAAAACAAACTTAAATTTATGATAAATGAAAAGAGTAACTTTTAAGGTAAAATATAATGTCTGATTTGTACAGTAGAAGTAATAGCACAACGGATTCGAATGCTAAAATCATGGTCGGCTTGGATATAGGCACGACTAAGATTTGTGCATTAGTTGCTTCGGTTGAACAGGAATCGAAAAACATGCGTATTCTCGGCATTGGAATTTCGGAAAGTGAAGGTTTGAGTAGAGGTGTTGTTGTCAATATTGAGAAGACTACCAAGGCGATAAAGAATGTCGTAGAGCAGGCTGAGATGCAATCCGGTGTCAAAATCAACGAGGTAAATATCGGTATTGCAGGTGACCATATCGAGTCTATTCAAAGTCGCGGAATAATAACTATTTCCAGTCCGACAGCTGAAATTTCACGAAATGATGTTGAACGATTACTTGATGAAGCCAGAAAAATTAATATACCTTCCGACAGGAAAATACTTCATGTACTTCCACAGGACTTTATTGTGGATGGTCAGGAAGGTGTTCAGGACCCTGTTGGCATGAGTGGTCTCAGACTTGAGGCTAATGTGCATATCATTACCGGACTAAGTACTGCGATAAACAATATTACAAGATGTGTTGAAAGAGCAGGTTTAAAAATAAAGAATCTTGTTCTTGAGCCGCTTGCAAGTGCCAATGCTGTTATCTCCGATGAAGAAAGGGAGGTAGGAGTCGCTGTGATTGATATCGGAGGAGGCACTACCGATATAGCTGTATTTGCAGATAAAATTATAAGATATACAAGTGTGTTCGGTATAGCAGGCAATCAAATTACAGGAGATTTGCAACAAGGCTTAGGTATTACATTGGCTAATGCAGAAAAAGTAAAACGCGAGCACGGACATACTTATGAACCTTCAATACTGCATGACGAACCGATTATGGTTCCCGGAATATCCGGCAGAAAACCTCAGGAAATAAGTAAGTATATGCTGTGCAGAATTTTACAACCCAGAGTTTCGGAAATATTTGCTTTGGTATATGCTGAACTCGAAGCATCCGGATATTTAAACAGATTGGGAGCCGGAATTGTTATCACCGGCGGAAGTACTTTGCTGCGAGGTATTGACGAACTTGCTCAAGAACTTTTACAAATGCCTGTAAGAGTCGGCATTCCAACCGGTATTACCTATGCAGGGCTTGCTCCGGAAATTGAAAGTCCGGTTTACTCGACTGCTGTCGGACTTGCCCTTTGGAATATTGATGAGAATAATGAAAATGAACTTGCCGGTAGTAGTACAGACAAGGAGATAACAGATGAAAGAGATATAAAAAGCAAACCTTATAAATTGCCTGAAACACAAAAACAAATTAATAATACTAAGGCAAGCGATAAGGATAATAATGACAAAAAACAGACTAAACCGGCTTCAAGCTGGCTAAAAAAATTAACCGATATAGTAAAAGAATTGTAAATGATTTATAAATTAATTCCGGGGGGAATTTCATGGCTATAGGTATCGCTACAAATTTGTCGGACGGTGCGAAATTACGCGTGATAGGTGTTGGCGGCGGTGGCGGCAATGCAATTAACAATATGATTTTAGACGGGCTTGACGGTATGGAGTTTATAGCTGCTAACACTGATAAGCAAGCTTTAGACCAAAGTCATGCCAAAATTAAAATCCAACTTGGCAAGGAGCTTACAAGAGGACTCGGTGCCGGTGGTAATCCTGAAGTTGGTAAAGGTGCTGCTGAAGAAAGTGCTAACGAAATTAAAGAAATCCTGAAAGACAGCGACATGGTCTTTGTTACTGCCGGTATGGGCGGTGGTACCGGTACAGGTGCTGCTCCCGTTATTGCTAAAGTAGCTCATGACCTTGGTGCTTTGGTGGTTGGAATTGTAACTAAACCTTTCAATTGGGAAGGCAGAAAGCGTACAAATTCAGCCATTGACGGAATTTCTGCTTTGCGTTCTTCTGTTGACGCATTGATTGTCATTCCTAACCAAAAGTTGCTCGAAGTGGTTGATGACAAGGTGTCTTTCCAATCTGCTTTCAGAATCGTTGACGATGTTTTGTTTAATGCTACAAAGGGCATTTCACAGATTATTTCTCACCATGGTACTATCAATGTTGACTTTGCAGATGTAAAAGCAGTGATGAAAGGTATGGGTGATGCTATCATGGGTATTGGTTACTCAAGTGGAGATAACAGAGCTGTTCAAGCTACACAAAATGCCCTTAAATCACCTCTTCTGGATGGCGTTTCTATAAAAGGGTCGAAAGGTGTGCTTGTTAATGTTTGCGGTAGCAAAGATTTGGGTATGCTTGAAGTTGCAGCTGCAGTCTCGGCTGTCGAGAAAGCTGCCGGAGAAGATGCCAACATTATTCACGGCATTTCAGTTAATGAGGAATTAGGTGACAAAATAATGGTTACTGTCGTTGCTACCGGATTTGCTAAAAGCGATGTGGAAGGCAAGGCTTATACTGCTGCTGAACAGGCTACTCTTATCAACGAGAAACCTCAATTAAATTCTAATGTTTTGGCAGGTGCTGTTAAGAATAAAGAGGAAAAA
>Ga0265293_10007994_pt1 | contig 15944 bp, 11 predicted proteins | sample Munlanlewell138R_FD_192505 | JGI IMG/M metagenome (GOLD analysis project Ga0265293, IMG submission 192505) | Leachate microbial communities from a municipal landfill in Southern Ontario, Canada - Leachate well 138R | ecosystem: Engineered > Solid waste > Landfill > Unclassified | place: Canada...
CGCCACCGAAACGCTCCGCGCCCACCTTGGTCAGCGCCGCCGTCAGCGTCGTCTTGCCGTGGTCGACGTGACCGATCGTGCCCACGTTCACGTGCGGCTTCGTACGTTCGAATTTTGCCTTGGCCATTGCTCTCAACCTCTAGTGATTCTTGATTCGTGGATTCGTGATTCGTGGATTCGTGATGGATGACTCGTCAGCGGGGCTCGCAGCAGTGCTCGAACCCCGGACTACGAATCCCGAATCACGATTTCTTGACGACCTGGTCGGCGATGTTCGACGGCGCTTCGGCGTAGTGGTCGAATTCCATCGTGAAGGTGGCGCGGCCCTGCGACATCGAGCGCAGGGTGGTCGCGTAACCGAACATCTCGCCGAGCGGGATCATCGCGTTGATGACCTTGCCGGAGCTGTTCTCGTCCGAGCCCTGCAGGATGCCGCGACGACGGCTGACGTCGCCCATCACGTCGCCGAAGTAGTCCTCCGGGGTGACGATCTCGACCTTCATGACCGGCTCCAGCAGGACCGGATCGGCCTTGCGGAAGCCGTCCTTGAAGGCCATCGAACCGGCGACCTTGAACGCCATTTCGTTGGAGTCCACGTCATGGAAGGAACCGTCCACGGCGCGGATCTTGACATCCACCACCGGGAAGCCCGCCAGCGGACCGGACCTCATCGCTTCCTGGATGCCCTTGTCGGAAGCGGTGACGTACTCCTTCGGCACCACGCCACCGACGATGGCGTTCTCGAACACGTAGCCGGCACCGCGCTCCTGCGGCTCCATCTCGATGACGATGTGGCCGTACTGGCCGCGACCGCCGGACTGGCGAACGAACTTGCCTTCCTGCTTGATCGGCTTGCGGACCGTCTCGCGGTAGGCCACCTGCGGCTTGCCGACATTGGCCTCGACGTTGAACTCGCGCTTCATGCGGTCGACCAGGATGTCGAGGTGCAGCTCACCCATGCCGGCGATGATGGTCTGCCCGGACTCTTCGTCGGTGCGCACGCGGAAGGACGGATCCTCCTGCGCCAGACGGCCGAGGGCGATGCCCATTTTTTCCTGGTCGGATTTGGTCTTCGGCTCCACCGCCATCGAAATGACCGGCTCGGGGAAGATCATCCGCTCGAGGGTGACGATGGCGTCCTGGGCGCACAGTGTATCGCCGGTGGTGACATCCTTCAGACCGACCGCGGCGGCGATGTCGCCGGCACGCACTTCCTTGATTTCGTCACGCTGGTTGGCCTGCATCTGCAGGATGCGGCCGATGCGCTCCTTCTTGCTCTTGACCGGGTTGTAGACCTGATCGCCAGCGTTGAGGACGCCGGAATAGACGCGGAAGAAGGTCAGCGAACCGACGAACGGGTCGGTCATGATCTTGAACGCCAGCGCGGAGAACGGCTGGTCGTCGCCGGCCTTGCGCTCGACTTCCTTCTCGCTCTCGTCCACGCCCTTGATGGCCGGACGGTCGACCGGCGACGGCAGCAACTGCACCACGCCGTCGAGCATGGCCTGCACGCCCTTGTTCTTGAATGCGCTGCCACAGAACATCGGCACGATTTCGACGTTCAGCGTGCGCCTGCGCAGACCATCGACGATCTCGTCCTCGGTCAGCTCGCCGCTTTCGAGGTACTTGTCCATCAGTTCTTCGGACGCCTCGGCGGCGGCCTCGACCATGAAGGCGCGCGCCTCTTCAGCCTTGGCCTGCATGTCGGCCGGAATGTCGGCGTATTCGAACTTGGTGCCCTGCGACTCGGCATCCCAGCGGATCGCCTTCATCTTCACCAGATCGATGACGCCCTCGTAGGCGTCCTCGGCACCGATCGGCAACTGCATCGGCACCGGATAGGCACCCAGGCGGGTACGCAACTGGCCGACCACCTTCTCGAAGTTGGCACCGGTACGGTCCATCTTGTTGACGAAGGCGATGCGCGGCACTTGATACTTGTTGGCCTGGCGCCAGACGGTCTCGGACTGCGGCTGCACGCCACCCACCGAGCACAGCACGAACACCGCGCCATCGAGCACGCGCAGGCTGCGCTCGACTTCGATGGTGAAGTCGACGTGGCCGGGGGTGTCGATGATGTTGAAGCGATGCTGCGGCAGCGACTGGTCCATGCCGCGCCAGAACGCGGTCACGGCGGCGGAAGTGATGGTGATGCCGCGCTCCTGCTCCTGCTCCATCCAGTCGGTGGTGGCCGAACCCTCATGGGTTTCGCCCAGCTTGTGGTTGGCGCCGGTGTAGAACAGGATGCGCTCCGACGTCGTCGTCTTGCCGGCGTCGATGTGCGCCATGATGCCGAAGTTGCGGTAACGCTCGATGGGAGTGGTACGGGCCACGGGAAATCCTTTTTCTCGTTACCAGCGGTAATGGGCGAACGCCTTGTTCGCCTCCGCCATGCGATGGGTTTCTTCGCGCTTCTTGACCGCGCCGCCACGGCTCTCGGAAGCATCGAGCAGTTCGCCGGCAAGCTTGCGCGGCATCGACGCCTCGCCGCGCTTGCGGGCGGACTCGATCAGCCAGCGCATGGCCAGCGCGGTGCGACGGGAGGCGCGCACTTCGACCGGTACCTGGTAGGTGGCGCCGCCGACGCGGCGCGACTTGACCTCGACCGTCGGCGCGACGTTGTCCAGCGCCTTCTGAACCAGGGACAGCGGATCATCGTTCTTCTGCCCGATGACGTCCATCGCGCCATAGACGATGTTCTCGGCAACCGACTTCTTGCCGCTGAGCATGACCATGTTGATCAAGCGCGCGACCATCTCGCTGCTGTGCTTGGGATCGGGCAGTACGGAACGGGAACCGGGCGAACCTTTACGGGACATGATGCGTGCCTGAGTTTGAAAAGATCGAACGACGGCCTCGCCGGCGGCGAAACGGCCGCCAGGTCGGGACGATTAGGACTTCGGGCGCTTGGCGCCGTACTTGGAGCGTGCCTGCTTGCGCTTGGCGACGCCGGCGGCATCGAGCGAGCCGCGCACGGTGTGGTAGCGCACGCCGGGCAGGTCCTTGACGCGACCGCCGCGGATCAGCACGACCGAGTGCTCCTGCAGGTTGTGGCCTTCGCCACCGATGTAGGAGATCACCTCGAAGCCGTTGGTCAGGCGCACCTTGGCGACCTTGCGCAGGGCCGAGTTGGGCTTCTTCGGGGTGGTGGTGTAGACGCGGGTGCAGACGCCGCGCTTCTGCGGGCAGTTCTCCAGCGCGGGGGAGGCGCTCTTGTAGGTGAGCGGCTGGCGCGGCTTGCGCACCAACTGGTTGATCGTCGCCATGGGTCCGAACCTTGCTAGAAACGAAGACAGGCCAAAAACGGCCCAGTCAGACAGAGAAGTATAACCCGATGCGTTGAAGCCAGTCAACGCATCGGATCCCGTTCAATTGCGCATCCCGCGCCCCGAACGCGAGGCGCTTCCTGCGCCTCGCTTTGCATCGCGCCGCGCGCGCGGCGGCGCGCGGCCCTTGCCTTTCAACCTCAGCCGGCGACTTCCTCGGCTGCACCGCCCGGGTCGGCGATGATCGGTGCGACCAGGGTGTCCAGTTCGGCCTGGGTGAGGCCTTGCGCTGAGCGCCGCCTGCGGCTGTGGTAGGCGAGGCCGGTACCGGCCGGGATCAGGCGACCGACGATGACGTTCTCCTTCAGGCCGCGCAGCGTGTCGCGGGTGCCGCGCACGGCCGCCTCGGTCAGCACGCGGGTGGTCTCCTGGAAGGATGCCGCGGAGATGAAGGACTCCGTCGCCAGCGACGCCTTGGTGATGCCGAGCAGTACCGGGTCGAACGCCGCCGGCATTTCCTCGCGGGACGCCGCGCGGGCGTTCTCCTCGACGATGCGCACGCGCTCGACCTGCTCGCCGCGCAGGTAGCGGGTATCGCCCGGATCGGCGATCTCCACCTTGCGCAGCATCTGCCGGATGATCGTCTCGATGTGCTTGTCGTTGATCTTCACGCCCTGCAGCCGGTACACGTCCTGGATTTCCTTGACCAGGTAGGCGGCCAGCGGCTCGACGCCGAGCAGGCGCAGGATGTCCTGCGGATTCGGCTCGCCGTCCACGACGGTTTCGCCCTTCTCGACGTGCTCGCCTTCGAACACGATGATCTGGCGGTACTTCGGAATCAGCTCCTCGTGATCCTCGCCATCGGCACCCTTGATCACCAGGCGCTGCTTGCCCTTGGTCTCCTTGCCGAAGCTGACGATGCCCGACTTCTCCGCCAGGATGGCCGGATCCTTCGGCTTGCGTGCTTCGAACAGATCGGCCACGCGCGGCAGGCCGCCGGTGATGTCGCGGGTCTTGGAGGCTTCCTGCGGCACCTTGGTGACCACGTCGCCGACGCCCACCGGCGCGCCGTCCTGCAGGTTGACGACGGAGCGCGGCGGCAGCAGGTACTGCGCCGGCAGATCGGTGCCGGGGATGTTCAGATCCTGGCCGTCGGCGTCGACGATGCGGACGATCGGGCGCAGATCCTTGCCGGCCGTGCCGCGGCGCTTGGGATCGGTGATCTCGACGCTGCCAAGGCCGGTCAGCTCGTCCACCTTCTCGATGATGGTGACACCCTCGACGAAGTCCACGAAACGCACAAAACCGGCCACTTCGGAGACGATCGGGTGGTTGTGCGGATCCCAGTTGGCGACCTGCTGGCCGGCCTTCACCGGGTCGCCGTCACGCAGCGAGATGGTGGCACCGTAGGGCAGCTTGTAGCGCTCGCGCTCGCGGCCGTGGCCGTCCATCACCGAGATTTCGCCCGAACGCGACACCGCCACCAGGTGGCCGGAGGCGTGCTCGACGGTCTTCAGGTTGTTGAACTTGACCGTGCCGCTGGTACGCACCGAGACGCTGTCGACGGCGGCGGCACGCGATGCCGCGCCGCCGATGTGGAAGGTACGCATGGTCAACTGGGTGCCCGGCTCGCCGATCGACTGCGCGGCGATCACGCCGACCGCTTCGCCGATGTTGACGATGTGCCCGCGCGCCAGATCGCGGCCGTAGCAGTGCGCACAGACGCCGAAGCTGGATTCACAGGTGATCGTCGAGCGCACCTTGATGCTCTGCACGCCGGATTCCTCCAGCCTGGCGACCCACTTCTCGTCGAGCAGTTCGTTGCGGGTGACAATGGGATCCTCGTCGTTGCCCGGCAGGTAGACGTCCTCGGCGACGATGCGTCCGAGCACGCGCTCGCGCAGCGGCTCGACCACGTCGCCACCCTCGACGATCGGCGTCATGGTCAGACCGTTGACGGTGCCGCAGTCGACCTCGGTGATCACCACGTCCTGCGCCACGTCGACCAGACGCCGCGTCAGGTAACCGGAGTTGGCGGTCTTCAGCGCGGTATCGGCCAGGCCCTTGCGCGCGCCGTGCGTGGAGATGAAGTACTGCAGGACGTCAAGGCCCTCGCGGAAGTTGGCCTTGATCGGGGTTTCGATGATCGAGCCGTCCGGCTTCGCCATCAGGCCGCGCATGCCGGCCAGCTGGCGGATCTGCGCCGCCGAACCGCGGGCACCGGAGTCGGCCATGATGTAGATCGAGTTCATCGACTTCTGCTCGACCATGCTGCCGTCGGCAGCCTCGGTCTTCTCGCTGCCGATGCCTTCCATCATCGCCTTGGCGACGCGCTCGTTGGTGCGCGACCAGATGTCGACCACCTTGTTGTAGCGCTCGCCGGCGGTCACCAGGCCGCTCTGGTACTGCTCCTGGATCTCGTTCACCTCGCGCTCGGCCTCGGCCAGGATGCCGCGCTTGTCGGCCGGGATCACCATGTCGTCGATGCCGATGGAGACGCCGGCGCGGGTGGCGTAGCGGAAGCCGGTGTACATCAACTGGTCGGCGAAGACCACGCTTTCCTTCAGGCCGAGCTGGCGGTAGCAGGCATTGATCAGACGGCTGATCGCCTTCTTGTTGAGCTCGGTGTTGACCAGGCTGAACGGCAGGCCCTCGGGCAGGATCTCGGCCAGCAGGGCGCGACCGATGGTGGTGTCGTGGATCGCGTTGCGGACGGTGCGGACACCGGCCTCGTCGATCTCCACCTCGCGGATGCGCGCCTTGACCTTGGCGTGCAGGTCGACCACGCGGTTGTCGTAGGCGCGCTGCACCTCGGCCAGGTTGGCGAACACCATGCCTTCGCCGCGCTTGCCTTCCAGCGCACGGGTCATGTAGTACAGACCGAGCACCACGTCCTGGGTCGGCACGATGATGGGCTCGCCGTTGGCCGGCGACAGGATGTTGTTGGTGGACATCATCAGCGCACGCGCTTCCAGCTGGGCTTCCAGCGACAGCGGCACGTGCACGGCCATCTGGTCGCCGTCGAAGTCGGCGTTGAAGGCGGTACAGACCAGCGGATGCAGCTGGATCGCCTTGCCTTCCACCAGCACCGGCTCGAAGGCCTGGATGCCGAGGCGGTGCAGGGTCGGGGCGCGGTTGAGCATCACCGGATGCTCGCGGATGACTTCTTCCAGGATGTCCCAGACTTCCGCTTCTTCGCGCTCGACCAGCTTCTTGGCCGCCTTGATGGTGGTGGCCAAGCCGCGGCTTTGCAGCTTGGAGAAGATGAACGGCTTGAACAACTCCAGCGCCATCTTCTTCGGCAGGCCGCACTCGTGCAGGCGCAGGGTCGGGCCGACCACGATCACCGAACGGCCCGAGTAGTCGACGCGCTTGCCGAGCAGGTTCTGCCGGAAGCGGCCCTGCTTGCCCTTGATCATGTCGGCCAGCGACTTCAGCGGGCGCTTGTTGGTGCCGGTGATGGCGCGGCCACGACGGCCGTTGTCCATCAGCGCATCGACCGACTCCTGCAGCATGCGCTTTTCGTTGCGCACGATGATGTCCGGCGCGGACAGTTCGAGCAGGCGCTTGAGGCGGTTGTTGCGGTTGATGACGCGGCGGTATAGGTCATTCAGATCTGAGGTGGCGAAGCGGCCGCCATCCAGCGGCACCAGCGGACGCAGATCCGGCGGCAGCACCGGCAGCACGGTCATCACCATGTATTCCGGGCGGTTGCCGGAATCGATGAAGGCCTCGACCAGCTTGATCCGCTTGGACAGACGCTTGAGCTTGGTCTCGCTGTTTGTGGAGGCGATCTCCTCCTTCAGGTGCACCAGCTCGGCGTTGAGGTCGATGGTCTTGAGCAGCTCGTAGACCGCCTCGGCACCCATGCGGGCGTCGAACTCGTCGCCATGCTCGGTGATCGCCTGCAGGTACTGCTCTTCGTTGAGCAACTGGTTGCGATCAAGCGGGGTCAGGCCCGGGTCGATGACCACGTAGGCTTCGAAGTAGAGGATGCGTTCGATGTCGCGCAGGGTCATGTCGAGCATCAGGCCGATGCGCGAGGGCAGCGACTTGAGGAACCAGATGTGGGCAACCGGGCTGGCCAGGTCGATGTGGCCCATGCGCTCGCGGCGCACCTTGGCCAGGGTCACCTCGGTGCCGCACTTCTCGCACACCACGCCACGGTGCTTCATCCGCTTGTACTTGCCGCACAGGCACTCGTAGTCCTTGATCGGACCGAAGATGGCAGCGCAGAACAAGCCGTCACGCTCCGGCTTGAAGGTGCGGTAGTTGATCGTTTCCGGCTTCTTCACCTCGCCGTAGGACCACGAACGGATCAGGTCCGGCGAGGCCAACTGGATCTTGATCGCATCGAAATCGAGCGGCGCGCGCTGCTGGCTGAAGAGGTTGAGCAGATCTTTCATGACTTTCTCCGGGAATTGGGAATCGAGAATCGGGAATGGTCAGAAGCGGGGAGCCGGGAGGTCAGGGCTGTTGCCGCGCGCTGCGCGCGGCCACGATTCCCGATTCCCGTTTCCCCATTCCCTGCTCCTCAGGTCTCTTCCAACTCGATGTTGATGCCCAGCGAACGGATTTCCTTGACCAGCACGTTGAACGACTCCGGCATGCCGGCCGCCATTTCGTGGTTGCCGTCGACGATGTTCTTGTACATCTGGTTGCGGCCCTGCACGTCGTCGGACTTCACCGTCAGCATTTCCTGCAGGGTGTAGGCCGCGCCGTAGGCTTCCAGCGCCCAGACTTCCATTTCGCCGAAGCGCTGGCCGCCGAACTGCGCCTTGCCGCCCAACGGCTGCTGGGTGACCAGCGAGTACGGGCCGGTGGAACGCGCGTGCATCTTGTCGTCGACCAGGTGGTTGAGCTTGAGCATGTACATGTAGCCGACGGTGACCTTGCGGTCGAAGGCCTCGCCGGTGCGACCGTCGTACAGCGTGGTCTGGCCGGAGGTCGGCAGGTCGGCCAGTTCCAGCATCGCCTTGATCTCGGCCTCCTCGGCACCGTCGAAAACCGGAGTCGCCATCGGCACGCCGGCGGTCAGGTTCTTCGACAGTTCGACGATCTCGACATCGTTGAGCGATTCGAGGTCGGCGCGCTGCTTCTTGATCTCGGCGGCGTCGTGGTTGTAGATCTGGCCGAGGAACTTGCGCAGATCGGCGACCTTGCGCTGCTCGTCGAGCATGCGCTGGATCTTCTCGCCCAGGCCCTTGGCGGCCCAGCCGAGGTGGGTTTCCAGCACCTGGCCGATGTTCATGCGCGAGGGCACGCCGAGCGGGTTGAGCACGATGTCGACCGGGCGGCCGTCGTCCATGTAGGGCATGTCCTCGACCGGCTGGATCATCGAGATCACGCCCTTGTTGCCGTGCCGGCCGGCCATCTTGTCGCCCGGCTGGATGCGCCGCTTCACCGCCAGGTAGACCTTGACCATCTTCAGCACGCCGGGGGCGAGGTCGTCGCCGGCGGTGATCTTGCCGCGCTTGTCGGCGAAGCGCTTTTCGAATTCCTTCTTGTGCGCTTCGATCTGCTTCTGCTGGCGCTCGAGGAAGTCGGCGGCGTCCTCGTCCTTGAGGCGGATGGCGAACCAGTCGTCCTTCTTCAGCGAGTCGAGGTAGGCGTCGGTGATCTCGCCGCCCTTCTTCAGCCCGCCCGGGCCGCCGTTGACCACCTTGCCGACCAGTTGGCCGCGCAGACGGTCGTAGATGGCACCTTCGAGGATGCGGAACTGGTCGTCGAAGTCCTTCTTGACGCGCTTGATCTCGGTTTCCTCGATCTGCCGGGCGCGCTTGTCCTTCTCGATGCCGTCGCGGGTGAACACCTGCACGTCGATGACGGTGCCGTCCATGCCCGGCGGCACGCGCAGCGAGCTGTCCTTCACGTCGGAGGCCTTCTCGCCGAAGATCGCGCGCAACAGCTTTTCTTCCGGGGTCAACTGGCTCTCGCCCTTGGGCGTGACCTTGCCGACCAGGATGTCGCCGGCCTGTACTTCCGCACCGATGTAGACCACGCCGGACTCGTCCAGGCGGCCGAGCGCCTGCTCGGACACGTTGGGGATGTCGGCGGAGATTTCCTCCGGGCCGAGCTTGGTGTCGCGGGCGACGCAGGTCAGTTCCTCGATGTGGATCGTGGTATAGCGATCCTCCTGCACCACGCGCTCGGAAATGAGGATGGAGTCCTCGAAGTTGTAGCCGTTCCAGGGCATGAAGGCGACCAGCATGTTCTGCCCCAGGGCCAGTTCACCGAGGTCGGTGGACGGGCCATCGGCCAGCACGTCGCCACGCTCGACGCGATCACCGACCTTCACCAGCGGGCGCTGGTTGATGCAGGTGTTCTGGTTGGAGCGGGTGTACTTGACCAGCGAGTAGATGTCGACGCCGGCGTCGTTGTCGCCGACCTGGTCCTCGTTGACGCGCACCACGATGCGGGCGGCATCGACCTGGTCGATCACGCCGTCGCGGCGGGCCACGGAGTTGACGCCGGAGTCGCGGGCGACGTCGCGCTCGATGCCGGTGCCGACCAGCGGCGTCTGCGCGCGCAGCGTCGGCACCGCCTGACGCTGCATGTTGGCACCCATCAGCGCGCGGTTGGCGTCATCGTGCTCGATGAACGGCACCAGCGCCGCCGCCACCGACACGGTCTGCATCGGCGACACGTCCATGTACTGGATTTCCGCGCTGCCCTTGAGCAGGGTCTCGCCCTGGAAGCGGCAGGGCACGAACGGGTCGATGAAGGCACCGTCCTTGCTCAGGTTGGCGTTGGCCTGGGCGACCGCGAACTCGGCCTCCTCGATGGCGGACAGGTAATCGATCTGGTCGGTCACCTTGCCGTCGACGACGCGCCGGTACGGCGTCTCCAGGAAGCCGTAGCGGTTGGTGCGGGCGTACACCGCCAGCGAGTTGATCAGGCCGATGTTCGGGCCTTCCGGGGTCTCGATGGTGCAGACGCGGCCATAGTGCGTGGGATGCACGTCGCGCACTTCGAAGCCGGCGCGCTCGCGGGTCAGGCCACCGGGGCCGAGCGCCGAGACGCGACGCTTGTGGGTGACTTCCGACAGCGGGTTGTTCTGGTCCATGAACTGGCTGAGCTGCGAGGAGCCGAAGAACTCCTTGATCGCGGCCGCAACCGGCTTGGCGTTGATCAGCTCCTGCGGGGTCAGGCCCTCGGACTCGGCCAGCGACAGGCGCTCGCGCACGGCGCGCTCGACGCGCACCAGGCCGACACGGAAGGTGTTCTCGGCCATCTCGCCGACGCTGCGCACGCGGCGGTTGCCGAGGTGGTCGATGTCGTCGACGATGCCCTTGCCGTTGCGGATGTCGATCAGCACCTTGAGCACGGCGAGGATGTCGTCGTTGTCCAGCACGCTCTGGCCTTCGACTTCCTTGCGGCCGACGCGGCGGTTGAACTTCATCCGGCCGACCGAGGACAGGTCGTAGCGGTCGAAGCTGAAGAACAGGTTCTGGAACAGGTTCTGCGCGGCTTCCTTGGTCGGCGGCTCGCCCGGGCGCATCATGCGGTAGATCTCGACCAGCGCTTCGAGCTGCGTCCTGGTCGGGTCGATGCGCAGGGTGTTGGAGATGTACGGACCGCGGTCGAGGTCGTTGACCCACAGCGTGCCGACCGACTCCACGCCGGCCTTGCGGAAGGCGTCCAGGTGCTCCTCGGTCAGCTCGTCGTTGGCGCTGGCCAGCAGTTCGCCGGTGGCGGCATCGGCCACGTCATGGGCGAGGATGCGGCCGACCAGGTATTCATCCGGCACTTCCAGCGCCTGGATGCCGGCCTGCTCGAGTTGCTTGACATGGCGCGCGGTGATCCGCTTGCCGGCCTCGACCAGCACCTTGCCGCCGATGCCGAGGTCGAAGTTCAGCGTCTCGCCGCGCAGGCGCTCGGCCACCAGTTCCAGTTCCACGCCCTCGGGCAGGATGTGGAAGGTGTTGATCTCGAAGAAGGTCTTCAGCATCTCCTCGTCGGAGAAGCCGAGCGCGCGCAGCAGGATCGACACCGGCAGCTTGCGGCGGCGGTCGATGCGGGTGAACAGCGCGTCCTTCGGATCGAACTCGAAGTCCAGCCAGGAGCCGCGATAGGGAATGATGCGGGCGCTGTACAGCAGCTTGCCGGAGCTGTGCGTCTTGCCGCGGTCGTGGTCGAAGAACACGCCCGGGCTGCGATGCAGCTGGGAGACGATGACGCGCTCGGTGCCGTTGACGATGAAGGTGCCGTTGTCGGTCATGAGCGGCAGTTCGCCCATGTAGACTTCCTGCTCCTTGACGTACTTGATCGCCTTGTTGGAGGCCGGGCTGTCCTTGTCGTAAATGACCAGGCGCACGGTCACGCGCAGCGGCGCGCCGTAGCTCATGCCACGGTTTCGGCACTCGCGCTCGTCGAACGGCGGCTCGCCCAGCTTGTAGCTGACGTACTCCAGCGCCGCGTTGCCCGAGTAGCTGGTGATCGGAAAAACCGACCTCAGCGCACCATGCAGGCCGCTTTCCCGGCGCTGCTGCGGGGCGATGTGCTCTTGCAGGAATTCACGATAGGAATCGACCTGGATCGCCAGCAGGAAGGGCACGTCGAGGATCGACGGACGCTTGCTGAAATCCTTGCGGATGCGCTTCTTTTCGGTGAAGGAGTAGGTCATGGTCGGCGTACCACCCTTGGTTGGGAGGAGCTGTCGGCTCCTCTATGGCTTTTGAAGCGGAGATTCGGGATTGCGGATTCACGAAACCCCGCAAATCCCCAATCCCGAACCCCGGCCCTGCGGGAACGGACAAAGCCCGGGGACTTGCGTCCCCAGGCTCCGCATCGCGGCATCGTCGAAAAGACCAATGTCGCGGAAGTCCGCTTACTTGACCTCGACGGTCGCGCCAGCGGCTTCCAGGTCCTTCTTGAACTTGGCGGCGTCATCCTTGCTCACGCCTTCCTTGATCGTGCCGCCGGCCTCGGTCAGATCCTTGGCTTCCTTCAGGCCCAGGCCGGTGATGGCGCGGACGGCCTTGATGACCTCGACCTTCTTGTCGCCGGCGGACTTCAGGGTGACGGTGAACTCGGTCTGCTCTTCGGCGGCGGCGGCCGGACCGGCAGCAGCAGCGGCAGCGACCGGCGCGGCGGCGGAGACGCCGAACTTCTCTTCGATGGCCTTGACCAGTTCCATCACTTCCATCAGGGTCTTGCCGGCAACGGCGTCGACGATCTGTTCGTTGCTAAGGGACATTGCGTTTACCTCTGGAAAATTGAGCGTTGAATGGGTTTCGAAAGACTTCGGCGATCAGGCCGGTTCCGCCTCGGCGGCGGCCTCGGCATCGACTTCGCCGCCGCCCTGCTGGTCGGCCACCGCCTTGATCGCGCGAGCGAACATCGCGGCCGGCTCGGACAGCACGCGGGCCAGCATCGCCAGCGCCTCGTCACGGGTCGGCATCGAGGCGAGCAGATCGAGATCCGTGCCCGGCATCAGCTTGCCGGCCATGGAAACGACCTTCGCCTGGAGCTTGTCGTTGCCTTTCGAAAATTCCTTGATCAGGCGCCCGGCAGCACCGGGTTCCTCGGTCGAGAATGCGTACAGCAGGGGACCGACGAGCGCGTCCTTGACGCATTCGAACTCGGTGCCCGCCACGGCGCGCGCGGCCAGCGTGTTCTTCACGACGCGAAGGTACACACCGGACTCGCGAGCCTGCTTGCGCATCGCCGTCATCTGGCTGACGGTGGTGCCCGCATACTCGGCGGCGACCAGGGAGTGAGCGGAAGCGGCAACCGCCGCCAGCTCAGCAACCACTTCTTTCTTTTGGGTCAGATTGAGAGCCATTGCACTCCTCCAAAAGCCGGGGCTTGGGATCGACCTCCGGGGTTCGCCAAGGCATGCGCCCCGCGACCCACGAAGCCGCTCCATGAGTCCCGACTTCGACTACACCGCTTGCGGCTCCTGCCACGCGCGGTCCTGGGCGGCATCGTCCCTGACGCCGGGGATGCCTTTCGCATCCCGGTGGTGGCCTCTCCAGAACATTCCAGAAGGCAGCACCATCTACGCAGGCTGATCAAACAATTACCCCGTCGGAACGGGACCTGCGGTCTTTGACGGCACCGCCACACCAGAGGCATGGCGGCGACCCTCAAACGCGGACGACGGCGTGAGCCGCCATCCGAAAAACGCTTACAGCGGCAAGGTGGAGTGGTCGATGGTGATGCCGACGCCCATGGTGGACGACAGCGACACCTTGACCAGGTACTGGCCCTTGGAAGTGGCCGGCTTGGCGCGAACCAGGTCGCCCAGCAGCGCCTGCAGGTTGCCCTTCAGCGCGTCGGCCTCGAAATTCACCTTGCCGATGGTGCAATGGATGATGCCGGCCTTGTCGGTGCGGTAGCGGACCTGGCCCGCCTTGGCGTTGCGCACCGCCTCGGCCGGGTTCGGGCTGACCGTGCCGACCTTCGGGTTGGGCATCAGGCCGCGCGGACCGAGCACTTGGCCAAGCTTGCCGACCACGCGCATCGCATCCGGGGTGGCGATGACGACGCCGTAGTTGAGGTCGCCGGCCTGCATCTTCTCGGCCAGGTCGTCCATGCCGACGACATCGGCACCGGCAGCCAGCGCCTCGTCGGCCTTGGCTCCGGGCGGGCAGAACACCGCCACGCGGACGGTCTTGCCGGTACCGGCGGGCAGCACGGTGGAACCGCGCACCTGCTGGTCGGACTTGCGCGCATCGACGCCCAGACGCACGGCCACGTCGACGGACTCGACGAACTTGACCTTGCTGTTGTCCTTCAGCATGCGCAAGGCGTCATCCAGCGGATACGCCTTGCCCGGCTCGACCAGAGACTGCATCGCCTTGAAACGCTTGGTGATCTTTGCCATGTCCTCAGCCCTCCACCGTCAGACCCATCGACCGGGCGCTGCCGGCGATCGTGCGCACCGCGGCATCCAGGCCGGCCGCCGTCAAATCAGGCTCCTTGGCCTTGGCGATCTCTTCGAGCTGGGCACGGGTGACCTTGCCGACCTTTTCGGTGTTCGGCCGCTTGGAGCCGGAAGTGACGCCGGCCGCCTTCTTCAGCAGCACCGTGGCCGGCGTGCTCTTGGTGACGAAGGTGAAGGTGCGGTCGGAGTAGGCGGTGATCACCACCGGCGTCGGCAGGCCCGGCTCCAGCTTCTGCGTGGCGGCGTTGAACGCCTTGCAGAACTCCATGATGTTGAGGCCGCGCTGACCCAGCGCGGGACCGACCGGCGGCGAGGGGTTGGCCTGACCGGCCTTCACCTGCAGCTTGATGTAACCGACTACTTTCTTTGCCATTTTCTAGCTCCTCGGGTTCGAGCGCCACCCGGCGGTCATCGCCGGCACGGCTCCCCGTTGGTTGTCGTTGCGGGAATGGGGAATCGGGAATCGGGAATCGAGGAGCAGGCACTGGCCAGCCGTTTCACGATTCCCCATTCCCGATTCCCGACTCCCGGCCCTTCAGGCCTTCTCCACCTGTCCGAAATCGAGTTCGACCGGGGTGGATCGGCCAAAGATCATCACCGCCACGCGCAGGCGGCTCTTGTCGTAGTTGACTTCCTCGACGGTGCCGTTGAAGTCGTTGAACGGGCCTTCGATGACGCGGACCAGCTCGCCCGGCTCGAACAGGACCTTCGGACGCGGCTTCTCGACGCCTTCCTGCACGCGGGCAAGGATCGCCTCGGCCTCGCTGTCCTTGATCGGCAGGGGGCGCTCGGCAGTGCCGCCAATGAAGCCCATCACCTTGGATGTTTCCTTGACCAGGTGCCAGCTCTCGTTGTCGATGCGCGGCAGGCCGTTCTCGTCAGGGTTGGTCTCGATCTGCACCAGCACGTAGCCGGGGAAGAACTTGCGCTCGGACTTGCGCTTCTGCCCGGCGCGCATTTCGATGACTTCCTCGGTCGGCACCAGCACGTCGCCGAAGCGGTCCTGCATGCCGGCGCGGCTGATGCGGTCCAGCAGCGCGCGGCGAACCTGCTGCTCGAAGCCGGAATAGGCGTGGACCACGTACCAGCGCTTGTTCATGCCCGTTTCCCTCAACCCAGCAGCTTGCGGACGACGCCGCCCAGCATCAGGTCGATCAACGCCAGCAGCAGGCTGATGATGATGACCACGACGATGATCACGCCGGTGGTGCGCAGGGTTTCCTGGCGCGTCGGCCAGATCACCTTGCGCATCTCGAAGCGCGACTCGGACAGGAACTCGATCACGCTACGACCGCGCTCGGTGACGGCGAACACGCCGGCCGCCGCCAGCAGCGCCACCAGCATCAAGGCACCACGAATGCCGGCCGGCCAGTCGGTGAACCAGTAGAAACCCACCACGCCGGCCAGCGCCAGCAGCGCGGCGACGACGTACTTGGCGATGTCGGCGGTCGTTGCAGACGACCCTTGTGCAACCTTGGTACTCATCCTGCTCCGCCTGGATACTCTATGGAACGCGATTGCGCAGCAGCGCGGGCAACGGCGTCCGGATGGCACGCCAGGAGGGACTCGAACCCCCAACCTGCGGTTTTGGAGACCGCTGCTCTGCCAATTGAGCTACTGGCGTAAAAGCGATGGGATTGGTGATCGGAAATCCGGGATTCGTCGAGCGATGCTCTTGCGAATCACCCATCCCCAACCACCAACCCCGGCTTGTTACTTGAAGATCTTCGCCACCACACCGGCACCGACGGTGCGGCCGCCTTCGCGGATCGCGAAGCGCAGACCTT
>Ga0265293_10007996_pt1 | contig 15941 bp, 17 predicted proteins | sample Munlanlewell138R_FD_192505 | JGI IMG/M metagenome (GOLD analysis project Ga0265293, IMG submission 192505) | Leachate microbial communities from a municipal landfill in Southern Ontario, Canada - Leachate well 138R | ecosystem: Engineered > Solid waste > Landfill > Unclassified | place: Canada...
GTGCCCTACAGGTAAGGGTGGTATCTATCTAGTTGAAGTCAAGCTTGGGCTCGATTCTTATGTTGGAATAAACAGTGTATCAATCTACAAAGGAGGCAGTATTGATCATTATCTTTTGAACAATCCGCTCCCAAATTCATCGTTTTGGTATTTTGGTTTACTGACCACTACAATACAATTGGCTGAAGGGGATACAATCAACATCCGAATGATGTTGCGCGTTGATTCCAAGTTGTCAACTACCGATGGTTTCAATGTAATACGAATACGAAGAGTAGGTGGTTGAATGCAAAGTGATTACAGCGGAGGTGAGAAAGGTGGAAGCGGTAAACATGGTGATGAGAGACATAATCATGTTCATGGTACAGGTCCTACAGGAGCCACAGGACCGGCTGGGGTGGGAGGGGCTGATGGTCCAACCGGGGCCACTGGACCCACTGGTGCTACTGGTCCTACTGGTGATGTGGCTGGTAGTTGTCCTGTCATGGGCAGTACCCCGTTTGACAACTTGACCAGGAAAGCAGAAACAGAAGGAGGTGACATAATTGTCGTATGGGGATGGGATGATACCACAGGTGAATATGATTACTTCTGGCAATATGTGGCCGATGTAGTGTTTGTCGGAGCAACTGGTGCTACAGGTGCTACAGGTCCCACAGGTGAGATGGGGGGTACGGGGGCCACCGGTGCGACTGGTGCTACTGGTGCGGCTGGTGCTACTGGTGCGGCTGGTGCTACTGGCGCGGCTGGCGGCACTGGACCTACCGGGGCGCAGGGTGAGAGTGGTGCTCTCGTAATGAAGGGCGAATGGACCGGATCTGCAACCTACGTCATCAATGACTGCGTTACATATGCTGGTAGCTCCTATGTGAGTCTGGTTAACCCTAACTTCAATCATACACCAAGTGGTGGAACAGATGCCTACTGGCAACTCATGGGTTCTGTCGGAGGAACTGGCGCAACCGGCCCGACTGGGTTGGCAGGCACTTCAGGTGCCACTGGTCCTACAGGACCAACTGGTGGGATCGGGCCTACCGGTGCTACTGGTGCGACTGGTGCGGCTGGTGCTACTGGTGCGGCTGGTGCTACTGGTGCTACCGGTGCTACTGGTGCTACTGGTGCTACTGGTGCGGCTGGTGCGACTGGGACGGTCATCACCATGATTGATGCGACGACAGCGCATCTCAGCACGCCGTTTGGTGGAACCGTGTTCTCTGGCCGGATCAATGGTACACCGTCTGCAACATCCGTGAACTTCGATGGTGGCAACGAAGGGGTCTTCCCCGATGGTCGAATCATTCTATACAACACGACCAAAGGTAACTCACGCATTGCTACTGTTGGTAGTGACGGAGTGTCTGGTACGATAACAACGTTATCATCCACAGATAACTGGGCTAACGATGACTATATTCGAATATTCTCGTCTGCGATTGGATCATCATATGACGACTACTATTGCGACGTTGACGTATCCGATGTAGTTGCAGTATCCGCTACATGGATTCTCGTACATGCCAATATGAGCATAGCGATACCAGATACATGTGCTGTTCGTGTTCACCCGTTCGAAACACGCAACTCTATCAAGGAGACCGTTATTGACTTATACGGATCGGATGGGCCAGTCACGTTCACCACGGATGCGTGGATAAAGAACGTGAATAGGAAAATATGTGTTAGAGTCAAAGGCGATAGTACAAACGTTGATATATCAATCAAAGGGTATATGGTGTGATTATGGTAACTCCCTTGGTAGCAACAACTCCCCTCTGCACTGAAGCGGAGGCGGATGTTTACTTTGATCCTGCAAACAATCACTTGTATGCAGAAGAATGGTGGGCAGCAGATCTTGGCGCAAAGGCAACACTGATGACAGACTTTGCAACTGCTGACTCGAACATGATATTTGAAGCTGTGGACTATGGTGTTGATGGCAACCTAATTTGCATCGAGTTCGACGATGATTATGGACCACCTGTGATGGTGACTGGTAAATATGTTCATTGTTACATTGACCTTGGCGTAACTACTCTCGCTGATCTGTTGGCATCGTTGACTGGCGAAGCCGACTTCAATGCGATTGCCACAGTCACTGCGGTGGAGGGGACGGATGGGTTAGTTAGTGAGTACTCTCCGCATTTCTTGTGGGGTGGAGTTGATCCAGATACCGCAACTACTGGACGCAAGTTACCAGCACTTGCATTTGCTACAAGAAAGATAAACAATTTGCCTTTCAATGGCATGAAAGTGTCACCAACACAGGCCAATGCATTCCCACGTATGTTCACCAAACGCGATGGATCTGTGTATACGCAAACAGAAGTTCCTCTCGTGGTCAGATATGCATGTTGTGAGGAAGCACTTGCAATAATGAAGTATGGTAATACAACTCGCTACAAACTACAGGCTCAGGGCGTGTCTAGTTATGGGTTCGGTAACCAAGGCTTGAGAGAATCGTTCGTTGGTTCTAAGGAAGGTGACCTGTTATCAGGAGAATGCTTGAATCTACTTCGACCATTCATGCGTCGTAACTGGGTAATAGGGAGGTAACTATGGCATACCCCGAAGAATACATGAAAGAGACAGTCGTTGTAACAAAAGCCGACATATACGTGGGCGCATCGTGGCTTGGTGAAGGATACATTAAGAATGTTAAAGTTCGTTGGGAAGATTTCATTATGGAAGCACCAGACATTAACGACAACTATACGTTGTGTGTTGCTAAAGTTATAACAAACGAACCCATCGAAGCAACATATGCAGTGTATGAACAGCATCCACATTACTCAACGTTTAATGTCCATGAACGATACTACATATATCGCAGAGGTGTTAAGTACAGAGTTGTTCAGCACCGTGTATACAGTGATGTTGAAGGCACCGAAATGTATAGAGAGTTGTTGTTAGCGATTATTCCATATACATAAATCATTATATCATTTTTTAGTGATATCATTATATCGCAATACCCATATCAGCAAAGCTTATATATGTTAATGAATGCATGTATACATTATGTCGAGGCCGTTCTTGCCAAGGAATGTTCGGAGAAACAATTCTGTCACTGCTCGTTTCACAGACGAGGAATATGCTATGATGAGAAGTATTGCTCGCTGTGATGGTACAACATTGTCGAATACTGTCCGCGAATTGTGTATTATTGGTATAAGAGTGCAAACTAAACGCGCCAATCCATGTGACACATGTGAACTGATTCATGATACACAAGGAAATTGTGAGGTAAATATGGATACATTAGATCCAAAATGCTTCAATTGTTTGATTAAGAAAATGGTTAAAGCAGATCCAAGGGGTGCATATCATGTCAAGTGAAGTTGCTGAAGAGTCGATCACTGAAGAGTCAATCACAAGATCACATCCAGATTTCCCTGCACCACGATTTCTGGTTGATAAAAACATATGGGTCATGTGGAAGTTCGAGACACGTAATGGTAAGACCACAAAGGTTCCATATCAACTTAGTGGAAAGCGTGCGTCAACAACTGACAGTAGTACGTGGAATAACTATTGGGCAATAGTATTGGCAAAAGAGAGGGATAACAATACTACCCAACACCGATTCGATGGTATTGGAATATGTTTCGATGGGAGTTTTACCGGAGTTGACATTGATCATTGCATCATTAACGGAAATGCAAATGATATATCAGCAGACGTTATCAGAGAACTTGCAACATACTGCGAGTATAGCCCGTCACTCACAGGAATCCATGCCCTCGTCGTCGGCGAAATAGATTTGACAAAGAACAAGAACAAAGAATTTGGCATCGAGATCTATAAGAAAGGCAGATTCTTCACATTCACTGGAAAGAAACTGCCCGATTGTCCACAGGAGATGAGTGAAAATGTTGAAGGTCTTACTCGGATGTACACTAAGTACATCTTCAACGATTGGGAGGCAGCCCATACCATTCAATCCTCATTGGATGTGGCCCCAGTTCCCGCCCCTGTTGTCAGTCTCACCATTGAAAGTGTCATGTCCAAGATGGAGAAGAGTTCTAAATGGGATGAAATAAAATCTTTGATGGAAGGAAATATCGCTGCATATTCGATGGATGACAGTGCAGCAGATCTGGCGCTATGTAATCACCTTGCGTATTACACACAGCGAAATACAAAGTTGATGGACGAGATTTTCAGAACATCGAAATTATTTAGAGACAAGTGGGATGAGGACCGTGGATCACAGACCTATGGGCAGATGACCATTGATCGCGCATGTCTCGATACCAGGACCGTAGATGGCGACGAGACTCGACATCGGTACACGGAGGGAGGCAATGCGAATCGATTGTCTGATCTTCATGGACGCGACCTGCGGTTCTGTGGACACATGAACTCTTGGTTTGTGTGGGACGGAAACAAATGGGCTGAAGATAATACCAGTCTAGTTTATCAAATGAGTCGAGATGTTGTTCATCAACTGTATGCTGAAGCGAAACAGAAACTGGCTGGTATGCAAAGTGGCACAGGAAATGCGAAGAATGTTGCGATGGTATCGAAGTTTGCTCAAACAACCGATACAGCGCGTGGTCTTACCAACATTGTTAAACTGGCAAGTACATTACCAGAGATGTCAGTTGCACCAGACGACCTTGATCGTAAACCAATGATGCTAAACACGGTTGGTACAACGATAGACTTCAACAAACCACAAGCAATGCTCAAAGATCCAGAACGTGATGATCTGTTGACTAAGGTTTGTGGATGTGCGTTTGATTTCGATGCAACGTGTCCACAGTGGGAGAGATTTATATCAGAAATATTTAATGGTGACACTGAACTCATGTTGTTTGTACAGAAAGCAATTGGTTATTCGTTGACCGGAAGAGTAAATGAGAAGTGTTTCTTCTTCTGTTACGGTGATGGATCAAACGGTAAGTCTGTGTTCCTCAATATAATCCGTGCAATGTTCGGAGATTATGGGCAACAGGCATCGATTCGTACCTTCCTTAAGAAGAAGGGTGAGAGCGAGATCAGGGATGATCTGGTGAACCTCAAGGGTGCACGCTTCGTGTCCGCCGTGGAACCTGACGAGTCGGCCCGGTTTGACATGGAAGTTATGAAACCGCTAACAGGCAACGACCCGATCAGATGTAGGACACTACACCAGAGACAAATCGAATATCTGCCTGAACTAAAGCTCTGGCTGGCTGGCAATACCCGCCCACTAATCACAGAAACCAATAGCGGTGCCTGGGATAGAGTTCGATTGATCCCCTTCACGGTGTCATTTATTGGCCGTGAGGACAGGGGCCTTGAGGATAAACTCAGGGCCGAGTTAAGCGGTGTATTGAACTGGGCGATCAGAGGATACAGGATGTATGTAGAGCAGGGATTAAAAGCCCCGAAGTGTGTAGATGCCGCGACAGAAGAATACAAAGTGGAGTGCAATTCATTGCTCTCATTCGTAGCACAGAAATGTGTTGTAAATAAGCTCGGTCAGTTGAAGATACGCACTAAGGATTTATATACTGCATACTGCGAATACTGTCAGACCGAAGGACAGTACCCTTATAGCAGTAGGCGAGTTAAGTCGTCACTCGCATCACAAGGTATAGTTGCTACTCATACCAGGGATGGAGATTATTATATTAATATAACACTTAATATCTTCGCACCTGCCCAACTCCAGCTTCCACAGGAGGAGCGAGGTGGGGCAGAAGAATGGTGGGAGGAGCGAGGGGGCGAGTGTCCGAGTAGTGGTAAGATCGAAATGCCTACGCCTGTTCGCGAATCTCCTGAACATGTCGGCACGGATGGGGAAGATCAATGATCATAATCGCAGATACCTCTGTTTCCAGTGGAACTTTCGGGAGGGTCGCCTGAATGCGATGTGATAGAAGTGACGTTTGTGATGGCGGGTTGCCTATAATTCCATATATAATTTTTTTTTTTTTCAAGCAAACTATCGGTAAAGTCTATCACTCGTGTCATACGTATCACCACGCAACGAATCATCAGTCCTCTCCTGTGGAATATGGCAGTTTGTTGGAGGTTCAGATGCTAGGTAAGATAACGGCGTTATTGTATTTTTATACAGTCATACCAAGACTATGGGAATGGAATTTGAATTTGTACAATAAGGACAATTTACGACATACTTTATCAGGATTCGTATGATAAAAGTCTAGGTATTTAGAAGGTGGATACATTATGTCAGATGTCAAGAAATCTAGGAAGAAGGTTAGTGAGGAAGAGGAGCAGCGGATACTTACATTCCTGTTTGAAGGAAGAGTACCTTATGCAATAGGTAAGATTGTTGGTAGAGATCGCGGCGTTGTCATGCGAATAGCTCAGAAACATAAGCGAGAATTGTCTGCTGCTATTCTCAGCAAGTTGAATATGCCAACGATTGATGATGGTTTAACAGCGTATACACGTTATCTCAAATCGGAGAAGAGACAAGAGCTGTTGTCACAAACAATGGACAAAGTGTCTCGTATGTTAGAACGCGAGTCATTGCCACCCAAGGATGTTCGTGATCTTGCTGTATCATTAGGAATCATAATAGATAAGTTTGCTGTTGAAACAGGAAAGACGGATGAGAACGCGAAGGCAGCGTTGGTTGCTTTATTCCAAAAGATGGAACAGAATGTGACGGTGGATACTAATGGAGTTACAAGTACCAGTCGGAAAACAGGCGAAGTTCATACTATCGAAACCGAAACGAATGAATCTACTATGGGGCAGTTGGAGGAGCAGCAAGTCAATAGCAGTTGATCTCAAGTGGATCAGAGATGTTGTCACATTACCTGAAGGTAACATGTTGATGGTAGGTAATACCATCAACTCTTTGATACGCAATGTGTTGACACCAATGATGAGTATGGTTGGTAAGAACAACATTGATATCAGAGTACAACGTAAGGAGGTTGATATCTTCGGCAGAACAATATGGCTCGAAGGCGCAGACAAGATGGATGCTTACAAGCGCATTGAGGGCGAGAGTCTACTTCGTGCTTATGTTGATGAGTGGACACAAGTGCCAGTGAAGTTTACAAAGACGATGATGAGTAGATTGTCTGATCCCGGTGCGTGTGTGTATGGCACGTGTAATCCTGGTGGACCTGGTCATTATCTATACAGAGATTATATCAAACGTTCTAACGAAATTGACATTGCGTTATGGCATTTCACATTGGATGATAATCCGTGGCTTGATCCTGCGTACAAAGCAGCAATCATTGCAGAGAATCCTATTGGCACAGTGTTCTATGATAGAAACATACTTGGTAATTGGGTGGCAGCTAGTGGTATAGTGTTTGCTAACTTCAATAGTCGTTATCATGTTGGTGTACCACCGAGTAATCTATTGCCAAAAGAACTTAGAATAGGAATTGATTATGGGACACACAATCCAACTTCGTTTGTTTCAATAGAAAAGTATTTAGTACCAGGTAAATTGAAACCAACGTGGTATGTTACTGATGAATACTACTGGGATTCAACAGTGATGTGTCAACAGAAGACAGACGGTGAGTACAGTAAGGATCTTGCTGACTACATGTCAGGTAAATGGATACAACCACCTCGCCTGCAAGCGTTGTTAGGTGACGAGGGGTGGCCTGAGGTAGGCAGTGATGGTAGTAAAAGGAGTGTTCTTATAGAGTATAGGAATGGGAATGATAACGGGAATGTGAATGAAAGTAGAAATAAATTAACTGAAGTAGAATTGATTAATGAACTGCAATGCGATTCACAAACACAAATTAAAAATACCCCCCCCTCCTCCCCCGTGCGGACTGTTGGTTGTCAGGCGGACTCATATTCCACGGGCGCGCCGCGCGCGCCTGTGGAATATGAGTCCGCCCGTAGAGCTGCCTATGCCACTACCATTGAGGTTGATCCCTCTGCTGCTTCCTTCATTCTTCAATTGAATAAGGATGGCATGAGGAAGGCGAGAGCGGCAGACAATGATGTTCTGAATGGGATAAGAAAGATAGCCACTATGATAAGCAAGGGGGAGTTGGTGTTTACCAGGCGCTGTCCCTGGCTGATCAAGACTATGCAGACGTACAGTTGGAATCCGGACAAGATGCAGGACGAGGTGATTAAGGAGGATGACCATTCTATCGATGCGCTTCGTTACGTGATTAATTCTTTATGAATTATATTTTTAATATTGTTATATATACAGTGCGACGATAGTGTATATATAGTATATTATATCTTTATCTTTATCCTTATCTTCATACCTCACTTCTTCCCCACCTTCATCATCTTAATCTTCTTCTCTCTCTTTATTATTTAACCTCACCCATCCTCACATTTTTTGGCGGCCCGTACACTCTCAAATTATTTGGGATGAGGAGATGATAACCACGAATCCGCACGCAGGAGGGAGGATATAAATAGCAGTGGCGTTATTGTATACCTTCATGCTAACTGATCAACGCTGGTTACAACCGATGCAGATTTTCCCTCCTCCGTCCGAGAACGAGCGATTGAAAATCTATGAAGAGAATGATAAACTATACAGTGGAGATTTTCATTTAGTATGGCGCGATTTGTGGGATCTACAGGATTTGCAGTCTGTGGACTCTACGCTGTCGACGTTCTTTCCAACCCCGTATGGACAACGCAAGTTAGAGTTCAATTGGTTTCTGGTTGTTTGCAATGTGTATGCAGACTTCCTTGTCAGTGAACCACCGCGCATGCTGGGTGGAACGTCCAATGAACAACTCACCTTGGATAACATTCGAATGAGATCTAATCTCGATGTTATGTTATACCGAGCTGCCGTTAACATGATCAAGTACAATCATGCAGTATTGAAAGTAAGATTCAAAGGTGCCGAATACAAAGAACCTGGTTCTGTTATTGAGAACATTAAACCGTCTATCTGGTTCCCAATTGTTAATCCAGATAATGAAGATGACATAACAGCACATGTTCTCGCGTGGACATTCACAGAACAGATAGGAACATCACAAGCAAAACTGTTGAAAGTAGAAATCCATGAACCCGGTGTTATCTTCCACAGGCTGTTCTGGATGAATGGTAATGTGATTGATCACGAAGTTGCTCTGAACACATCACGTAAGTATGCAAATCTCATCTCCTCTGTGGACACTGGCGTTTCGTATCCGTTGGTGTTTGCTATGCAGAATCCAACTGATGATTTCAAGAACATCAAGAACCTTGTTCACGAATTGGTTACACGAATCATCAAGGTGGCGAGTATCCTTGACATTCATGCGCGCCCATTGTTGGCGGGGCCTGATAATATGCTCACAACTGACATGGAGACTGGCGAAGATGCGTTGTTATTAAATGGTCGCTTCTTCCCCATACGCGATCCACAAAACAAACCGACGTACATCACATGGGATGGCAAACTCAATTCATCATTTACTGAGATGGACAAAGTCACTGACATGCTCTACAAGGTCACCGATCTCACTCCTGCTGCACTTGGAGACTACAGCCAGGGTATGCAGGTTAGTGGATCTGCGTGGAGGAGATTACTTGTCCGGACTCTGGCAAAGACCAGTAGACTCAGAACCGTGTTTGATATCCCATTAAAACGCATGATGCAGGCTGCGTCTGTCTTAGATTTTAATGGACGTGTCCCAGAATCCTCTGTAGTCACGCTACACACGATTGGGTGGCAGGATGGATTACCACGAGACATGAAGGAAGATACGGCCGTAGAGCAAGCCAGGAAGAACAGTGGTTTGACGAGTAAGCTGTCATCCATCATGAGACTCGATGATTGTACCAAGGAAGAGGCCGAGGAAGAGTTGGCTCGCATGAAGGCCGAGATCCCCGATGCACCCAGGGAGCAATCACCCATCGGCGCGCGCCTTAGAAACAATGGACGGCAACCTAGAGCCGATCTAACACCCGAAGGCGGCGAACATTCGGAGGTGATGAAGTGATTATTCCATGGGATGTTTTATTGAGGATCGTTGAACAACAGGGCATTGTCGCAGCCCTGTTGCTAATAATGATATTGCAGCAAGTTAACATGAACAGCAGATTGCTAAATAAGATATGTGCACTCGAAGAGTTCATTATGGAATGTTACAAGAATGAAATGATCAAGGATAATCCCAGTGGTACTTGGGTGAAGAAATGAAATCTACAATATGTCTCTGTATGATGGTGAAGAACGAAGCGCATGTTATATCAAATGCACTTCGTTCTGTTAAACCTTTTATTGATCATTGGGTGATTGTTGATACAGGATCAACCGATAACACCAAAGATATAATTGCTAACGAACTCACTGGAATACCAGGCGAGTTGCTTGACATACCATTCAAGAACTATGGTTACAACAGAACAGAAGTGTTCAAAGCAGCATATGATAAGGCAGACTATATGCTTGTCTTAGATGCAGATGACATCTTCCACATGAACAAACCATTGCCACAATTAACATCTGATTGTTATGAAGTTGATTTATCCCTTGGTGTTGGCGGTCTTTGTGTTTACAGACAGCTTAGATTGTTCTCCACTAGATTAAAGTGGGAGTATCGTGGCGCTGTTCACGAAGTACCATTCGCTCCTGGTCAGTGGAAAGCAAAGTACGTAGATAACATACTGATAGAATCATTTGGAACTGGGGCAACATCACATGATCCAGAGAAGTATTTGAATCATGCTCGCATGATCAAAGAAGATATTGATACAAACCCTGATTGTGATATACCAAGATCTACATTCTATCTAGCACAATCGTTGTTCTGTGCTGGTAAGAACAAAGAAGCAATACCGTATTACAGATCGCGGACACAGATGGCTGGTGGTACGAATCCAAGCGAGATTTATTATTCTTACTACCAGTTGGGAAACATCGCATACTCTCTGAAGGCTGTGGATCATGCGATTGCAAATTTCCTATATGCTCACAATGCAGATCCGAGGAGAGCTGAACCATTATACAAACTCTGCTTGATCTACAGGAACGAAAACAAGTTCACACTTGGTTATCTATTTGGTTCAATAGCAGTTGCTTGTAAACCAGATAATTCGTTCATGTTTTGTGAACCGCATCTTTACGGCGTTGTACTGTGGGATGAGATGGCGCTATGCGCTTTCTACACCGGTAGGAAGAAGTTGGCCGCTACATTCAACAGGAAGATCCTTGCCGTACCGAATCTCGATCCTACATATAGGAAACGTATTGAAGAGAACTTGGCATGGGCAGTGAAGTAGAATTGGTTCAATGCAAACAGGTTTAAATATGATTGATGTATACGTATATTCACAGGCTAACAACTGCCGTGAAAGGTTGGTCTAATATGGCTGATGATGATAAGAGATTTACACAGGCTGATGTTGATAGAATCGTCAGTGAGCGACTGGCTAGAGATAGGGAGTCCAGGGGCGATCCTACTGTTCTCCTCCAAACAGTAGCAGAGCTGCGGCAGCAACTCCTCGATGAGAAGGCGACTGCCGCTTCCCTTCAGTCAAAAGTCGCTATCACTGACCGCACGTCGCTTCTCGCTAAAGTTGGTGTAGACCTGAAGGTTCCACAGAATCTTATGGAATTTGTTCAGGGAGCAACCGAGGAAGAGATGAAAGTCAGTGCCGCTAAACTAATTGCTGGCATCGGTCCTGGTCCAAGTATCGGAGGGTCCACCAATCCACCTGCGGGCAACCTCCCCCCGAAAGTCTACACTGCACAGGAGCTTCGAGAGATGAAGCCTGAGCAGATTAACGCGGATTGGGCAAACATTAGCACACAGCTCAAGGCTGGTCAGGTTAAGTAGGTCGATACTAAAATGGTCGTCACTGGCTTCATTGCCACAGTTTGGAGCGCACGTCTGCTTGAGAACTTGCAGAAGTCGCTTGTGTATGGACAGCCCAACGTAATCAATAGGGATTATGAAGGGGAGATCAAGGGTAAAGGAAGTACCCTGAAGATTACCAGCATTGGTGATATTACTATCGGTGATTACGTCAAGGATTCTGATATCACTGATCCAGAAGCACTTGATGACGCGCAATCCACCCTCAGCATCACCCAGGCAAAGTATTTCAACTTCGCTGTGGACGATGTTGATAAGGCGCAGACATCTCCTGCCCTAATGAATGGTGCGATGCAGCAGTCTGCTTACGGCCTGGCTGATGTAGCAGATCAGTTCATTGGTGCTCAGATGTATGCCAATGTCGCTACTGCTAACAAGATTGGTAGCAACGCAACCGCCATCGTTCCTACTACCACGCCCGATCTCGGAACAATGGCATATGATTACCTGTTGCAACTCGGCACCGTGCTCTCTGAGGCCGATGTGCCTAAGCAGGGTAGATGGGTTGTATGCCCTCCCTGGTTCATTGAGAGACTGGCCGGCGACAAGAGGTTCTCTGATGCATCTGCGTCCGGGTCTACCGATGCTCTGTTGAATGGTCTTGTTAAGAGGGCGGCTGGTTTCGATATCCTCGAATCCAATAACGTGCCTACAAATCTCGGAAGTGGTGGCGAGGCGTCCAAGACTCAGACCCAGGTTATTGCCGGATCTCCTATCGCAACCACGTTTGCCGATTCCACTAACCAGGTAGAGGCGTATAGGCCGGAGAAGAGATTCGCCGATGCTGTCAAGGGACTGCATGTCTATGGCTGCAAGATCACCCGGCCTGATGCTCTTGCTCTGCTGACTTGCAGGAAGGTGACTTAAACATGGCTCGTGATAAGATACCGTTTGCTGCACTTGGTTATGCAGCCGACGCTGAGATGGGGTTCGAACTCTCGACCCCCACCACAATGGTAGTAGCCAATGATGGCTACATCGACGCTGCGGATGTGGATGATGCGCTCTGGCTGAAGTTCACTCTCACCGCCAGGACAACCGGATCTACCATCACCATCAAAGCTGGTAATGGTCCCAGGTCTGGCCTAGGTGATTATGTCTGGACATCATTAACTGATGGAGCGGCAGATGTCATCATGGGACCATTAGAGACAGCCCGTTTCAAGTGGCTTAGTGGCACCACCGACTACAAGGGCAGAATCCACGTAGATTATTCTGCTGCGCCTCTGGCTGGAAGAGTTATCGGATTTAAGAGCAGGTGAGCGTGTATGAAGTCACGCTACCTTCTTTTTTCTGAACCTGTTATTTCAGATAAAATTGGTGTTCATTGTCCACAGTGTCATGGTCACTGGACGTTAGATAGTGATTCTCCTGTTGGAACATGCCAGTGTGGTTCAGTGTTTGTTGTTGATTCACCAATCATCCAGTCCGGTTTGTACTGCTGGACGCAGGCATTCAGAGAACAGGGCGGTGTTGGTGAAATGTATCCTTCGATAGAGAAAGATTATCTTGAGAAGTATGACATCGTTCACATCAATTATACAGCAGGGCATCCTAGTTATATCGAAGCAGTGCGTAATGCGCTTGGTAATAGTTCGACAAAGATCGTTGCTAATGTAGATTATGCAATGAGTATGTGGGAAACAATTAATCCATTTAATATGAAACACCAGTTGAATATGGCAGACATGGTGTTCCATGTAGAATCTTCTGGTGCATCAGCACTCGGAAGATTCCTTGGTCGTAAGATACCAGTCATCCCCCATCCTGTGGATGTTCGACATTTGAAACAAGTCAATCGCATAGTCAACAAAGGACGACCACTTGCCACATGTCAGTGGCACAGATACAATGCTACTTGGAGTGCATACTACTATGGTCTGCTTGGTCTTGACATCAAGAAATATCTGGTAGCATTCACTCAACCAAACCCACAGAAACTTGTGAACCTTGAAACATTGTTCGAACGTGTGATACCAGTGATGGACTATGTACCTTACATCGAAGCAGTGCTGGCATCAGCAACGATTAACTTAGATCTAGCACCAGACAACACATTCGGTCGAGGTCTTGTGGATGCTGCGGCGCTTGGTGTTCCAACAATCGGTAGTAGCACAATAGAAGCATCAAGAATAATCTGGCCCGAATTATCTGTTAAGCCTCATGATCATGCAGCCACATTTGAAGTTGCAAAGAAACTACTGACAGATAGACAATTCTATGCTGACATGGTAGAACGTGGCCTTGAGATGTGCGAACTCTACAGTTGCAAGTCTGCTTATGACAAAATGATGGGGGCATTGGATGGCAACCACAGAAGATAAAATGCTGAGCAACCTGATCACCGGATCACTTGTACTGTCTGAACTCAATGGCAGGGTACGGCCCACATTCGCAGAGGCGGTGAAGCGAGTTGTCAAAGCAGGATTCTTTGATATCCACAGTCCAACCAGGCCCCTCCGTGTTGACTATGCGTTAATGCCAACTGATGCCGTTGATGGAACTATATGCATATGTGATGACACAGAAGAAATTTATCGATTCGATGTTAATGCGTGGGTTAAGATCGTTCCAGTCTCCGAACCTTACGGCGTGAGATCCATTCTCGGCATCCCTGTGGAACTTGATACCTTGACCGAGGGCATGGCCCTTGGCATGTCTGGTGGTGTTTTCAAGCTCATCACAGCAGGTGGTGGGGCGACAGGTGAAACTGGGCCTACCGGGGCCACAGGAGCGGATGGGGCAGATGGTCCCACTGGTCCTACTGGGGCCACCGGTGTTGACGGAAGTGCAAGTGCTACAGGAGCTACTGGGCCAACAGGAGCCACCGGGCCTACTGGTCTTCAGGGCACCCAGGGAACCGCAGGGTCCACAGGCCCAACTGGGGCTGACTCAACAGTTGCTGGTCCTACAGGCCCACAAGGTTCGCAAGGAACCCAGGGAACGCCAGGCCCGACTGGGGCCGACTCAACAGTTGCTGGTCCTACAGGTCCTACAGGCCCTACAGGTCCTCAAGGTACACAGGGTACAGCAGGAACTGCCGGGGCTACCGGGGCTACAGGTCCGCAAGGTACCCAGGGCACAGCAGGGGCAACCGGGGCAACTGGTGCAACTGGTGCAACTGGTGCTGGTACACGAGGTATCCCATTCTTAATCGGTGATGGGTCTGGTGCAATTGCAACTGGTCTTAAAGGTGGAATAGAAATTCCATTCGCATGTACCATAGTTGCTGCCAGGGTGTTATCAATCGATAACACATCAGGTGCAATCTCCGTCCAGTTATGGAAGGATACATATGCTAACTATCCCCCCACTGTGGATGATCTGATAGATACATTCACCATTGCAGCAAGTGGTGTTAAGTCCGAGGAAACCGGGTTATCAATCCCAGTGTCTGCTGGCGACATAGTGTTCTACAATGTGGACTCTGTGACTTCAATGAAGTTTGTTCTCGTTGCATTGACGGTGACGTTATGACTGATGTTGATGAAACAGTTGACTCTAAGTATTGTTGGACTGAAAGCACTTTCTTACTCAACAGTACATTCGTCATTGGGTACACAGCATCAGGCCATTTTAAAATTGGTGTGTTGATCAATGATGTTGTTATACCAGCCGGTGCAACCATCAACGATGCACACTTAACATTTCAATTAAGTACCAATGGTGGTAGTGGCAATGCACCGTTGTATGCCAATGACACTATCACACCAGTTGTTCCGACATCCGTTGCTGATGCAAATGGAAAGACAAGAACCACTGCATATGTGTCCATAACACCATCGGGTGCTTCAGGTTCTTATTGGGATACACCAGACATAAAAACAATCGTCCAAGAACTTGTCGATTCATACGACTATTCTGCTGGCGAACCGATGATGTTCTTCGTACCATCTACGTCGGGATCAGGTGCGAATTATTGGTACTTCTACATGGCTCTTAGTGCACCGACGTTGCATATCACATATACCTCCCTCGGTGGAAGGAAAGTGCAGGTGATGTTCGTATGAGCAGTGGTGATTACAGCGGAGGTGAGAAAGGTGGAAGCGGTAAACATGGTGATGAGAGACATAATCATGTTCATGGTACAGGTCCTACAGGAGCCACAGGACCGGCTGGGGTGGGAGGGGCTGATGGTGCAACCGGGGCCACTGG
>Ga0265293_10007997_pt1 | contig 15938 bp, 15 predicted proteins | sample Munlanlewell138R_FD_192505 | JGI IMG/M metagenome (GOLD analysis project Ga0265293, IMG submission 192505) | Leachate microbial communities from a municipal landfill in Southern Ontario, Canada - Leachate well 138R | ecosystem: Engineered > Solid waste > Landfill > Unclassified | place: Canada...
CTTGACGGGAAAACCCCCGATCAGGCCTACTTCAACCAGCCGATGCCCGAAGCGGTGGCGGCGTAACCGAGGCGGAAAACCACTTAGAAAACGCCCAGAACCTGTTCAGATCGACCGAACCACCTCTCTTATCTTCAATGCTACTTTGAACCAGTCCACGTCATAGCCGTGAATCGCCTCGGGTTTACCGGAGAGTAAAGCACTCAAAGGATGAGCCCTATGACGAAGCAAAGATTCACCCCGCCTATCCGGTCGAACTGCGCGAACGCGGTGTTCGGCTTTTCCGAGAGAACCGCACCGAATATGCTAGCGACACGGCCGCCTACAAGGCGATTGCCTCGAAGCTTGGCTGCTCCCCCGACAGTCTGAAACTCTCCGGTAAACCCGGGGCGGTTCATTGTGGCAAGCTACCCTGTGCTGGCCGAAACCTCAGGCATGTCCGTCAGCTCTGTGCGCCGTGCCATCGCCGCCCTGATCGAAGGAAACTGGATCGAAGTGCGGAAGATAGGCCCCAGCTCCACAGTGAACGCACTCTCCTTCTGTGATGCCTTCAACAAACATCACGTTGGCACATTACGATGCCGTCGGAAGGGGCATCCACGCCATCAACAGAGCCCCTCTCGAGGCTAAGGGCGTCCTGGGCGTTGATCGCTTGCGGGATGGCTAAAAGTTCGCAGCCTGCACGACATGCTCCCTCTGCCATTCAAATATGATCAGATTGAGCCAGGACCGAACGGAGCTCGGCCAAAAGGGGCTTGCTTAACCGAATACGCCATTTGTTGCGCTTAACGTGTTCCTCAAATTCCAGGCTTCCGTCCTCGCGGCGTTCCCGCAAGAACTTCAGCATGGCCGATGAGCCGACATACTTTGTGCTGACCTTTTCGATGATCGCGTACATGCCGTCGTCTGAATCGCCGTTAAGCAAGGCAATCAGCAACAGGATTTCCCAGGTGGAGGGGTTGCGCCGGAACAGCGAGAGCTGTGACGACTGTGCAATCCGGCGCTCAAATTCGAGATGGGCAAGGATTTGCTCTCTGGGAATAGCATGTGGGTTTGCGTCGGTTGATTGCACAAGTGCTTTGGGAGGGCCGGGATCTACCTCGCCGAAAGGGGTGGCAAGGGTAGTTTCATCGGAATCTCGTTCCATCTCCAAACTCCATCACGCGACTTGGCAACCGCCAACTGATAGCACGGAATGACGAAATTGTTAGGCTCAACCGGATGACGACATCGCCCACCACGATCTCCACCAACGGCAGGGGTCTGTCTGGCACCATATCCCGCTTCTGCTTCTTCAGGAAAGCCTTGCGCCAATCAAACAGTTGCGAGGGCGCGATCCCCAGTCGCCGCGCCAGCGCTGAAACGTTCACGCCCGGCTCCAACGCCGCAGCGACGGCCTGCTCCTTGAATTCATCAGACCATCGGCGCCGCTCACCGACAGGCGCACCATCCAGCCGCTCCGTCACCGCTTCGATCAGCTGTAAGCTACCAGTCGTAGAGATAGGCGTAGAACCAGTCGTAAACATGCAAGCCTCGGCAATCAGGTCATCGCCGAAAAACTATCCCAGATCACCAGCGGCATTAACCTACGGGGTCTCCTTCCCGCTTACGAGCGGGCCTTTGGATACCGAACTACAGTTCGCGCGCCTAAGACCAGAAGGTGACGAAGATAGCGGTCACCTTGTTTGGTGATGCCACCAAGCCTGTGCTTGCCTCCTGATGAGTTTTGTCGTGGCGTCAGTCCAAGCCAGGCAGCAAATTCGCGCCCTGATCGAAAAGCCGACGGATTCGGCACCGTGGCGGCAAAGGCAGTCGCGGTAATCGGGCCGATCCCCGGTATGGTCGCGAGCAAACGGCAAATCTCATTGGTCTGGTGAATCTCGGCGAGCCGGACATCAATCCCCTCGATCTGCCGGTTGAGTGCTTCCAACTGTCCGACGAGAGCATCCAGCGCAAAACACGCATCATCGGGCAGTTCTTCGCGCATCTCATCCAGCTTTGCTATGAGTCCATCGACGCGGTGCCGACCCTGCGCGATTGTGACCCCATACTCGGCCAAGTGCGCCCGGAACGCACACGCAGCCATGGTTCGCTGCCGAACCAGAAGGCCTCGGGCTCTGTGGAGCATCAAAAACGCCTGATCCTCCCGTGATTTAATTGGGACAAAGCGCATGTTGGGGCGGGTCACCGCTTCGCAAATGGCCGCCGCATCAGTGGCGTCATTCTTCGCCCCGCGCCTTACGTAGGGTTTGACGTAGGCTGGAGGAATGAGGCGCACGTCATGACCGAGTTCCTGTAATTGACGGGCCCAGTTATGGGCGGTGGCGCACGCCTCAATGCCTATCAGACAAGAGGGTAACGCCTTGAAGAAAGGCAGGAGATCACGACGCGCAAGGCGCTTGCTATCGAGCGTTTTGCCGAATGCATCAGCGACATGGACGTGAAACACGTTCTTGGCCAGATCGAGGCCCACCGTGGCTGGGTTCATGGAAATTCTCCTTGTGCAAAGCAAGACCACTATACGGTCCCTTCTCAGGACCGGGGCCGTCTTCCCCATCAACGGGCGATACCGTGAGGAATGCCTGAACCAGCACTGGTTCACCAGCATCGGTGAAGAGATATGCGCAAAAGTTGGTGACGCGTGATCAGGCGGCGGCTTGAAGTTGGCGGACACCGTCGCGGAACTCAACCCCGCTGATGACCTCCGGCAGGCGGTTTTGACCATCGAGTTTGCGCCACTTCTTCTGTGCCGACATCATCAGTCTGAACGCCATGGCGAGGCCAGTCTTGCGGCTGAGACAGCCCTTGGTGCGCTTGGTTCGATGTCTCACGGTGGCGAACGTGCTCTCGATCGGGTTGGACGTGCGGATGTGCTTCCAATGCTCGGCGGGGAAGTCGTAGAAGGTCAGCAGCGCGTCCCGGTCCTTGACCAGCTTGGCGACCGCCTTGTCCCATTTTACGCCATAGGCCTCGACGAAGAAGTTGAAGGCGGCGTTGGCTTCGGCCTTCGTGTCGGCCTGCCAGATGTCGTGCAGGTGCGCCTTCGCCTTGGCCTGGACGGATTTTGGCATCGCATTCAGCACGTTCATGGTCTTGTGCAGCCAGCACCGCTGTTCCCGCGTCGTTGGGAACACCTCGCGCAGGGCGGCCCAGAACCCGAGGGCGCCGTCGCCGATGGCCAGCTTCGGATCCTGCTTCAGGCCACGACGCTTGAGATCGAGCAGCACCTCGCGCCAGCTCTGGGTGCTTTCGCGAAAGCCGTCAGTCATGGCCAGCAGCTCCTTGCGACCGTATTCGTCTGCTCCCACGATCACCAGAACACATTGTTTTTCCTCAGCCATCCGCGGCTTGAAGTAGACGCCGTCGGCCCAGATGTAGAGAAACCGCCGAGCACCGAGGTCGCGTTTTTCCCAAGCCTCATATTCGGACCACCAGTCCGCTTTCAGCCGCGTGATCGTCGTGGCCGACAAGCCCTTGGCGTTCGGCCCCAGCAGCGCCGCCAGCGCCTCGCTGAAATCACCCGAGGACAGCCCTTTCAGGTAAAGCCACGGGAGCACCTCCTCAACCGACTTTGCCTTGCGCAGATACCTTGGCAGGATGCTGGGCGTGAACGTGATCTTGTCAGCGCCAGGCTTGCGATCACGGATACGCGGCACCGTCACGGGAACCGGGCCGATCCCGGTCATCACTTCACGCTCAGGCAGGTAGCCATGACGCACCAGCCGCGCACGGCCATCTTCGAGCTTCTCCGCGGCAAATGCCGTCATCAGCGCGGCCAGTTCCGCGTGAATCGCCTGTTCGATCAGCTTGCGCGCGCCGTCACGAAGGACGGCCGTAAACGGGTCGGAACCAAATCCCGATGGATCGGGCAGCTTGGTGATGGTATCATCTGACATGTGGCATATCCCTTTCTCAGCTGAGAATTGACGGCGACTCGACACCGCCATGATATGCCGCCCCTCAGGGCATCACCAACTTCCGGTCATAGCTCATCGGTGAAGCCCGTGAAATCATCGAGGAATGGAGAATCGATTACAACACAGAGCGCCCGCACTGAACTGGCCCCTGTTTCGACCGGACACTATGCGTTTGGAATGCAGAAAAAGTTCAATGAGGCATAGCGCTGCTTTGGACATTCCTGTTTCTTTGCCCTACAGGATAGATAGGCGTTGGCAGCCGCCCCAAGTAACCGGAAAAGACAGATGCAGGACAACAGAACCAGTGGCAATTTAGGGGACAGTGACGTCTCTGCAATCTCTGATCAGATCACCTTCGACACCATGGATCATGAAGATGTTGCATCGCCCGCTGAGAACCGGAACGAGCATTCCTTGCTGCTGTGCGTTCAGCGCCTGCTTCGGGACAATGGACTCAACTATAGCCTGTCGGCAATCCGTGATCTCCCCGATCTGACTCATAGTCAGTTCGATCCCAAAGATGCGGTTTCAGCCTTATCCAATACGGGTTTTGCATCTAGCGGTGGGGAACTCTCGATCAAGGCCATTGCACCAGGACACTGCCCTCTGATCGCCTTTACCAAGGCCGGCGATGCTTTCCTGGTCACTGATGCATCTGATCCGGCGATGTTGCGTGTCGCCTGGCCTCTCGAGAACTTTGCTGAAGAAACAGTCGAACGCGAACTAGTCGCCCCGGAATGCGTGGACTTTGTCGTACTCGCTATCAAGAAGCCGGAACTGAAGACGAATGCTGTAAAAAAGAACTGGTTCTGGGGCTCTTTCCAGCAAAGCAAGTGGCTTTACACCCAGGTAATCGTTTCGGCCGCCGTTTCCAACTTCCTCGGTCTGTCGACCGCACTGTTCATCATGGTGGTCTATGACCGCGTTGTCCCCAACGAGGCAATTGAGTCCTTGATTGCCCTGACGATCGGGGTGTTGGTGGCCTTGGGCTTCGATTTCCTGATCAAGAGCCTGCGTGCCAACTTCATTGATCGCGCGGGTCAACGGGCGGATGCCCGTATGTCCCGCCTGATTTTTGACAAGCTGTTGAGCATGCAGCTCGACAAGCGAAAAGACAAATCCGGTGCGTTGGCAAGTGTGGTGCGCGAGTTCGAAACGCTTCGGGAGTTCTTCACCTCAGCCACGCTCGTCGCGGTCGTTGATCTGCCCTTTATCTTCTTTTTTATCTGGATCATTTCGCTCATCAGCGGACCTCTGGCACTGATCCCGCTCATTGCAGTGCCATTAGTCATCGCCTCTGGCCTTGCGATCCAGCCCTTCCTCGCGCGGATTGCGGCAGGCTCGATGGAATCGGGCATGTCCAAGCAGTCCGTCTTGGTTGAGACGCTGAACGGTCTGGAAACCGTCCAGGCAACGGGTTCGGGGCGCCTTATGCGCAAGCGCTTCGAGGGGGCTGCTGCGTCTCAATCGGAGCTGGGACTGAAAAACCGGGTTCTTTCGCAATTTGCAATCAACTCTGCTGCCTCGGTGCAGCAGCTCGCCCAGGTTCTTATCATCTTTTATGGGGTATTCCTTATTCAGGACAATGTCGTGACGATGGGTGCTCTGATTGCGGCTGTCATTCTCAGCGGCAGAACCCTGGCTCCTCTGACGCAGCTGGCTTCAGCCCTCGCGCGGGCCAACGGGGCTCGCCAAGCCTACAAGACGCTCAATGCCCTCATGCAAGAGGACGGCAACGTAGACGAAGGTCAGCAGCGCCTGAGCCGTCCCGTGCTGAGCGGTGAGATCGAGTTCAAGAATGTCAGCTACTCCTTCCCCGGCGCCCGCAGCCCGATCATACGGAATCTTTCGCTCAGAATCCCGGCAGGGGAGAAAGTCGCCGTCGTCGGCCGTATGGGGTCGGGAAAATCAACCTTTGCACGGCTTGCTGCCGGCTTGATCCAGCCCAGTGAAGGCAGTGTTCTGATCGACGGGGTCGACATGCGTCAGATCGACAAATCGGATCTGCGACGCAACACCGGCGTCATGTTGCAGGAGACCTGGCTGTTTTCCGGAACCCTTCGCGAAAACATTCAAATGGGTTACTTTGAATATGACGATGCCCACATTCTGAATATCGCCAAGATTTCGGGCGTGGACGACTTTGTTTCTGGCCATTCCAGTGGCTATGATCTGCTCCTCAAGGAAAGGGGTGAGGGCTTGTCCGGCGGGCAACGTCAGTCCATCAACCTTGCGCGCGCGCTCCTGCATAATCCCAGTCTCTTAGTCCTCGATGAGCCGACCAGCTCAATGGATACGGCCACGGAAAATTCAGTTCTCAAACGGCTGAAATTCTGGCTTAAGAGCCGCACACTCATTGTCGTCACCCATCGGAATTCCCTGCTCAAACTGGTAGATCGCGTTCTGGTTTTTGATCAGGGTGAGATTGTCGCGGACACAACGCCGGAACGCCTGCAGCAGCAGAAATCTGCCTCTGGCAACTAGAAAGTAGACAACATGTCTTCAACCGATTTCAAGGCATTGGCGCAAGAGATGTCGGGCCGACAGGGACCGCGCAATTCTATCGTAATGTTCGTTGTCATTTTTCTGATCCTGAGCCTCGGGGTCTGGGCGTATTTCACGGAACTGGACAATGTGACGCGGGGCGAAGGCCGGGTGATATCGGCAATGCAGAACCAGAACGTGCAGGCGGCCGAAGGGGGCGTGATCTTGCGTCGCTATGTCTCGGAAGGCAGCCAGGTGACGCAGGATGACATTCTGTTCGAAATTGATCCCATCGATGCCAACAGCGAACTGAACCGTTTTTTGCAACGTCGTGCAGCCTTGCAGATCAAGGAAATTCGGCTGCGCGCCGAAATATCCGAAGAGAGCCTTCAGATCCCAACCGAGCTGCGGGCCATGTCTCCGGCAGTAGCTGCTAGTGAGGAAAGCTTGTTTCGTGCGCGCCTGACAGAACTGACAGGTGCTTTGGCCATTCTCGAGCAACGCCTTGTGCAACGCGAGCAGGATCTGCTGAGCGCTCAGTCTTCGATTGAATCGCTGGAAAATACCCAGCAGCTGATTTCCCAGGAAATCGACATCATGGAACCCTTGGTGCGACAGGCCATTGCGCCTGAAACACGGCTTTTGGAATTGCGCCGCGAGCTTGAACGCGCGCGCGGCTCACAGTCGGCTGCACGGGCTCAGGAAACCAGCGCTCGCGCAGGTATTGCCGAGATCGAGAGCGAGATTATCAATCGCCGGGATGACTATGTTCTGGCGAGTATGCAGGAGCTTTCCACCACGGTTGCGGAACTCTCCGAAATCGAGGAATCCCTGCCTTCTCTACAGGAGAGGGTTGGCCGCACGGTCATCCGTGCCCCTGTAACCGGGATCGTCAACCGCCTGAATTTCCGCACGTCCGGCGGCTATGTTAATCGGGGCGATATTATGGTCGAGCTGGTTCCCACGGAAGATGACCTGGTCATCGAGGCGCGCATCAGGCCTGCGGATATTTCCAATATCCGACTGGACGATCTGGTTCGCATCCGGTTCTCCGCCTATGATTCTTCGCGTTATGGAACGGTGGACGGGCGCGTCATAAGAATTAGCCCGGATGCCGTCCAAGACCGCGATACTGGTGAGACCAACTACCTGATCGACGTGGCGATCGAAGGCTCAATCGTCCTCGAGGAAGGGATGTCTGTGACCTTCCTCCCCGGCATGACCGCAACCGTGGACGTTCTGTCAGGCAAAAGAACAATTCTGGAATATGTCTGGCAACCGATTGCGCGGGTGCAAGAACTCGCTTTGCGGGATTGACAGGATAGCACATGCTGCGCTGGCCTTTCATCATCCTGGTTACGCTGGCGGTTCTCTGGTCCGCCTATTGGGGAGCCGCTGCCTTTGCCCTTAAGCAAGGAACCGAAGCTCTGCTGCGCGACCAGCAACCCTATATGAACGCTCAGGTCGCGCAGGCACAGGTCCGGGGATATCCGGCAAGCTTCCAGCTGCAGTTGACGGATATTGCGGTGGGTTCCGCGAACACGTTCGCCTGGAACAGCCCGATGCTTCAGGTCAGTGCCCAAAGCTACAGCCCGCAAGAGATCAGTATCGACGTCGCCAGCCCTCAGCAGATCCGCAGCAGGCTTGGCAATATCGATCTGACGGCGTCGGACTTTCAGATCACGCTTCTGGTCAAGCCGGAGTTGTCCTTGCCCCTCGGGTCCGCCCAGATGGTTCTGGAGGGGGCACATCTCTCCAATGAGGCAGGAGGCTGGCAGGTGCAGATGGAGCGCCTGATGGTCTCGGTACAGGACACTGTGCCCTTGGGCACCTATGACATGCTGATAGGGGGCAGCGCGCTGAATATATCGGATCTTTTTCCGGAGCTTCCGGAAACACATCATCAGATACAGGCAATGAATGCCTCTGTTCAGCTCGCCTTTACACGAGACTGGGACTTGTCGCTAATGGAGAGCGGCCCCCCTGCCTTGCGCATGTTGACAATCGAGGAAGCGATACTACTCGTAGGATCATCTCAGATTGCTCTTTCCGGACAGCTGGAACGGGCAGAAAACAATACCCTCATGGGCACCCTTCTCATCAATGTCACGGGCTGGCGCGAATTGCTGGCGGTCCTGCGCCAGGCAGGCTATCTCGATGCTGATGTCGCTGATCTGATAACCGAGTTTCTCGCCTATCAACCCGCGTCGGAATCAATGGCCATACCGTTGGATTTTCAAAACGGGCATGTTCGCTTCGGCATGTTCACACTGGGTGTTCTGCCGCCCCTGCCCTGACCCCCTTGAGGGAGCCTGGCAAGGCACTGATCTCAGCTTAAAGCAGCGTGTCGATATCGATATTCAGCCGTTGGGTCAGCTGGCCTGTCTGGCTGGCCAGCGAGATCTCCAGCTTCGTCAGTTCGCCCCGCACCTCGATGAGACGCGCTCGGGCGCGGTAGTAGAGAACTTCCGCTTCGACCAGCTGACGCAGATTGGCCTGGCCCGAGGTAATCTGTGAGCGCAAGGTGTTGCGCTCGGTATCCAGTGCCGTGATCTGCGCTCCAAGAACCGAGACTGTTTCGCGCAAAGAGCGGTGCCGTGAAAGGCCGGTCTCAATCTCGACGCTGGTTCTTGAAAGGGCATCTTCGAAGGTGGCGCGCTCAGCCTGCAGCCGCTCATCGAGCCGTTCGATCTCGGCGCGCCTGCGGCCTCCATCTCCGAAGTTATATTGCACCATCAAACCGATATTCGCATCAGGATTATCCGTGCGTGATATCGGGCTACTGGCGCCGGCGCCCAGCCTGATGGTGGGCCGGGTGCGCGCCTGTGCAACCTCCACAGCGCGCTCTGCGGCAATCAATTCAGCCGCTGCGGCAATGAGCGCTGGGGAATCCTCCCAGATACGGCTCATCTGGACCAGTTCGGCATCCGAGAATAGGCTTTGGGGAGCGGAAACAGAGGTGGGGCGCGTCCCGAAATAGCGATGGAAACGCTCCGTGGCATCGCGCAAAGAGGCGACCAGACGTTCTTCTTCCAGTCTGAGATCCAGAAGCTGTCGTTGAGCTGCCGCAAGCGCAGCGCGATCAACGATCCCGTTGGTAATCAGTCGCTCGATCCGCTCGACCATGGGCGAGACTTCATTCAACCGCTCGCGCAACAGCGTCAGATGTGCGTTGGCTTGCCACAGATCGATCCAGGCCATCGCCGCATCTCGACCAACGTTATTTCCTGCCACCGCGATATTTGCTCTGGCGGCATAGGCGCGTGCCGTCGCCCCTGCGACATTGGCACGCGTGGCGCCGCCGTCATAGATCAGCTGAGACAGGGTAATGTTCCCGGCAGCCCCGGTGGTGAGGCTGGAGTTGTTCCCCCCTGTCACGCCGCCCACTGTCGCACCGGCCGTGAGCTGCGGGCGTGCTTCGCTTTGAGAAAGGCGGATCCCGGCGTCGGCTTCTCGATAGCGACGGATAGAGGCTGTAAACTGATGGTTGTCCAGAACAGCTCTCTGCAGGGCCTGCGCAAATCCCTGATCGATCCTGACGGCCGTCCGGACACTCTCGCCTTCGGGCGCTCGAGCGACGTTGCCACGCGTCATGACAGCAACCGAAGCATCAAGCTCCTGCCTGGTGGGCGTGTTCGTCATATCACATCCGGCAAGCAGTGCGAGCGCTGCAACGGGAGCGACTAGGATGTGACGTGGTGACATGCAGGCTCCGGACCGCTAAATAAGCTCTGTTTTACTGGTAATAGAGGCTCAGGCGAAGGTCAAGGAAACCATCCTGTCTCTCGCCATGAAGCGCATCCCAATGTCGTAATCTGCCTGAAGCCGCCTTGTGGATCCGGGCAGATCATCGACGTATCCGGGTGGCGCTTGGTCCTCAGGACTGCGCCTTCGTCAGCTCCGCCCTGAGGGCTGATTTATAAGCTTCGCGCGCTGTGCTGTAGATCGAGATCTCATTGCGCAATTTCTTGGCCTGGACACTGATGAACTGTAGCGAGGCGAGTTGCGCCTTCCCGTTATCCGTCAGATCCTCAGTTTGATACTCGGTTCCGTCGACAGTGATCTTAGGCATTCCAGACTCCAGTGGTTCAGAAGGCAGAGCGTGGGTCCGTGCTCTGCCCTTTCTTGGTTTTTGCCGTCCGTCGCGCAGCGCGCATGGGCTTCCCGCCTCGACGAAGTTTCCTGCGTCCTTTCGGTTATTCAGTGTTGTCAGTGACCTTCGCCAATTCACGTTTCAGAGCCGCGCCATAAGCCCGGCGGGCAGTATCCGCAATCGCCAGTTCATTCTGGCGCTGCTGGATAGCCTCGTCGCAAAACCGGATGGAGGCCAATGTCTGGCGTGCCGTTTCGCTCAACTGATCGATCGAGTAGCGAACACCGTCCAGTGTGACCACGGCCTCTTGCGAGGCAGTGGTATCCTCGGCGTCCATCTCGGTGTTCATATTCTCTGATGATGTGCTCACGATGAAGCGCTCCTTAAGATCAATGGGTCATCGGTCATGACAATGAGATGGTCATTCTGTAGCAGGTTCAGGTTGGCGAAGGAATATCTGATCAATGAACCGCGCCGGGTTTGCCGGAGGCTGATTTGGTTTAGTTACGCGGCCATGGCTTCAGTTTCCAGAGCCGCATAGAAGTTGGCCTCGGCTTCTGCGGGCGGGATGTTCCCGATTGGCTCGAGCAGGCGGCGGTTGTTGAACCAATCCACCCATTCGAGGGTTGCGTATTCCACGGCCTCGAAGCTGCGCCATGGGCCGCGACGGTGGATGACTTCGGCCTTGAAGAGCCCGTTGATCGTCTCGGCCAAGGCGTTGTCATAGCTGTCTCCGACGCTGCCGACTGAGGGTTCGATGCCCGCATCCGCCAGCCGTTCGGTGTATTTGATCGACAGATACTGGCTGCCACGGTCGCTGTGGTGAACCAGCCCCATGCCCTTGACCGGGCGGCGGTCATGGACCGCCTGTTCAAGGGCATCGAGCACGAAGCCGGCATGGGGGGAGGTACTGACCCGCCAGCCGACGATCTTGCGGGCATATGCGATGCTCGGGCAGATGACGCCAAGGCTGCTTTGAAAGACACCTTGCAGGGCTTATCAAATTTTGGATCAGCTCTGCTGGAAGCACATGAAGATCAGGCCTCCCTGATGGAGGCCGTCCAAAACGCCGGAGGCTGGTCATCGCTGAGGGGGCTTGTTTCCACCGCCGCCCAACTGACTGACACATTGGCGGCTGATCCACTGGCACATGTTGTTCACGGGTATCATCGCTTCCGACGCTATGCGCCGCGCATGCTCCGGGCGCTCGATATTCAGGCAGCCCCGGTGGCCGAGCCGTTGCTTGCCGCCGCCGACATCGTCGCGGGTACGGAAACGACAACTACCCGGCCACTGACCTTTCTGCGCCGGGCTTCGAAATGGCATCGACACTTGAATCACGACGATGGGAACCGGCTTTGGGAGGTGGCGGTCCTGTGCCACCTACGCGACGCATTCCGTGCCGGCGACATCTGGCTCGCACATTCCCGCCGGTATGGTGATCTCAAGGAAGCGCTAGTTTCGACGGAAGTTGCCAGGGCCACGCCAAAACTGGCCATGCCGTTTGAACCGGATCTCTGGCTCGCGGATCGAAAATCTCGCCTAGCAGATGGCTTGGAACGACTGGCCCGCGCCGCCAGGGCGGGTGCCATTCCGGGAGGTTCTATCGAAGATGGCGTGCTCAAGATCGACCGTCTGACGGCCGCTGTCCCCGAAGAGGCAGATGCCATGGTGCTCGATCTCTACAACCGCCTGCCGGAGATCAGGATCACAGACCTCCTGCTCGAAGTGGATGACGAGATCGGCTTTACCGAGGCCTTCACCCATCTGCGCACCGGCGTTCCATGCAAAGACAGGGTCGGCATGTTGAACGTGCTGCTGGCTGAGGGGCTGAACCTTGGTCTCAGCAAAATGGCTGGGGCCACGAACACCCATGATTATTTCCAGCTCTCGCGCTTGTCGCGCTGGCATGTGGAAAGCGATGCGATGGCACGCGCCTTGGCCATGGTGATCGAAGGTCAATCTGCCTTGCCGATGGCCCAGTTTTGGGGCGCAGGGCAGACCGCTTCGAGCGACGGGCAATTCTTCCCGACCACTCGCCATGGCGAGGCGATGAACCTGATCAACGCCAAATACGGCCATGAACCCGGTCTAAAAGCCTATACCCATGTCTCCGACCAGTACGGCCCTTTCGCCACCCAGACCATCCCGGCCACGGTGAACGAGGCTCCTTACATCCTGGACGGCCTGTTGATGACAGACGCAGGTCAGAAAATCCGCGAACAGTATGCCGACACGGGCGGCTTCACCGATCACGTCTTCGCCGTCACCGCCCTTCTGGGCTTTCAGTTCATCCCCCGCATCCGGGATCTACCTTCCAAGCGCCTTTACCTCTTCGATCCAGCATCCTGCCCAAAAGAACTGAAGGGCCTGATCGGCGGCAAGGTCAGGGAACCCGTCATCAACTCAAACTGGCCAAATATACTGCGCAGCGCGGCCACGATGGTGGCGGGCGCAATGGCCCCAAGCCAACTTTTGCGGAAATTTGCATCCTACCCCCGACAGCATGAACTTGCGGTCGCATTGCGCGAAATCGGCCGGATCGAACGGACGCTGTTCATCCTCGATTGGCTGCTGGATGCCGACATGCAGCGCCGTACCCAAATCGGCCTGAATAAGGGCGAAGCGCATCATGCGCTGAAAAACGCCCTGCGCATTGGTCGCCAAGGTGAAATCCGTGATCGAACAGCCCAAGGCCAGCACTTCCGAATGGCCGGGCTGAACCTGCTCGCCGCTATCATCATTTACTGGAACACCAAGCACCTTGGCCAAGCTGTCACGGCGCGCCAACGCGACCAGCTGGATTGTTCACCAGACATGCTATCGCACATCTCGCCACTCGGATGGGCCCACATCCTTCTCACCGGCGAATACAGGTGGTCAAAAAAGTGATCAGACCGCCTTAGACCAGATGAGCGTTTTGCGGCGGTAATGCCGCAGATGTGGTTTTCTTGGCGAACATGAAACTGTTCGGGAGAAACACCAATGACGAACGCACTTTACGTTGGCCTGGATGTCCACAGGGACACGATCGCCGTTGCTGTGGCAGAGGAAGGTCGCCGCGGTGAGATCCGGTTTTTCGGCACAATTGCCAACAAGGCGGATTCTGTTTTGCGTCTAACCAAGCAGCTTACGGCGTCGGGTAAGGTGCCGACCTTTTGCTATGAGGCCGGCCCTTGTGGTTATGGCCTGCACCGTCACCTGACCAAGCTCGGATTCGAAAGCGCGGTTGTCGCGCCCGCGATGATCCCTCGCAAGGCTGGAGATCGGGTCAAAACGGATCGGCGCGACGCGGAGATGCTCGCAAGGCTGTGGCGTGCAGGCGAACTGACGCCAATCTGGACGCCTGATGAAGAGCAGGAAGCCATGCGCGATCTGATCCGTACGCGTAAACAAGCGATGGATGCAGTGAAGGTTGCCAAGCAGCAACTGCTCAGCTTCCTTCTACGTCACGGGCTCCGATACGAGAATGGCAGCTATTGGACAAAACGACATCGTCGGTGGCTGGCCGAATTGCGCCGCTTCCGGTTGACCCACCAGCAGCTGGCCTTTGAGGAATTGAAACGCGCGGTCGATCAGGCCGAGGCCCGTGTGGCCACTCTGGATCAGGCGGTTGATGAAGCGGTTCAGACCTGGCGTTTTGCCCCTGTAGTTGATGCCCTGCGTGCGCTGCGCGGCGTGAACACGATCATCGCAGCGACCGTAGTGGCCGAGATTGGCGACATGACCCGCTTTGAGAACCCGCGCCAGCTGATGGCGTGGCTCGGGCTTGTGCCAAGTGAGCATTCCAGTGGCAGCACGACGCGGCGTGGCCGCCTGACGAAGACCGGGAATGCTCTGGCCCGAACGATGCTGGTGGAAGCGGGCTGGTCCTATCGCCACCCGCCCAAGGAAGGGCAGCCGTATCTCAAGCGATCCGCGCACCTGCCGCAGGAGATCAAGGATATCGGCTGGAAGGCGCAGACCCGTCTTTGCAAGCGGTTCCGCCACCTCTCGAACACCGGCAAACCCCAGCCCCGTGTGCTTGCCGCCATCGCGCGAGAGCTCGCGGGCTTTGTATGGGACATCGCCCGCAAGACGCCACTAACAGCGTGACGTAACGGTCCAGACTGCCTGTGCAGTACGCTGGAGATGGCGGCCAATGATAGGGAAATCCTCGGACTACGTTGGGAAACATATCCGTCCTTAGAGAGAGGCGCTCCCGCATCGAACCAGGTCAGGCGGTAACCAATCCGCGGATGAGAGCATGATAACCATCGGTTCGGCCCACCGTCTCCAGCGCCTGTACAGGCTACATCTTTGACTAACCCGTGTCAGCGGGGTAGTCTTCTCGTGTCAGAAAACCTGAAAACGCTCATGAGAGCGTAGGATTCTGCACTCTCCGGCATCAGACCCCATCAAGACCGTGCCCTTCTGCGCCTTCGCCCGGTGTTCGGCCTCGCCCCGAATTAAAGGATGCCGGATTTTGAAGATGGCAAGAAATATGGGCGTTAACTTCAAACGTCACCCCGCGCCCCGCCTTAGGGTGATCTTAGGCAAGCACCGCCATCATGCTTGCAATTTTCGCTAGCAAATCCTATCTTGCCCCGATGAACAGCAAGCACCGCAAGACCCTTGCCGCCGTCTTCACCGATCCGGTGTCAGGCACCATCGAATGGGCGGCAGTCGAAAGCCTGCTGCTGGCGGCAGGGGCGCGGCTGATCGAAGGGCGCGGGTCACGGGTGCGGTTTGAAAAGGATGGCGAGGTAGCGACGTTTCACCGCCCGCACCCCGCGAAGGAAGCGAAGCGATATCAGGTGCGCGATGCCCGCGACTTCCTGGAACGGATCGGGGTTAGACCATGACCAACACCATGACCTACAAGGGCTATGCTGCCCGGATCGAGTATGACGACGAAGACGGGATTTTCACGGGCCGGATTGCCGGTATCCGTGACGGGGTAGGCTTTCACGCCGACACCGTGGAAGGGCTGCGCGAAGCCTTCCATGAGGCTGTCGAAGACTACATCGAAACCTGCGCCAAGATCGGCAAGGAACCGCAGAAGACCTATTCGGGGCAGGTCATGTTCCGGGTCAGCCCCGAGGTTCACCGCAAGGCCGCGCTGGCCGCCGAGCTGTCGGGCAAGAGCCTGAACCAGTGGGCCGAAGAAGTGCTAGATCGGGCCGCAGGCTAACCCGCAGAACCTTCAGGCGTCTTCGATTTTACCCTGCTTTCTGGGAAAGGGCGCTGCCGGTCCAGGGTGTGAAGTATACGTTCCTATTTCTTGCCAACTTCACCCACTCAAAACCCCCCTTTTTTCAGCATGGGGCCAAAGCGGTGTCAATCGGCATTGAAGTTTGACCCCCTATCGGCGTCCAATATTGACCCCCTTGGTGGTGAGCAGGCCCGGCGCTGCGTAGCCCTCACATAGCGCAGCGGCGGCGGGCCTGCGGGGTTTCGGGTTG
>Ga0265293_10007998_pt1 | contig 15937 bp, 9 predicted proteins | sample Munlanlewell138R_FD_192505 | JGI IMG/M metagenome (GOLD analysis project Ga0265293, IMG submission 192505) | Leachate microbial communities from a municipal landfill in Southern Ontario, Canada - Leachate well 138R | ecosystem: Engineered > Solid waste > Landfill > Unclassified | place: Canada...
GCCAGCGTTGCCAGAACCACTTGCGCATGTGCCGGCGTGTCCACCCCGACACGACACTCAAATGGCCGTTCGCAATGGCGAAGTAGTTCCACCAACCGCGGATGTAGGCACGCCAGCGCCTGACAACGTCCAGGCCACTTTTCCACCCCGCCTCGCTGTCTGTTTGTGTTCCTGCGGTCGTCCCTTTGCTACGCGCTTCTTCTAGGTTGGCCTCGCGGCGTCCCCCTTGCGTTTCGCTACGGTTGTCGTCACTACTTCCGGTTACCTCCTTTCAGGTAACAAGTTTTGGCCCATGCCGGGCACACTAGGGGCAATTCATGAATTGCCCCTACGGTTTCGAGCAAAACATCGACTGCGCATCCTTCCACCTGTAGCATCTCTGCCATGAAACAGGTTACTACCCCTCTGGCGCTGTGCCTGCTGGCGTCAGCCGCGATATGCCACGCGCAACCCCTCGGCCAGTTGATCGACGAAACCATCGTCACCGCAGTGCGCAGCGAGTCTCCCGCTACCCACCATGCGGGCAACATCGCCATCCTCGACAACACCGCCCTGGCGTCGACCGCTCACACCCATATCCAGCAAGCCCTCAACCGGGTGGCCGGCGTCAATTTCCACCGCAACAGCGGTCAGGAGTATCTCCCGGCGATTCGCTCGCCGGTGCTGTCCGGCCCCGGTGCCTGCGGGAGTGTGCTGATCATGGAGAACGGTGTGCCCCTGCGCCCCGCGGGCTTTTGCAACGTCAACGAACTGTTCGAAGCCAACAGCGAGCAGGCACGGCGCATCGAGATCATCCGCGGCCCCGGCACCTCGGTGTACGGCGCCAATGCCGTGCACGGTATCATCAACCTGATCGACCCCGCCGCGCTCGACCAGCCACGCACTATCGCCATCGAAAGCGGTCCCGACCATTACTGGCGCGGCAAGGCGCAGTGGCACAGCGACTCGTTTGCGTTGAGCGCCAACGCCACCCAGGACGGCGGCTACCGCGATGACGCGGGCTTCCATCAACAAAAGCTCAGCGCCCGCCACCAACTGATGCTGGACGAGCTGTCCCTGACCACCAGTTTTACCGCCGTCAATCTGGAACAGGACACGGCGGGATTCATCACCGGTTTCAATGCCTATCGCGACCGCTCACTGAGCCGCATCAATCCCAATCCGGAAGCATTCCGCGACGTACGCGCCCTGCGCCTGTCGAGCCGGGCGGAGCTGGCCAATGGCTGGATCATTACGCCCTACGCCCGCTACAGTTCCATGGCGTTTCTTCAGCATTTCCTGCCCGGCCAGCCGCTGGAACGCAACGGCCAGCGCAGCCTGGGCCTGTTGAGCCAGAAAACCTGGCGGCCGCAGCGCGACCTGGCCGTGACCGCCGGGCTCGATCTCGAATATGCCGACACCTGGCTGAAGGAGGATCAGGCGGGCCCGACACAAGGCAGCGCCATGCTGGTGGAGACCCTGCCGCAGGGAAAACATTACGACTACGAGGTGGCGACGACCCTCGCGGCGCCTTTCATTCACGCCGACTGGACGTTCGCCGGGAACTGGACGCTGGTGCTTGGCGCCCGCTACGAGCGCCTGTCGTACGACTACGACAACCACATGGCAGCGGGACGCGGGCGCAGCGATGGCACCCCATGCGGCTTTGGCGGCTGCCGCTACAGCCGCCCGGCAGACCGCAGCGACATCGTCGACAACATATCGACCCGCCTGGGAATCTCCCATCAACGGGGCCAGCGGCAGCTTTATCTCAATATCAGCCAGGGCTACCGACCGCCGCAGACGACCGAATTCTACCGCCTGCAGGGTGACCAGCGCGTGGCGGACCTATCCCCCGAAACCATCGCGGCGCTGGAGTTGGGCTGGCGCGGTCAAACCGGTGGCCTGGGATATGATCTTGCCCTGTTCGCCATGCGCAAGACCGACGTCATCTTTCGCGACACCAGCCAGTTCACCATCAATGGCGGCACCACCCACCACCTCGGTGTCGAATACCAACTCGATTATGCACTGTCGCGCCAATGGCGCGCCGGCATCAGCGGCAGCTACGCGCGCCATCGCTACGTCGACGATGTGGAAGCCATTACCACACCCATAAAGAACAACGATATCGATACCGCGCCGCGCCATTTCGCCAGCGCTTATCTGATCTGGGAAGTGAGTGAGAAAATCAGCACCGAGATCGAATGGGTGGCGATGGGCAGCTACTACCTCGACCCGGAGAATCAGCACAAATACCCCGGCCACGATCTGCTCCACCTGCGCGCCGCCTGGCAGGCGACACCCGGCATCAAGCTCAGTGCGCGACTGCTGAATCTGAGTGATGAAAAGTATGCGGAGCGCGCAGACTATGCGAGCTTCGGCGGCTACCGCTATTTCCCCGGTGAGCCGCGCAGTGTTTATGTGGGAATCGAATACCTTTTCCGCTGATATTTTTGTTGCTGAAGCTGTGGGACTACGGCGCACAGACCGTAGGTTGGACTGAGGAACAAAGCCCAACGCATCGATGTTGCGAGGCCTCTGCGGGGGGCAGGTTTCCAAAACCGTCAGCGCCAGGGATGGCGCTGTCGAGCGCCCAGGGACGGGTTCACGGCATATCTTGGAAACCTGCCCCTCGCCGAGGCCGGGATACGGAGCGCCAAGTGCCATTCCGCTGCGAGACTTCGCTCTTTGTTGGGCTTCGTTCCTCAGCCCAACCTACACGAATATCGTGGCAAAACAGCGTTCTGGCAGGGTTCAACTTAGAGCTTACAGCTTATAGCTACTCTGCGTCAGCCGCTGCCACCAACGCATTGCGAGGCGGTCGGCACTTTCCTCTGCCGCCATGCCGACCTTGCGGTGGAGCGGTTTCTTGATCAGGTAGCTGACTTCAAAAATGCGGGCGCTGTCGAGTTGGGAGATAATGTATTCGTCGCTAGTCATGACTTCGTCGACAAGGCCGATCTCGTGCGCGCGGGTGCCGAGCCAGACTTCACCAGTGGCGACCTGATCGATATCGAGATTGGCGCGGTGCGCCTGTACGAAATCCTTGAAGTGATTGTGGGTTTCCTGCAGATCGCGAATGAATTTCTCACGTCCTTTTTCGGTGTTTTCGCCGAGCATGGTGAGGGTGCGCTTGTATTCCCCGGCAGTGAGAATTTCGACATCCACATCATGTTTTTTCAGCAGGCGGTGAAAATTGGGCACCTGGGCCAGCACGCCGATGGAACCGATATAGGCGAATGGCGCCGCGAGAATCTTGTCGGCCACGCAGGCCATCATGTAACCGCCACTGGCGGCGACCTTGTCGACGCACACGGTCAGCGGTACGCCACTTTTCCTGATGCGATCGAGCTGGCTGCTGGCAAAGCCGTAGCTGTGCACCATGCCGCCGGGGCTTTCCAGGCGCACGACGATTTCATCGTGCGCCGAGGCCAGACCGAGCACCGCGGTGATTTCCTCGCGCAGCGACTGTGCCGCTCCCGCTTTCATATCGCCTTTGAAATCCAGCACGAAGAGGTGCTTGTTGGGGCCTTGCTCGCCTTTCTTGCGCTTGCGCTTTTCATCCTTGCGACGCGCCTTCAGCACCGCCTTGCGTTCGCCATCCTTGAGCAGTGAGTCGCTCAGTTTCTGTCTGTTGTGAGCAATGTTGTCGTTGACCGAACGCACGTCGAGGTGGCCTTTTTCCGCCTTGCGTGCGCGCCCGGCAGCACCGGCAATGATGGCGGTGGCCAGCAACAGCGCGATCAGGAATGTGAGGGTTTTGGCAAAAAACAGCCCGTAATCGGTGAGAAATTCCAAGTGTCACTCCACAGGGATATAAGGATTTTCGGAAAGGCTATTCGCCGTTGCGCAGCGCCCGGTCCTGGACAAACGTGCGTATCAGCTGTCCCGACAGGGCGAACTCCCCCGGCGTATTGGGCAGGCTTTTGTAGTGATACCAGTTGGCCTCGGCGATCTCGATGCCGTCCACCTGGATATCGCCTCCCGCATAATCGGCAAAAAAGCCGATCATCAACTGGCCCGGAAATGGCCAGGGCTGGGTTTTCTTGTAGTGGAGCTCGCCGACGCGAAGGCCGACCTCTTCCATTACTTCGCGCCGCACCGCTTCCTCGGCGGATTCGCCCGGTTCGATGAAACCGGCCAGCACGCTGAAATACGGCAACTGCCATTGACCATTGCGGGCGAGAAGGCATTCGTCGCCGCGTGTGATGAGCGCCATGATGCAGGGCGACAGCCTGGGATAATAAACCTTGCCACAATGCGCACAGCTGGTGGCGCGCTCGTTGTTGACCAGGGTGGTGACGCCGCCGCAGTAACCGCAGTAGCGGTGTGCGCGGTGCCACTCGCTGATTTGCGCAGCGCGGCCCAGCAACTGAAACAGGCCCTCGGGCAGTTTGCCGAGAAAACTGCGAAGTGGGGAAACCTGCGGCGCCAACGGTGCAAAATGTTGCTCTTCTAGCTCGACGGTGAAAACCTGCTCGCCGTTGTAGCGCCCCAGATAATGCAGCTCGGCTTCGAGCGGAATGATCCACTTGAGGGCATCCGACTCCCACAGCAGATCGTGGCTGTCGGGATGCACCAGCCCTTCACGGCAGATGACGATGACCTTGCCCGTTTTTCCCTCGAATGCGCTGGGTTCCTGGATGATGAATTCGTCTTGGTAACTCATGGTAGCATCGGCTCACGCCGCCTCGAGGGCGGTCAGATGGTCGTCGGCGATGGCAAGCACGAACTGGCTGTTGTCGCCTCTCGACGTATTGTGAAAATAGTAGTCGAGTGCCGCAACGGCATCGGCAAACGCCGTCATCAGGCTCTCTCTACCGCTCTTTGGCAGCGTAAAAAGGCGGGTGCCAACAAAACGGTGACAGCGCCTGACGATATCGACTACCTGAGCATCACCTACAATTTTTGCCGCACCCTCGATTTCCTTCAAGTCTGCCAACAGTATTTTCTGGGTATCGTGGTTCGCCGTATCGTTGACGATCTGGTCGAGTGCATCCCGGGTTGTGGTGAGACTGCGCAGACATTCACTCCACACCATGTGAACACTGCTGTGGAGCAGCCGCTCTTCCACCACCTCATCCAGGTCGCGCAGGTCGAGTTTGCGCAGATACTCGGCGTGCAGTGGGGTGCGCTCACGGAGCGCGAGCAACAGGCATTCCAGATACAAAATGCTGTGGGCGATGTTTCTGAACAGACTGCTGCCATGCACTTCTCCACAAACCGTGCGCAGGCTGGCATGGTGATCGGCAAAACGCTGCGCCGCGCGCTGCAGGCCGCTGGTTCGGCACAGGGCAGCAAGCTCCTCGGCGTGATTGGCAAGTTCGGCACCCTCTTCCTCGGAGAGCTGATTGCGGCTGTCGATGAGCTCGAGAATATTGTGCAGATTGTTGAGCTTGGCGGCCATGGCATCCACAGCAGTGTTGAGTTCGTCGTCGCGTCTGCCGAATATCAGGACGCGGTAGTCCTGCAGGTCTGCGTCGGTGAAGGCGAACCGGGGTGTGCCCACCCAATCGCACAAGGCCTCCGCCGCCGCGTTCCTGACCGGCATCAACCCCAGCAGAATGCCGTAGGCGCGCCACAGCCCCAGGGGATAGGCCTTGCCAGTATCGGCGCCGCCGTCGAGCAGCGTCTTGAGCTGGCGCTCTACCGCGGCGAGCAAGCGCACGCGCACAGGGTTGAAATGGAGCTGCCTGTCTCTGAAGCCATCGACCACATAGGCCACCAGCGTCCAGTAGCGCTGCTCCGCCTGCGATGTAAAGATTTTATGCAATTTGCCGGCCACTCGCGCCAGCATTTCGGCCCCCTTGTTTTGATCCTTGCCGCGCAGGATTTCCAGCAGGCCCATCTGGTAGAACTGCCTGAGCTTCTTGAGTGCCTGTTGTATTTCCGGAGTCAGCTCGGTGCTGCCCGCGAAGCGTTCCGCTGGCGGCCAGGAATGGCCCTTGATCATCTGAAACTCATAGAGCGGCGGCAGCCCCTGTAGACGCCGCAACACTGCCAGCTTGGGAGTGAAGAGAAAGGGAGACAGCGACTCGATCTGGTTGAGCACGGCAAACAGGCGGGGGTAGGCATCGAGCACCTTGGACAGCTCAGCCTGGTACGCCAGAGGGCTGTTGCCCTTGCCCACAATGAAATTGATGGCGCGCTTGAATTCCTCTGTCAGCAGCACGGCACCATCGAGCTCGAGCAGATGACATACCCCTCGGAGCTTGTCGAGCAGGTCTGTGACAGCTTGCTGTTCCAATGGCTCATTGAACAGAAAGGATGCGATTTCCTCGGTCAGGCCCGCGACCTCGGTTGCAAGAATCGCGGCGATCTCCGAGTTTACTACAGTCATAGGATGCCTCTTTTCATGCACGCTTTGGCGGTGTTCCACCCTTTTATGGCCAACCCAATTCTAGCAAAGTCTCGATGACTCATAAGAAGAAGCTGCCGCAGGCGTCGAGATCGTCTGGCAAGAACAGAGTTTCAGCGAAGTTTTTCTTGCACGTGGCCCGAGACTAAACAATCGCCCCCGACGGCACGTCGACGATGGCGGCATCGGAAACCTGGTGGTAGTAGGAAACGCCATCCGGCCCCTGCTCGCGCACGATCATCTGGCGCTGCAACAGGTAATTGAGATGGGCGACCGACTCACCGATAGCGATGACCTTGACCTCGCTGTCGACGTTGCGCTTGAACAGCGTCGCAAAGCACTCGATGGCGGTTCTCGGCTCACTGAGGTAGTTGTACAGGCGGTCGAGCGCCAGCACGTGGCCCTGGATCAGTTGGTTGAGGCGGGTGTGCAGCCCCAGGAAGGGGTCCTGGTGCGCGGGCAATACAAGCAGATCGGAAGGCAGCAGATTCAGAAGTCGGCGGCAGGAATTGAGCCAGTCCGACAGCGGATCGCCCTGGGGCTCGGTGGGCCAGACGCTGATATTCGACGTGATTCTGGGAATGACCTGATCCCCCGAAATCAGCAGTTTGGAGGCAGGACAATAGAGACACACATGTTCAGGCGAATGGCCGTTGCCTGTCACCACCTGCCAGTAGCGGTCATTGATCAGAATGGTCTCGCGATCCTGGAGGCGGCGGAAGCTATCCGGCAGTTCTGAAACCCAGCGGCCAAAGTTGCCAAAATGCTTCTTGTAGGTTTCGAGCTCCTCATGGGGCATACCCGCGGAACGGTAGAAATCCAGCGCCGCCTTGGGTGCCTGGCGCCCGGTGTCCGCCACCAGGTTGCGGCACATCAGGTACTCTTCCCGCGAAATCCACAGTTCACAATCGAACTTGCGGGTCAACCAGCCGGCCAGGCCGATGTGGTCCGGGTGCATGTGGGTCACGATGACCCTTTTCACCTTGCGACCCCCGAAGTGATTTCTGATGACGGCCTCCCAGATTTCCTCGCTGGCCGGCAAGTTGAGGCCGGTGTCCACCACCGTCCAGCCGTCGCCGTCTTCGAGGAGCCAGAGGTTGATACGCTGCAGCACCATCGGCAGCGGCATGCTCATCCAGTAAACGCCGTCTGCCACTTGCTTGATATCACCTGTGTCGGGCGCCTGGTCTCTGCCGAAAGGGTATATCAGCCCCCGAAAGGTGTCTTTCTCTGTCATGCTGGATCCATTATTCAGTGTTTTGTCGAACAGCAACCTTAACCCAATCGCCGCAGTGAATGAAATAGGCGCTGGCGCCACAGAATAACCCTGTCGCTTCAGGGGGTTTACCATCCCTTCCCACCGGGTTAGAATCCGGTGCCCCCAAAGACAGAACCTTTGCATGAAGCTACCCAAATTGACTTCAACGGCGGTTGTGCTATTCGTCCTCAGTGGCTGTGCCCAGCAGCAACAGCTTTCTGAAAACACCTCCGCAACCGGCCCTACGGAAAGGCCATTTGAACGAAAGCAAGTAAGCTCCGCAAAGAAAACCGCCAAATCGACCGCCTCCCGCGCAGACAAGAAAGGCAAGAAAAGCGGCTCCGCCGCTAACACCTCCGCCCAGGGTGATGTCTGGCGAGTCATCAAGAATGAGCTGGCCTTCGCCCACGACGTCCCCGACCGCAAGATTTCCGAACAGCTGACCTGGCTCGAAGGCAACCAGGCTTACTTCGACAACACCCTCGGCCGCGCCAATCTCTACCTCCCCTATGTCGTCGACAAAGTCGTTTCCGCGGGACTGCCCGCCGAAGTGGCACTTCTGCCCTTCGTGGAAAGCGCCTACAACCCCTTTGCCGTCTCGCCGGGCGGCGCCGCCGGTCTGTGGCAGTTCATCCCGTCCACCGGCGAGTTGTTCGGCCTGGAGCGCAACGCCTGGTTCGAGGGGCGTCGCGACCTGGTCGAGTCCACCGATGCCGCCATTCGCTACATCCAGATTCTCAACGAGCAGTTCAAAGGTGACTGGCTGCTGACCTTTGCCGCCTACAACAGCGGTCCCGGCACCGTGCAGCGCGCCATCGAAGCCAATCAGCGCAGGGGCCTGGGCACGGATTTCTGGTCCTTGAATCTACCCCACCAGACGGTCGCCTATGTACCCCGGCTCGTGGCGCTGTCCAAGGTGATCACAGACCCCGAGAGCTACGGCATCGATCGGATGCATATCCCCGCAACACCGAGCTTCGAGGTCGTCGAGTTGGATACCCCCGTCGACCTTGCCCAAGCTGCGCGCATCATGGGCGTGGCCGCGGAGGACATCCAGAAGCTGAATCCCGGTTACACCCGCTCGGTGACCCCGCCCACCGGGCCATCGCGGATCGTGCTGCCCATCGACAAGAAGGAAGATTTTCTCAGCCAGCTCAGTACGCTCCCGCAGGCTTCGCTCACACCGCGACAAGAATACGTGGTCAAGCAGGGCGACACCCTTGGCGCCATTGCACGCCGCCAGGGCGCCACGGTACAGGAACTCACGGTGCTCAACGGCCTCTCCACGAGCTCGGTACTGCGCATCGGCCAGGTTTTGCGCCTGCCCGGCGCGGCCCCTGTCGCGGTAGCGGCGCCCAAACCTCCCGCAGCGATAGCCTCTTCCTACAAAGTGAAGGAAGGAGACAGCCTGTGGTCCATCGCTCACGCACACCATATTTCCACCCGCGACCTGCTGGCGTGGAACGGTCTTGCGCCGAACTCGGTCATCCGACCTGGCCAGATCCTCAAATTCGAGACCCATGCAAGCGCTGCGTCCGAGAAGGAGAATATCAGCAACTACGAGGTCAAGCGCGGCGACTCGCTCTACAACATCGCCAGGCAGTTTCGGGTTCCGGTAAAGGATTTGTTGGCGTGGAACGAGCTGAACTCCCGGGCCACCATCCGGCCCGGACAACAGCTCAAGATATATCGCAGCAACTGAGGTTTATTGGCAAACGCCGGACGCCGGGCAGTTCATGAACTGCCCCTACGAGAAAGGGAGGCAGTGTGCCTCTCTTTTTTATTGTAGATCCGGGTTGGGGTTGGGGTTGGGATTTGAGCTATAAGCTGTAAGCTCTAAGTTGAACTCTGGAAGAACTCGGTGCTCCCGGAGCCCCTGCTTAGCTGACTTTGCCGCCTCAAAGAGCCTTGCAGGAGCCTGCCTGCAGGCGACACAGATCGGTACACAGAGCACGGTCGCCTGCAGGCAGGCTCCTACACGAGATTATGAACATGCTATAAGGTTGTAGCCTGAATTTCCGACTACTGTGTAAGCTCCGGGCGAGAGCAGTTCTTCCAAAGCTCCGGCTTAAAGCTTACGGCTTAAAGCTCACATCACCTCCTCAACGCAGCTTGATCTTCGCGTCTTCCTCCAGGCTCTCGACATACGCCTGCAGCTCTCGCGTGGCCTGCTGTCTGGTGAGTGACTGGCGCAAGGCTGCCGCGTCCTCGGCGGAAAGGTCTGCGCTGGAAACGTCGACGCTTTCTGTCAGTGTGTAGACCAAATACTGGTCGCCTGCCCTGACGATACCGCTCACCGGCAGCTGCGCGCTCGATGGATGGCCAAATACGCTTTCGATCAACTCGGGCTGTGCGCGCATGTCGAATCGGGTCGCGCCTTCAACGGTCTGCACGTCGAGGTCTTCTTCGCCAACCGCATCGGCAAGCGCCTGGCCAGCTTCGATTTTCGCCAGTAAAGCGGCGGCCGCATCATCCGCGAGTTGTCGCGCCTGCTCGCTGCGCAGCGCGGCTTCGATACGTGTCCTGACTTCAGCCAGCTCGGGAAGATGTTCGGGCTGGAGTTCCTTGAGCTTGACGACCACGTAGTGCTGCTCACCCACACTGAGTACGTCGCTGGCGTAGCCGTGTTCGAGGACATCCTCTTCGAAGGTAGCATTTACCACCTGAGGGTAGCGGGCAATGCCGCTGCCACCGGTTGCCGGGAACGGCTCCGATAGTTTCGCTTCCAGGCCCAGGGTGCTGGCGGCATGCTCGAGTGAATCCACGTTGAAGGTCTCTTCCTTGAGCCTTTCGAGATACAGCGCCATCTTCTCGCCAGCCTGCTCGGCGCGGATCTGCTGCTCCAGGGCGGGGCGCTGCTCCTCGAAGACCAGCGCCTGCGCCTGGCTCTTGTCGAGAACCTTGATGAAATGTGTACCGCTTGCCGTCTCAACAGGGTCCGTCAATTGACCGACATCGACACCCTCGAGTGCGGCGGCAAATCCTTCCGGCAGGCTTTCCACGGTAAAGGTACCGAGGTCGCCACCGGCCTCGGCACTGCCGAAGTCGTCGCTGTATTCCTGCGCCAGCGCCGTGAATTCTTCTCCCGCCGCCAGTTTTTGCGAAATTTCGTCAATTTTCTGCTGGTTGCCGTCGTCTTTCTCCGCTGCGACAAGAATATGCGCCAGATGCCAGCTGGCACCGGCATTTTCGGCATCCTGCTGCATGGCAGCGAAGCGATCCCGAAGGACTGTTTCGTCCACTTCGACAAACTGCTCGATGACTTCGGGGGTCAGCTCGATGTATTCCACCACGACCTTGTCCGGCTCGCGGAATTCCTCGCGCCGGGCTTCGTAGTAAGCGGCAATCTCGTCGTCGCTGACGTCCACCTGCCCGGCAAAACGCGAAAGCGGCAGCGAGACATAGCTGTAGGAACGCTCCTGCAGCAAGATGCGGCTGAAAGCCTGCGCCTGCGGCTCGCTCACCAGCGCGCTCATTTGCAGGCCGACGCTCAGCTGATTGGCGAGCATCTCGTCCATGACCACCTGGCGATAGCCGATGGGCGTGAAACCCAGACGCGCCAGCTGATACTCGTATTGGCCGCGATCGAAGCGCCCGCCACTCTGAAATGCCTCGTTGCCGAGGATCATTTCGTTGAAGGTGTCGTGAGAAACCGCCATGCCCTGCTCCTGAGCGGTCAGTGTCAGCAGTGCTCCGCGCACGAGCTGATCGATGACGGGCTTTCTCAACTGGTCGTCGCCGAGCATGGTCGGATCGATGTCAGCGAAGCGACTGAGCAATGCCTGGCGCTGCATTTCCATGCCACGGGTAACATCCAGCTCGGAAATCTTCTTGCCGTTGACCGTTACCGCGGTGCTGGAGGATCCGCCTGAAACAAAAAGCGATTCAACGCCCCAGAATGCAAACGGAATGATAAGAATGGCTACAAGGATGAAGGCGGTAGTGCCTCGGAGTTTGTCGCGAAATTCTTGCAGCATTTATTTGTCCTTCAGGGACTCAGGGTGTGCTTTATTGCAGTATCAAAAAGGGCGCACCTGGATGCGCCCTGCGTGGAGGCGGCGGAAACGTCGCCTCTTATTCGTTGACGGCATCTCGCAGCGCCTTGCCCGCCTTGAAGCCGGGTACATTGGCGGCGGCGATTTGAATTTCCTTGCCGGTTTGCGGATTCCTTCCGGTGCGGGCGGGGCGATGTTTGACGGAGAAGGTGCCAAAACCGACCAGGGAAACCTGATCACCCTTCTTCAGCGCGCCGGTGATCGCCTCGATTACGGAATCCAGAGCCTTGCCAGCTGCGGCCTTGGAGATGTCAGCGCCATCAGCAATGGCATCAATCAACTCTGATTTATTCACACTTTACCCCTTGTTGTTTAGTTAACCTTGCCAGCTGTGAGCCAGCGCCACTTACAAATAAAACCCGCCAGCGAGGGGCCGGCACAGCAAAGCGGTTTTATACCAACCGCCCCCCGACCCGGTCAAGTCCGATTCCCATTTAATGGCTATTTATCGGAAATCAATGGGCGCTTACGCGGTTTTCCGTGTTTTCATCGGCAACATTCCCCGACGGAAGGTCCTTTTCGTATTCGTCATCACTGAGCGGCTTCGGCATGGTCTCGAGTGCGATCTGCAGCACTTCGTCGATCCACTTCACGGGGCGGATGTCCAGATCGGCTTTGATGTTCTCCGGAATCTCCTTCAGGTCGCGCTCATTGCCATGGGGAATGATCACCGTCTTGATGCCGCCGCGGTGGGCCGCCAGAAGCTTTTCCTTGAGCCCGCCGATGCGCAGCACCTGACCACGCAGCGTGATCTCGCCGGTCATGGCGACGTCGGCACGCACGGGAACACCGCTGAGCACGGAAACGAAGGCCGTGCACATGGCAATACCCGCGCTCGGGCCATCCTTGGGTGTGGCGCCCTCGGGCACGTGGATGTGCAGGTCGTACTTGCCGTGGTGACTCTTGGGAATGCCGAGCTGTTGGGAGCGACTGCGCACTACGGTGCGGGCCGCCTGAATGGACTCCTGCATGACCTTCTCCAGCAGGCCGGTGCGGAAGGTCTCGCCCTTGCCAGGTACCGCGGCGGCCTCGATGGTGAGCAGCTCGCCGCCCACGGAGGTCCAGGCCAGACCCGTCACCTGCCCGATCTGGTTGTCCTCTTCCGCGCGCCCGAAATCGAAGCGACGCACGCCGAGCAGGCTTTCCAGATTGTCGCTGGTGACCTTGTAGCATTGTTCTGGACTTTTCCCGGAAGGGCTGGCCTCCGAACTGCTGGCCTTGACGTGGCTGGTCAACACCTTGCGGCAGATTTTGGCAACGGCTCTTTCCAGCCCACGCACGCCCGCCTCACGGGTGTAGTAGCGAATGATATCGCGGATCACCTCGTCGTCGACGCTGATTTCCTTGTCGGAGAGGCCATTGGCCTTGATCTGCTTGGGCAGCAGGTACTTGGTGGCGATATTGAGCTTTTCGTCCTCTGTATAGCCGGGGATGCGGATCACTTCCATACGGTCCAGCAAGGGACCGGGAATGTTGAGGGAGTTTGCCGTACAGATGAACAGCACTTCCGAGAGATCGTAATCCACTTCCAGGTAGTGGTCGTTGAAGGTGCCGTTCTGCTCCGGATCCAGCACTTCGAGCAGCGCCGATGCGGGATCACCGCGGTGATCCATGCCGATCTTGTCGATCTCGTCGAGCAGGAACAGCGGGTTCTTGACCCCCACCTTGGACATTTTCTGGACCAGCTTGCCGGGCAGAGACCCGATGTAGGTGCGACGGTGACCGCGAATCTCGGCCTCGTCGCGCACGCCGCCCAACGACATGCGCACGAACTTGCGCCCCGTGGCGCGCGCGATCGACTCACCCAACGAGGTTTTGCCGACACCGGGAGGCCCGACCAGACAGAGTACCGGCCCCTTGAGCTTCTTGACGCGGCGCTGCACGGCGAGAAACTCCAGGATGCGCTCTTTCACCTCTTCGAGGCCGTAGTGGTCCTCGTTGAGTACCTGCTCCGCGAGGGGAATGTCGTGGCGCACCTTGGAGCGCTTTTTCCAGGGCACGTTGAGCATCCAGTCCACATAGCTGCGCAGCACCGACGCTTCAGCGGACATGGGGGACATCATCTTCAACTTGTTGATTTCGGCCAGGGTCTTGTCCAACGCGGCCTTGGGCATGCCGGCCTCTTTGGCGCGCAGCTCCATCTGCTCCACTTCGTTGATGCCATCCTCGGATTCGCCGAGCTCTTTCTGAATGGCCTTCATCTGCTCATTCAGATAGTACTCGCGCTGGCTCTTCTCCATCTGTTTCTTGACGCGCCCGCGAATGCGCTTGTCGATCTGGAAAACCTCGATTTCGGAATCCATGTAGCCGAGCAGAGCATCCACCCGGTCGCGCACGCCGGCGGTCTCGAGAATCTGCTGCTTCTGGTCGAGCGGAATCGTCATATGGGTGGCGACGGTATCCGCAAGGCGACTGAGGTCTTCAATGCCCGACAGCGTCGTTACCACCTCGGAGGGAATCTTCTTGCTGAGATTGACGTACTGCTGGAACTGGGTCATCAGGGTCCGCATCAGCGCATCGGTTTCGGCGTCGGGAACCTCTTGCTCATCCAGCAGGCTGTAGGTGGCCTCCAGATAGCCGGCATCAGCGTCGATCTCGCTGATATCGACGCGCTCGAAACCCTCGACCAGTACCTTTACCGTGCCATCGGGCAGCTTGAGCATTTGCAGGACATTGGCGAGAGTGCCCACCGCGTATACGCCGTCCTTGTCCGGATCGTCTTCCGAGGCATTGCGCTGCGCTACGAGAATGACCTGCTTGTTGTCATCCATCGCCTGTTCGAGGGCGAGAATGGATTTTTCCCTGCCGACGAAAAGCGGCACCACCATCTGCGGAAAGACGACCACATCCCTCAGTGGTAACAACGGCAACTGCGCCAACGATTTATCCTGATGCGTATCCCGTCCCATAACCACCTCACCTCAAATTTCAAATGAATGATAGCAATAAAAGCTATACCCGTTGGGTAAGGATATGGGGGTTGATGGCGGGATCACAAGGCGCAGCGACAAAAATTGCCGACCACAAAAAAGGCCGGTGTCTCCACCGGCCTCTGCTGCTTCACGAAGACTCAGTCTTCGCTGGCGGCTGCTTTCGGTTTGTCGGTGTTTTCGTAGACCACCAAGGGCTCGGACTCACCGCGAATCACCGCGCCATCCACGACCACCTTGGAGACGTTGGTGCGCGAGGGGATCTCGTACATGATGTCGAGCAGCACGTTCTCGAGGATGGAACGCAAACCACGGGCGCCCGTCTTGCGCTCCAGCGCCTTCTCGGCGATAGCATCGAGGGCGTCGCGACGGATATCCAGCTCGACGCCTTCCATATCGAACAGCGCGGCATACTGCTTGACCAGCGAGTTCTTGGGCTCGACGAGAATATTGACGAGCGCGTCGCGGTCGAGCTCTTCCAGTGTCGCCACCACGGGCAGGCGACCGACGAATTCTGGAATCAAGCCGTAGCGCACCAGATCATCCGGTTCCACCCCCTGCAGGGTTTCACCGATGTTGGGGCTCACCTCCTTGCTTCTCACTTCGGCGCCGAACCCGATACCGCCTTTCTCGGAGCGGTCGCGGATCACCTTTTCAAGCCCGGAGAAGGCGCCGCCGCAGATGAACAGGATGTTCGAGGTATCCACTTGCAGGAATTCCTGCTGAGGATGCTTGCGCCCGCCCTGGGGCGGCACCGAGGCAACCGTGCCCTCGATCAGCTTGAGCAGCGCCTGCTGCACCCCTTCGCCGGACACATCCCGGGTGATGGAGGGATTGTCCGACTTGCGGGAAATCTTGTCGATTTCATCGATATAGACGATGCCGCGCTGGGCCTTGTCGACATCGTAGTCGCACTTCTGCAGCAGCTTCTGGATGATGTTCTCGACATCCTCGCCAACGTAGCCCGCTTCGGTGAGCGTGGTGGCATCGGCAATGGTGAATGGCACATCCAGCAGCCTTGCCAGGGTTTCGGCGAGCAGCGTCTTGCCGCTGCCGGTGGGGCCGATCAGCAGGATATTGCTTTTGCCCAGCTCGACATCGGCCTTGGCGGCCGCACCCTGGAGGCGCTTGTAATGGTTGTACACGGCCACCGACAGCACTCTCTTTGCACGCTGCTGGCCGATCACATACTGGTCGAGAATATTCTTGATCTCTTCCGGCGTGGGCAGCTTGTCGCCGCCGCGCATACCGGCATCTTCCTGAATTTCCTCGGAAATGATGTCATTGCACAAGTCGACACACTCGTCGCAGATGAACACCGAGGGACCAGCGATGAGCTTTCTTACCTCGTGCT
>Ga0265293_10007999_pt1 | contig 15937 bp, 12 predicted proteins | sample Munlanlewell138R_FD_192505 | JGI IMG/M metagenome (GOLD analysis project Ga0265293, IMG submission 192505) | Leachate microbial communities from a municipal landfill in Southern Ontario, Canada - Leachate well 138R | ecosystem: Engineered > Solid waste > Landfill > Unclassified | place: Canada...
CCACTGCCTATCTTTGGAACGTAATGAAAGACCCGGGCAATAATGTACCGATATCCCATGATGGTTATTTAAAGATGTTCCAGTTAAGCAAGCCAAACCTGAGCCGTAAATATGCCGCTATCTTGGTAGATGAAGCGCAGGACATTACTCCGGTCGTTAATAGTATTTTGCTTGAACAAGCCTGTCACCTTATTTATGTCGGAGATCCCCACCAACAGATTTATCGCTGGCGTGGCGCTGAAAATGCCATGGATTACAAAGAGCTGGAAAATGCTGATCGGCTCAATTTAACGAATAGTTTCCGTTTTGGACAACAAATTGCATATATCGCAAACTGCATTCTCAATCTGAAAGGCGAAAATATCAAAATAAATGGCCTTGCTGCCAATGATAATGTCTATACATTAATGTCATCCTACCGTGAATTGCTAAATGCCAAACAAGTGACTATTTTGTCCAGGACGGTTTCTGGTGTCATTTTGTCTGCCTTTGAACAGGCCAGAAAAAACAAAAAAATATTCTGGATTGGGGGCATTAATAATTACCCGCTTTTTCTTATGGAAGATATTTATTGGCTTTACAAGAGCCAGAATAACAAAATCAAAGACAAAATGCTGTTTAATGATTTTCCCAGCTATTACCTTTATAAGAATTTTGGTGAGGCAACCAGCAATTGGGAAATCATCCGCAATTGTAAGTTTGTGGAAGATTACGATGAACAGATCCCCAAGTTACTGGGAAGTCTTAGTAGCAATCATTGCAGTGATATCAAATCAGCCGATGTTGTTGTGTCAACGGTACACCGTGCCAAAGGGTTAGAATTTGAGAACGTTATCATGGCTGAAGATTTTCCGGATGTCTTGGCCCTGGAAAACACGCCAGTTAAATTTCATGATGAATTGAACTTACTCTATGTTGCAGCTACCCGTGCAACTAAAAATCTGGTTATAAATTCCATTACAGAAGAAATTGTCAGGGATTATTTATGCTATTAACTGATCTTTTGCGCAATTCACCCAAAAATGGCAAAACCCCATACAAGAGTAATTGAAATCCTTACGTATCATTAAGTTATTGTCGAATAATCCCTAATGATACGAATATGCTCAAAAAAACTTTACTGTTGGCCATTTGTACAGCTTTAACGCACGTTGCCCCTGTCGTGTCTGCTCAAGACACACGGCCAGGTTTCTATGAACGTAAACAAGAAGGCTGGTTTTTCTATGAAGTCGAGCCGGAAGAGCCTGAAATTAAAATAATAGAAGAACCGCCGATACCTGAGCCACCTATGGCGCAAACACCACCAGAGCCGATTGAGCCAGCCCCTGAAAAACCCACCCCCCCGCCTGCATTTTCTTCCAAATGGCTTAAAGAGAATATGCCTAAATACCTGGAAAATGCCATTGACAACCCAACAATAGAAAACGTTACCATCTACCTCTATTTGCAGCGTATTGCTATGGATAAATCACATGCCTACGCTCAAATGTCTCAATTAGCGGTTGTAGGTAATCCATTTCTTGATGAAGCAACTAACCGCCCATTTGCTGCATTTGCTTCCCAAGACTTGGATAGAAAAGCCGGAATTAGAAGTTCAGAAACAGTTAAATTAGTGGGTGAAAGAGCCGGCATTTTTGTCTTTTTCAAATCAGATTGTGAATCGTGCATGATTCAAAAACCGATTCTGGATATTGTGGCCAGGATGGATCACTTTTCAATTGTTCCTATTTCGTTAGATGGGAAAAACCTTCAAAACACCCCCTTTGATGATTTCAAGGTTGATGATGGTCATGCCACTATGTTCGGTGTTCAAAATCTACCTGCCCTTTATTTGGTAACGCCTGATGGCATTGTTTCCTCTATTTCTCAAACCATGTTGTCACTTGAAGAACTGCGAGAACGTATCTTAACGGTGGCAAGACGGGAAAACATTATTTCCCAGGAAGAATTTAACAATACTAAACCTTTGCTAAATGCAAACAATAACATTGCGCAAATGATTCAAGACAACAAGAATGACGATCTTTTGCAAGAAATCACGGCTACGCATGGTGACGAATCAGGATATGTTGATCCAGCCATGTTATCCAAATTTATTCAACAACAAATTTCCCAAGGTGTTAAATAATGAAAATTAAATCCATAATAAAGCGTACTGCCGTTATATCGGCTATTTCAATAGCATCCTTGGTTCCACAGGCCAATGCTAACGGCTTACAAAACCAGCTCAATAAAATGTTCGATAGCATGTCTGCCACCACCGCTCCAGGGGTTTTTGAGACGCAAACCCGAGGGGTGATTGCTGGTGGCCGATTTACGATGAAAAATAAAATCTTTAATGAAAATATTGTTTCATTTATTCCCCCTTCCTTTTCGGGATCTTGTAGCGGTATTGATATTTTTGGTGGTTCCTTTTCATTTATTAATGGTGAACAATTTATTGCCTTGCTTCGTTCAATTGCAGCTAATGCGGCTGGTTACGCATTTCAACAAGCATTAGGTGTAGTCTGCCCGGACTGCGCACACCTTATTGATACGCTGCAAAATAAAATTCAAACCTTAAATCAATTTTTAGGCAATTCCTGCCAACTTGGTAAGGGCTTGGTTGTGGATACATTTGATGCCATGGGACTTAAGCATGATGGCTCGGAAGGGTTTATAGCCCAGGGACAAGGGTTTGTACAAGATATGTTAAGTGGTTGGAGCCGGCCTACTGGCAAATCTGCTGCCGAAATTAATCAAGAAAATAATCCAGAAACTGCCAAACAAAGTATCGGTAATATGGTTTGGAAGCAGCTCAAAAAAAACGATACTAAACGCTGGTTTAGTTCTGGTGATGAAGTATTAATGGAAGCGATGATGTCATTGACCGGTAGTGTCATTATTCATGAAGTCGCTGAAGCACCAGATAGCACTTCAGGTTCCAGTACCCCAGCAAAAGCCTCACCGTATTCTCTTTTACCTGGCAATAAAATTAATCTGCGAGATTTTATTGTGGGTGGAAATGTGCATGTTTATTCGTGTGATGGTGATAAAGAGCATTGCATGATTCAAGGTGAAGTTGGAGCTGATAAAGCAGTCCCTCTTGTCGGTTTAAAAAAACAGCTTGACGATGTGTTTTTGGGCACCGGTTCAAGCATTGGCTTGATTTTCAAACTCCATGCCGGTGCTCCAAATGCTACGTCTACTGAACAGCAAATGATGTCCAATATGCCCAATGATATCGGTGCGCTAATTTCCAATTTAAGCCATCGGTCTACAGATTTAGGAGCTACCTTTATCAGGGAAGCCTCTGGTGCGATTGCAACGGCTATGGCTTATAAATTAGCAACAGATATGATTCGAGCTGTACGCATGTCAATGGCCAACAACAACGAGGCGTATGCTAAAGAAACCATCGAGCTTATCGACAATTCCTTAGAGAATATTCACAAAGAGCATGACGCATTACTAAATGAATTTGGCAACATATCCAATCTTCATGAGAAGTATCAAATTCTTATGCAGAACAGTGACAAGCTTCAACTTATCAATACCAACATGAACCAAGGATAGGTGTCAAAATGAGTAATTGGACAATTTATTCCCTTGGTGATTCCGAGTTTCTTGAGCAGATTTTAATATCGCTAGTGATGGTAACGGGTAGCGATGATTTTACAAAAGCAGCCACTATCAGCGGCTTACTGTCGGTTATTTTCATTGGCTTTAGCAGCATGATCAACAAAGCCCGTGACTTTGATATTGGAGCCATATTAGTTGGTTGGATTATTTTCACTATAATGTTCGTCCCCAGGTCAACCGTATTGATTGAGGATACTATAGATGGTTCGGTACGGGTGGTTGATAATGTACCATTGGGGGTTGCGGCTTCCGGAGGCATTATTTCCCAACTTGGGCATGGCTTGAGTAATATTTTTGAACAAGCTTACAGTCATACAAATAGCCATTTAGGAAACGGTTATTTTACCGAATCCCTTGTGGTGCTTAATTCAGTCAGGACCAAGGCTTTCAATTCCAAAGTATTAAATGCTATTGATGATGCTACGGGCTGGAACATGTACGATTCTTATTATAACTATATGAAAGAATGTACTGCCAAAGGACAAGTTACAGGCAACACTCGAAACCAGGCACTAGCTAAAAATTTTTTTGATCTGATAAAACAAGACAGCACCCTTTTTCATACTCTAATATTTCCAAACCGGAATGATCCTAATGGTGAAACCGTAACATGCTCACAAGCCTACGGTATGCTTACCACAAAGCTAAATGATGCTATTGGTAATGGCACTGTACATAAAATATTAGGCGAGACAACAGGATTTAAAGATCGTTTGCTCATGGGTACAACCAATGAAATGGGTGAACCTCATTCCTTTATGAGCAATATCCAAAACTCCCTCGATATGTTAACAATGGGTGGCAATGTTGCGCAGGAATATGTGAAATTGGCCATTCTTGAACCGATCTATATGAATGCCATCCAGGGTTACTACATGAACATGCAGGATATGACTTCTGCCCTCATGCTAAACCAGGCTATCAATCAACGTAACATTCAATGGGCTGCTGAACAATCCATGTTTATGACTTCAGTACGCCCTTTAATGGCGTTCTTGGAAGCGTTTATTTATGCAATTTTACCTATCCTGGGGGTTATGTTAATTGCCGGCCGTTTTGGGTTTAACCTGGCCGGTAAATATTTGATGGTACTTATATGGGTTCAATTGTGGTTCCCGCTCTTATCCATTGTGAATCTGTTTATCACCATAGCCACAACCAGGGAAATGAGGCAATTTAGTGATGGCATTAACTCTATTTATGCCCTGGATAAGTCTACTGATATTCTCCAAAACTGGATTGCTGTAGGCGGTATGCTGGCCGGGTACACACCCGTATTGGCTTTGTTCGTTGTGGGTGGATCTATCATTACGTTAAATTCCATTGCCTCCAAAGTAAGTGGCGCACATAACGTTAATGAGAAAATGACGAATCCTGATATTACTAATGCCCCTGCCGTTATGGAACAACAGGCGGGTAATACCTATAGTAAAGGAAGTGGGCGTACCCATTCGGGTGTTGATTCATCCATCGGCACTATCAATCTTGGAAGTGCTGTCCAACAAGGAGAAACACTAGCCAAAAACAAGTCTGAAAATGCTTCATTGGCTTTTTCTCAAGGCTTGGGTAGAACAATTGGGAATATGAGTAGTTTTGCTGAACAGGCTTCTGCTTTGAGTACAATTGGTAGCCAATTCATGGCGGGAAATACTGAACAGTCTCAGATGGTTCAACAACAGGCTTTAGCAATACAAAAGGAGCACAATTTAAGTGATAGTCAAACGAGAGCTGTAGCAGGTGCTGTAGCATTAACTTTTGGTGGCGGGGCAAATCATAACATCCTGAGTAACCTCGTTGATGGTTTTAAAGATAAAAATTCAAACACAAATTCTTCAGGAAAAACCCAAGAGACTCCTAGTAGATCAAAAGGCCAAACTAATACAATCGGAATGGGTGCAGATGTAAAGGCTGGGATTGAAGCAAAAAATTCTAATACAACAACAAGCGCTTCTTCCAAAAGTGTTTCGGAGGCACTTGGGCTTTCAGAGCAAATTTCTGGAAATAAAACACAATCAGCAGCATTCTCCAAACAAATGGCTGATAATTTTGTTGATGGCTATGGGCATACTTCTAACAATACACTCAGTGATGGAAATACTGAACAATTAAATAAACTTGCTTCAGCCTCAGTTGCTGCCTCTAAAACGCATTCGGAAGTATCTGGCATTGCAAATTCTATTAGTTCATCTGTAGCTCCCAAAGCGACTGCATTTTCTCAACAAATTCAACAAAGTCCAGAGGCCATGAGAGCAATGGAATCTTTATTTGACAATAGCTCGCCAGAAACGAGAACTGCTATTGCGAATAGAGCAAGACAATTGAAAAATTATGGTGGAGTGAGTCCCAAAGATGCACACTATGCGGCCATGGGTGAGGTGCTAACGAATGCAAATACATTTAAAAATGACTCTGGTGCATATATTAATGCAGTTAATGGCGTAGCTGGTGCATATCAAATGGCATCGGGGATACCTACAGGGGTTTTTTACAATCCATCTAATGAAGGCAATAATATTCCTTCACCTGGAGTAAATTATTCAGGGCTTAGTGCTAATGTTAATAAAGGAATTAATAGTGGTTCTGTTGTGCCTGAAAAAGGATATGTGCCCGATCTTGTTTATCAAAATTTAACAAACAGCGGAACAGATAGACCACTTGATTTGAATCGGAATCCTAATGCTGCTGTAACAAGTGCCAATAAGCAAAACAAAGACAATCTTGCAAAAAATTACTCTCAAAAAGTAAATGAAGCAACTAATAAAAAACTAGGTGAAATTTATAAAGGCTATACAGCCACACCAGTTTCCGTTACTGAAGCTGATAAATTTTGGGGTTGGAATGCAAATGCAATAGATTCCGTTAAAGATAAATGGAATAGTGTAACCGGCCAAATTTCCGCTGGCCTTAACCAGGTTGGTACAGTATTTGATAAAGGATGGACTGCTGCTGAAAATGGTTATAAAACTGAAGTGGAACAATCCAATGTATATAAAGAAAGGGATAGCCAGCGAGTTGCGCAGGCAACTAAATGGGGGCTTACAGATAATCAGGCCAAATATATGGCGTCAATGTATCCAGGCAGTCAATATGACACTGGACAACTAAAGTCTGCCGTTATTAACGAATACGGTAGCTCACCTATTGATCAAGAGGTAGGTCAAAAAACTGCTGAGTGGATTGAGGCTGCGTATGGTGCCGGTAAAAGTGGCGGTGCTTATTTAGCACCTGTAGCTAAAATAAATGATGTTAAAAAATTTAAGGATCAATCATCTGATTTTTTAAGTAACGCACCATCTTCTAGCAATGGATCATCATTAATGATGAATCCGGTAGATGGTGCGAGAGACAGCAGTCCATTTGGCATGAGAACACATCCAATAACAGGACAACCTCAACATCATAACGGACAAGATTTTGCAGCGCCAAAAGGTACACCTATTAAAGCAGTATTGGACGGTGTAGTCACTTTCAATGGCGCTCAAAATGGGTATGGAAACATCATGATCCTGGATCATGGAAATGGCATGGAAACCAGGTACGCACATAATTCATGGAACAATCCTGATTTAAAGGTTGGTAGTAAGGTTGACCAAGGTGACGTAGTTGGTAAAGTAGGTTCTACAGGCGCATCAACAGGCAATCACCTTCATTTTGAAGTTCGTGAAAATGGTGAACCTATCGACCCAATGAAGTATTTAAGTAAAAATTAAATGAAAAAATAGCAGCCTTTTTAGGCTGCTATTTTATATCTTATTATGATAAATATTGCACGGCAAAAAATGGTAAGCAGGATCATCAAACCAATCCCATAAATCAACATTAAGATCGTCTTCATCATCAAAAGAACCTGAATTATATGCAGACATATTATTATGATTTATCAAATTAGTGCTTGAATTTTGAATGATTGATGATGAATAACCCATTCTGCCCTTAGTTAAATAATCATCCTGCAATTTCCAAACAAACCATTCATGGTGCAGCAATTCGTCAAAAACCCAGACACAAGTAAGCCCAAAGAGTATTTCTTCAAACATACTCCAGCCCCCAAACACCAGCAATGCAAACACAAAAATCCCAACCGCGTATTTGCTTTTCATGATGCGAGGCATGGTATAGAGGCCGGTGATGAAAACAACCAGGCCCAGCCAGAAAACATAGGCAGGCGCAACCAGCTCATATTTTTCAATGATCACGGAGACGACAACGGCCTGGTACAGGGCGTAGGCCGTGTTAGTGATTTTTGTACGTACACTCATTTCTAATCCTTTTTAAGCGAGTTTTCCCAAGTCAATTGTATCAATGATGGCTGAATTTGCAAATGTGCATCATTTTTAATATTTTTTACTTTTTGTTGTATCTATAAAACATTTAATAGGTTATTTATTTTCTTTTTCATAATAATTATTTTTAACAATGTTCATATATAGGTATTACATTTTTATTGTTGTTTTTTTAATAAGTTATATTATTTTTTAACATTATTTTCAACGCTTTTTCCTCATTCAGATGTTATCATTACTTACAAAATAGAAAATTAGTCGGACATTAATTGGCAACAAAATTTAGCAATCACATGGATCTCTTATGTTTTTCAGTAAAAAAACCAAAAGGAAAGGTTGGTTAAAAGCCACGGCTTTATCCTTATCAGTTGTTTCAGCTTCAAATGTTTATGCTTTTTCTTTAGAAAATACTCCCTTCCAAAAGGCAGGGGCAAGATATAACCTTGATCCACTACTGCTGTATGCAATCAGTTTGGTGGAATCGGCCTTAAACGGTCGTGAAGGTGTTAGTCCTTCTCCGTTGGCACTACGGACCCGCTATGTTCCTCACTTCCCGGCTACGATCCAAGAAGCAAAAGAACTTTTACCTGATTTAATAACCAAACATGGCCCGTCTATTGATATCGGCTTGATGCAAATCAATTGGAGATGGCACAAGGACAAAGTGGATGATATTACTGACCTGCTCGATCCAGAAACAAACGTTATGGTGGGTGCTGAAATATTACGATATTCCATCGACTCGAAGCCTCGTGACTATGAATTAGGTATAGGTACCTATCATTCACCGACAGAGATTCGAGCCAGAAATTATGGCAAGCGTGTTCTCGCTGTTCATCGCAACTTGAGAGAATTGGTTTCAGGTACCGGTAAATAGGAAGCGTCAGGAAAAATCATGTCTAAAAAAATGCAGGATCGTACCTGGGATACCCAGGCATTAACACTGTCTCTCAAACAAGCTGATCCCGATTTGATGGAATTTGATCATAGCTTTTGGTCAATGCTCAAAGTGTTGAGCGAAAACGAAAGAGATTATTGCGCAAAAACCTTTGGATTTTGTGAGGAAACAATAGATGCATTGATTGAATCTGATGTTGAAGATTTGTATGAGTTGGCCTCCGGAGAAATGTTAAGTTTTACCGTTTTCAATGATGAAAATGAAATTATCAAAAAACTAAATGAGCCATGCAAATCTAACATTATCACTAAAATATTAGAAGGGTCTAGGTACCCTATTGTGTTGCAATACTGGAATTTAGCCAAACGGTTTGCGCAACGGTCGGATAACGATGATGAAAATCTATATGATGTATCCCTGCAATTTGGCCTAAGCCTGGATCTGTTAAGGGCGCTTAGAAATTGCACTGACAATCAGATTTTCAATCTTGTTGAAACGGTTGATACCATCTTAGGGTTACGTTTTGACGAGTCTATCATTCATCGTATTTTAAAATGTTATGTGGATAAAAAAAACAATATCAACGTACTTACCATCTTAAAATATCAGCAAATTGTCAGTTCTTCGATTGGCTTAAATTGTGGCCGTGAAATGGCCTATAGCTTCACTAATGTTTTGACACTGCGCCAGTTGTCAGCTAAGGATTCAGATGATAATAAGAAATTATCGAAAAACTCTCTTGTGCGAACCTTATTGGCCAGATACCTTTTGATCAGTGGTGCTGCAGTCAATATTGTTCAAATCGAAACCGGCTTCACACAAAAAAACATATACAGATTGAGGAACATCATTCAAAAAGAAGGCTTAAAGATAGAAAACAACCGTAGTAAATCGCAAATGTCGTCCGTCAATATCATCACCAATATCAACCGAAGCATTCAAGCTTCTTTATTGATGATTTTGTATTATTTTCATTCAGAATCATATGAGAATGAACCTATATCTAAATGTCTGAATTTGATACCCCTGCTACGTGCCTATCGCACATATCGACAAATTATGAATGTAACTTCATTCAATTTAACGCATCAGGGCAACGTGCATACAAACGATCCCATTAATCTATCTGAGTGCTGGACGCTTGCCCGAGAAATGCGATCAAACGAAGCGTGTATTTTAAAATCAACTAAATACCGGTGTTATTATTTCAGTTCTGAACATCAAGTAATTTTAGGTGATTGCCCATTCGATTCTCCGTCATGTGAAAATAATTATTCGGAAAATAAATCTGTCAAAAGTATTGAAGCCTCTGCCAACATAGTTTATTTAAAGAACGAACAAGGTGACTATGATGTTCCTGATTTGTCCCCTATCCCTGAAATCATTGAACTGAATTCAAAGAAATCATTAGGATATACCACAGTATGAAATCAAGTTATTTAGAAATTTTTTAGACTGCTTAGTAGTTTTCCCTTAGTATCTTCTTTAAATTTTTGCTCTTCTTCATTTTTTTCTATGTTTTGAGATTCTGCAACATTACCACTAATATTAGTATTGATGCTTGATTGAATTAAATTAGATTGGCCTTTTACCAATGTAAGCCCAACTGTTGCCAACGTTAACAAGCGTTTAACCCTGACGTTTGCTGGCATCTTATTTAATTCATTAAACAATTCTGCATGAACAAATTTATTTATTTCTGTTCTATAAATTGCACCATTCCATTCTTTTATTTTATTTTCATCAGTAATTTTTGTTTTATCTACTAATTTGTAATCCATTACACTTACTCCGTTTTATATTTTAGGGTGATTAAATAATCACCCTATTTTTATTTAACTATTTTTGATTCAATATTTTATTTCTTTCCTTAGTGTTACCTATTGAATATTTCTTTTCTTTTTTAGCTTGTTCGAAAATAGGAAGAATATCTTCAACACCTAAAAGTTTGATAGCAACTGATTCATCTATAATTTTAGAATCCTTAATACAACCGGAAAATTGCATTTTATCTACTACCATAAACATATCTGTTTTACTTTTCAGGGTTTTAAAATCTGAATTTTCACAAGCGGGTATATTTTCCCAATTTAGATGCCACTCATTTTCATCCTGGTAAATTGAACCGCCAATATTGTAATAACGGTTATATAAAACGGCTGTGACCTGGATTATAAAGATTTGACTCATATTGTATTAACCACCAATATGAAAGAAACCACGGGCATTGGCTAATGGTGAATCATTACTTACAACTATTCTTGATCTTGGGAAAATTTCTTTAGCAGCTTCTTCATATGAAGCAGCCCCACCACCGGCCAATAAAACCACGTCCACATTTAAACCATCTTCACGCATGGTAGTTTTCATTGGTGTTAAGGCATTTTTAGAAACTGTATTTGATGCTGTTTTCATATAAGGTTTTAATTCAATTAACTCGCCCAACAAAAGAACTTTTTCTTTTTTTTCACGGATATATGATTCTAATTCATTCATTGAAGGTGAAGCCCCATGATCCAGTTTAATCAGGCGTTCCATTTCTTCAATTAGCATGGACATGGCCTTTAAGCTGGTACCCGATGATTTATATCTTACCTCTCCCTGTTGAAGCACAACCCAATCAACAGAAAAGAAGCCAGGATCAATAACAACCATTTTTCCATCGGTAATAGCAGTCTTAATAATTTCATCTTCTGAGTCGTTATATGAATACAAAGAATCAATATAGGCCCCGGCAGGTTGGGGGACAACCGTTACTTTATCGACTGTTATATTTCTCTTTGGAGTAATTTGATGTTCCCCTTCTAACCTTTTAATTAATTTTTCAATCAGCTCTTTGTTTTTATATTGATCAACAGGTAAACCAGTCACCACCTCATTAATCGTACTCTGGCCAGTTAATAGCAACGCAGCATAGAACAAAGCCCTGTAATTGTCTGTGCCTGGGTACTCTTGGTGCAGCTCCCTGTCCCAGCCTTGCAAGCGGTATGGTTCAACACCGGCTACCCAATTCCTTCCATCTATATTAACCATCACACTGTTGTCGTTACGTGCGCCCACCAATTGATGCTGGACCAGGCTGGCATCTGCAGCACCAACAGGCAAAATTTTTGACTCATACGTTCCGTTTTTGCTTTTATCACCGAAAACCAATTTAAGGTTTGAGTAACCAATATCCAATCCCAGTACAAAACTCATGTTCGTTCCTCTATATAAACAAGTAAATTTGCTCTTGTGTAAGCCCTCAAGAGGCTTAACCCTTGATATAGATGATAAGAGTAATGGTGAATTTCATTAGCACGGGGTTTTGCCAAAAAAAGGCAAAATGCTAAAAAACAATGTATTTACACCTTAAATTTCAAAAAAACCACACTTTATACAAAATCTGTCAGGTTACGTATACCCATTGATTTGAACAAATATTTATGTGGTAAAGCTGTCATATTTTCTATAATCTGCGCATATATACACTTTACCAATAGCATAAATACTTCATTTCCTTGGATATTTGCACCCTTCTTTACTCTTATATGGAATACTCGTATAAAACCATGTTAGCATTCCATATAAGGGGAATGATAGTAATTCCATGTCTTATATGGAATGCTAGGTTTATATTCCATATAAGAATAAAATCTCTTATATGGAATGCTAACCTTATATTCCAGATAGATAGTAATCTGGAAATCCCGCTCTTATTAACTCATTAAATTTTGTTAAAAAAATTATGAATTGGCTCGAACTTTTAGACGACAAAGATAAGGTCATCAAGGGCAAAATGTTGTCTGATGAAGAATTTAAAAATGCTTGCGAACTACAACTGAAGCGGTTAAAAGATTTTATTGATAACGAATTTGACTGTATCTATGTGACCGGCAAACAATATGCCGATTGGTTTTGGACGATGCGGGACATCATGATTGATGACAAGAATGAGTTTTCTCGGTTCGGGACCCGTGTAAAAATCAAGTCAGGGACAATATCTTTTGAGTGGTACAAAAATCGCGTTACCGCACCATCCAGCGACAGCAAGAAACAAGTTTTCTCACAATACCTACCCAAGGGTAAAGATACTGACGGCTATCCGCTTTCGACCTTTAAGAACGCCCTCGAATGGGAAGCAAATATGATTCGTGAAGTTGAAAGTCGGTATGTTGTCTTACGTAAACGGGCAAAGGTACTTTCAAAAATGAGGATGAATATTAAGGAATATGAGCGTTTATTATCACAAAGTTATAAACCGATGAATGAGTAATCATGAACACACCCACCAAAGTCATTTCAAAATTTAAACCAAAATTTGAAGGTTCTAAAAATTACCGCCCTCCCGTTTCAATTGATGAATTGAAAAATAAGTCTCAAATAGGTATAAAAGAACATAAAGAGTTTTCTGATTTAGTTTCTAAATATTTGATAGATGAAAACAGAGATTATAAAAATAAAGTAGATGCAAAAATCAAAGTTATGATTATGTTGAGCATCATTTCAATAGTTTTAACCCGGTTATTCTTTTTTTAAGGCCCGTCATGTCAGATTCAAAACCAGAAAACAAGAACGGTAAAAATTTAGTAAAGCGTGGCAAACCAGACGCATTGAATATCAATAAACAAGATCATTTATATCATTTGAGCAAGAACGCAGAGATTCAAAATGATAATAATAGTTTGCAGAAGCAACTCCCACTGTTCACGATTGAAAATTCTGATAACACCCCGAAGGGTGGGTATGAATTATCGAATGCAATTGATATATGGGACGTGATACCGAAGTACAGTGCAGATGACAGTATTGCGGTGCAGGTTGGTGAATTAAAGAATCCAGTGATTACAAATGAGACTTCAATTTACGGCCAGGTTTATAAAACTTCGATTGTGCCAGCCCAGCTATTAAAATCTGAAACGCAAAGTGGTGAAATTGAGTGGCGTTTTCCAACCAGGCGTGAAATGTATGTTGAAGAAGCCTTAATGAAAATCGCAGTATCGGGCAGTGTGAATGCGGATACCAAGTTTGCTGGTGTCAAGTTTACGCTGTATGAATTACTTGAAGAATTAAAACGGACGAAACATACCTTATCATTTCGACAGCTTAAAGAATCATTGATGATATGTCATCGTACCCGTATAGAAGTAGCGACAGAGGACGGGCGTAATATTGTTTCGGCCACGATTTTTCCCATGATAGGTTTAACTTCAAAGGAAGATTATTTTTCAAATCTTAATGCCGATGCTACCTGCTATGTACAATTTAACCCGTTGGTTACTGTCAGTATTCAAACGTTGACATTTAGACAATACAACTACACTAAATCAATGTCGCTAACCAGGGCATTATCCAATATCTTATATAAAAGATTGGTCTTGCATTGGACGCAGGCCAGTCCAAACCATCCGTATACCTTTTTAATGAGTAATTTATTAGAAAATTCATCAAGGCAAGCGGTTAAGAATTCTCAAACCGATAGACGGTTGATGTATGCCACGATTGATCAATTAAAAGAACAAAAGATATTAAAGAAGGATCATAATGAAATCATCATACGCGAGGGAAGAAAAATTGTTGATATTAAATTTTCGGTATACCCACATGCTGAGTTTGTAGATGAAGTCATCCAGGCCAACCTTGCTCAAAAAGAGAAACGTAAAATATTAAATAAGGAACTGGGCATAGAGGAAATGCGCAAGCTGGCCAAACCCCGGTGAAAGTGTTGTGGATAACAGCAAAAGCATATAGAGATTTTGAGCTAAGTTGTATAGAGATTTTGAGCTAAGTTATGAAATATTCCCGTAAGCTTTTTATAAAAACGGGAGATTTAGGCAAGAAATGCAGAGATGGGGTTACTGAGTATAGAGATTTTGAGCTAAGTTAGGTGAAAATTGTGGATAAACGGTGGATAACTAACGAAAAAATGTGAATAACTCAAATTGGATGAAAAACAGTATAGAGATTTTGAGCTAAGTTAAACCCCAAAAACCTAGAGATTTTGAGCTAAGTTGAATTTGAGAAGTCCTTAGCATATCAAGTATTTAAGGTAGTTATCCACAGAATCCCCCTTTCTTTTATCCCTTTATCCCTTATATTTAACCAAAAGAGATATATAAAATAGGTTGTCCGTTGACTGAAGAATCCGTGTGTATGAAAGTATGATTTTAGGTATCTAAAAATAGACAAATTCATGCAAACGATAAGTACAGGGAAGAAAATAAGGTATACAGGTGTCTAAAAACGAATTTTAACGGCTCTAGCAGCATTTTTTGACTAAACCCAACACCAAGTATGCCTAACCTTAAAAAAACGCTTAAATCGGCTGTTTTAACAAAGTTCTAAAGCTAAGTTTTTTGATAGGTTGTAATGAGTTAATAAAAACTGCCAGGCAAGAGCGGGTTAATTTTTTTGATTCAACTTAAATACAACAGAAAAAAACATGACAAAATATGGTTTGAGTAGTAAACACTATATGTAGTTGGCAAAACCTTATTTTAATACTATATGTTGTGTTTTAGTATAGAGATTTTGAGCTAAGTTGACGCATTTTTAGTATAGAGATTTTTGGCTAAGTTGACGATCATCCAAGGCCAAAGCAATCAAAAAACCTAGAGATTTTGAGCTAAGTTAAAGCCTAAACCGATGATTTTTAAGGAGAATATATTTTTTAGAGATTTCAGGAAAGAATCCTGGAAGAAACTCCTTATTATCGAGAAAAACTATTATAAATTATAGTAAAATATAAAAAATTAATGATTTTATTATGAAATCATAAGTTATTGAATTTAAAAGGGAAATAATGATTCCTCCATTCTAATTTTACTTATCACCCAAAAAAAGGGAATAACTGCCCTTACGGGATAACTAAAGTTTCGGTATAGAGATTTTGAGCTAAGTTAGAAGGTAAGCAGTTGATATTAAAAGGAAACATTGAATATTATGATGTAATTTTCATCAAAAAAATTATTGTCTGCGTTTTGTGAAAATTGAAATTTTACTTGTATTTGAACTAACTTATAATCTAAGCACTTGAAAAATAAAGGTATTATTAATTTTGATATAGAGATTTTGAGCTAAGTAAGCGCAAAAAAAATTTTCCTTACTAAATTTATTTACCTCATTTATAAATCATCATTAAAATACGCAGCAAAAA
>Ga0265293_10008001_pt1 | contig 15934 bp, 7 predicted proteins | sample Munlanlewell138R_FD_192505 | JGI IMG/M metagenome (GOLD analysis project Ga0265293, IMG submission 192505) | Leachate microbial communities from a municipal landfill in Southern Ontario, Canada - Leachate well 138R | ecosystem: Engineered > Solid waste > Landfill > Unclassified | place: Canada...
TAACCATTGATAAACTGAACGTTAACTACGAAGGTGTTTCTTATCTGTCGAATGTGAAAGCAAAATTTCAGGCTATATTTTTGGTTGACTTGAAGAATGAAATTTACACCTTCAAGAACAATACGCTGTATCTGAATGACTTGGCTTTGGGCTTCGACGGCTCAGTTGGAATCAATGACGATCAATATACGATCTTACTGAATTTTGAAACAGAAAACACAGCCTTCAAACAGTTGTTGTCATTGGTTCCGGTGGTTTATGCCAGCTCCTTCGAGAGCATCAAAACCGAAGGCACTTTCAGCCTGAAAGGCTTTGTGAAAGGTGCTTACAGTGAAACTCAAATGCCGGCTTACGGACTTGATTTGCAAGTGAAAAATGCCTCTTTCAAATATCCTGATTTGCCAGTTGGCATTAATGGCATAAACGGGAAAGCCAATATTGAAAGCAAAACCGGACAGCCCGATGATACCAAAATTGATGTCAGCGAATTCAAATTTAAAGTCGCTGATCAGCCTTTTGCGCTGTCAATGACCTTATCCACGCCGGTTTCCGATCCTAACTTCTCACTCATGGCAAATGGAACGCTTGATTTTAAACAGATAGCCCAAATTCTTCCTCCCGAATATAGAAGCAAAATGGAAGGAAGACTTACAGCAGATCTTAGGCTAAAAGCTAAGATGTCTGACCTTGAAAACGAACGTTTTAACCAGATAAATGCCAGTGGTAGTCTGCTGTTGCAGGATTTCCTTCTCGAGGATAAATCTCTGTTTTCATTACCGTTGGCAATTTCCAATGCCCAGCTCAATTTTTCTCCAATTTTTGTTGATCTCATCAATACGCAGCTTATGGTGGGTCAGAGCGATTTCGGCTTGAATGGCCGCCTGGATAACTATTTGGCTTACTACCTGAGCGATGGCACTTTGGTGGGACAATTAAATTTAAAATCAAAAAAGCTGAATGTCGATGAGCTGATGCAGTTGATGGTCGAAGAGGATTCAGCCACGGCAGAAATGCCCGTTGATACTACTGCTGCGGTTTCTACTGAACTTCCGGAGCGACTAAAGCTAAGTTTTGCTGCTAAAATAGATTCTGTTTTGTACAATCCTTATAAGTTGGCTAATGTGACAGCTAATGTAGATTATGAACAAAAACGACTAAATTTCAACCCTTTGTCGGCTGATCTTCTGCAAGGAAAAATGAGTATGAAGGGCAGCTTCGATGCTGCGCAAGCCGAAAAGCCTAAAGTGAACATTAATTTCGTGATTCAAAACTTCGATATTCCTGAGGCTTATAAAACGATTGGATTGTTGCAAGAGGCAGCACCGATTGCCGAACAGGCCAGCGGAAGTTTCTCGACAAGCTTTACCATGAAAGGCGAACTCGACAAAGCCTATGACCCAGTGTATGAAAGCCTGGAAGGTGGTGGAACATTGCAGACTTCGCAGTTGAAGATAGAATCTATCAGTAGTCTGAAAAAAATTGGTAACCTGCTCGGAAAGGGTGATAAATACGACCGCCTTGTTACCGATGGACTTAATTTCTCTTTTGAATTTGTGAATGGCAGGGTGTATCAGAAGCCTTTCGACATCAAGCTTGGAAATAACAACGCCCTGGTTTCAGGTAGTATCGGTTTTGATAAAACTTTGGATTACGACATGGTTTTTGGCATTCCTTTTAGCGAATTAGGTGGCACAATTCAGTCTGGTTTGCAACAGCTTACAAAAACTGCCGCTGACAATAATATCGATATTTCCAACAATGAAACTATCAAAGTGAAGGCGAAAATAACAGGTTTGGTTAATGATCCAAAAGTCTCTATTGATTATAAAGATTACGCATCTGATTTGGGTAAACAGCTTAAAGATCAAGCTAATAAACTGATTGAGGATCAAAAGCAGGCTTTAAAAGACAAAGTAGATGCGGAGACAGAAAAGCTGTTGCAACAAGCTGAGGGTCAGGCTGCGCAACTGGTCAGCAAAGCCAAAGAAGCTGCAGCAAGCATCCGTGAAGAAGGTAAAAAGGCAGCTCAAAGTGTTAAAGCAGAAACTGAAACTCAGGCCAATAAGCTTATTGAAGAAGGTAAGAAGAATGGTATGATAGCAGAGCTTGCGGCCAAAAAAGCTGCTGAAAGCTTACGCTCCGAAGCCAATAAACAGGCCAATAACATCGAGACAGAAGCCAACAAAAGAGCTGATCAGCTGGTAGCCGAAGCACAGCAAAAGGCCGATAAAATAATAGAAGAAGCCCGAAATAAAATACAGCCGTAAGCTATTCCCAGGCTGCTATAGTATGCAAGTCAAGGCGCGATTAATGCAGCGATGCTGAAAAAGTCGCGCCCTGACTTTTTGTAATTCAGGCTACGACTATCTTGCGACGACAAACAGTCGCACCCCGACTTCTGGAATTCACTCCTTATTAATCACCACTTCATATTGAAGTTGATTATCTTTATCAATACACGAAACTTCTAATTTGCGCGCTGACAGAGGTCCGCTGACTTTAATCAGCCCAAAATTCCTGTCTGTGAAAACCTTGTCAGCCACCCGAAAGCTGTTTTTCCATTCTGCACCTTTTCTATTTGGACCTGCGCTCATGGTCGAAAAGGTAAGATCCCAAACTACCGGACTTCCCGCTTCTTCATACTTGCTCGCTTCTGAAAAATGTACATCGCCGGTGATAAAAATCACGTTTTTGATCTGTTGCTCTTTGATGAAATCCAATATGCGCTGTCTTTCATCATCAAAGCCATTGGCTGAATAGGTTTCGTATTTTACCACATCACTCAAAAATTGCCCGCCCATCGCTACTATTTTAAAGCTCGCCTTGCTCGAGACAAGGTTGTCAAAAAGCCATTGCAACTGTTTTTCACCTAAAATGGTTTTACCTTCCTTTTTCACATCATTTGGGTCGCGGTACCAGCGGTTGTCGAGCAAAAAGAAATCCAGATCAGCCCATTGAAAAGCGGTGATGGCACCTTCTATCCCAACAATACCTGTTGTTGGATTACCCCAAAACTGCTCGAAAGTTTTCAAACTCAATGCTTTGTTATAGAAGCCTTTGTCGCTGTCGTTGGGTCCGTAATCGTGGTCATCCCAAATAGCATAATTGCTGCGTGTGGCCAACAATTGCTGCATCTCTGGCGTTGAACGGGTATGCGTATAACGCTTTTGGAATCCTGTTTTGGTGTTCCAGTCTGGCTCGCGCAAATACACGTTGTCGCCTAGCCAAAGCATGAAACTGCTGGGGTGTGAAGCCATGTTTTTAAACACTTGGTAATCGCCTCCATAAGGCGTTCCCGGCCTGTCGTGCTCCGGCTGGTTAATATAGGCACAACTGCCGGTCATAAAACTAAAGTCAGGCGCATCACCGCGGTACTTCCAGATTTTTTGCGTCTCAAACTGAGTAGGGTAGGGCAGTTCGATAAGTTGGCCGTTGATAAGTAGTTTGTAATTATATATTTTACCCGGCTCCACTTTGTCAGCAATAAGTTTAGCGATAAATACCTCATCAGCTGTAGTTTCTTTCTCTGCGGTGACGTTCAAGTTGTTTGGTTTTCCTGCTTCGTGATAAGCGAATTGAACTGTTGCCGCTTTAGTTGTCTGAACCCAAAGCATAACTTCTTGCATATCAGCATAGCCCACCATCGGTCCCGACTGAAGCAAAGCTGCATTTTGTGAAATTGCTGCTGTAGCGAAAAGAAACAAAAAGCTATAAAGAATTGATTTCGTGAAGTTTAAAACCATAATACACTATTTTAATATTTCTTTAATACTATCAAAACTGCCATCTACAAGCGCAGGTTTTAGGTCTAAGATATGCGCCATCAGCGGATAAATATGGATATTTCTGAACGGTTTTGCACTATAATTTTCTTTAAACGACTGGCCTTGGGCATAAAAAATAGCATGTACATCTGTATTGTTGATGTCGTAACCATGTGTTCCGCGAGCTGTATTGGTGCCCCAAGACCAAAAAATACTCCAGCCGTCATCGGCCAGCAATGTCATATCGTGTGTCCTTGGGTGTGTGCCGTGATGCAGATGTTCTGGTGCTTCGCCATGTTTCCATACGCGCATGTTTGGAATTTTAGAAAAAGCTTCATACAACGCTTCTTCACGGCCGTCTTTTGCAAGGATATTCATTGTAGGATTCCAGCCGTCGATTACCGCAATCATGCTGGTGTCAACATATTGATCTAAAATAATTTGTTTTTCGGGCGATATGGTGGCCATGCCGTGATCAGCGGTAACAATAAAATCTATCTTATCAGCATTGTCCAGTTTGGCAATTCGTGCATTGAAAACACCTACAAGGCTATCTAAGTAATGAATAGTCGGCGTGAGGCTGTCGTTCATCGGTCCATAAAAATGACCATCGGTATCGGGTTGGTCATAATACCACATAACCAATCGTGGGCGTTCTGCTTCAGGAAGTTGCAGCCAGGCCATCACCGTATCCATGCGCTGCATATACGGGAAATTATGCTCGTAACGCTTCCAGTAAGTGGGCCGAATTCCCATCACATCGGCCTCGCTGCCTACCCAGAAAAAGGTGGCGGTTTTTACACCTTGTTTTTCGGCGGTAACCCAAATCGGCTCGCCACCATAGAAGCTGCCGTCTTCAACAGTGCTGCGGTTTTTGCGGTCGTTATATGTGCGGTCACTCACCGGATCGTAAAAACGGTTTAATAAAATACCATGATGATCAGGATATAAACCGGTAGCAATGGTGTAATGGTTGGCAAAAGTAGTGCTGGGAAAACTCGGGATAAGACGTTCTGCTTTCACGCCTTTTTCTGCCATCTTATCTAAGTTTGGTGTGCCATGAATTTCCGGATAATCCCATCTAAAACCGTCAAGTGAGAGGACGACCAATGTACGCTTTTCGCTTTTGGAGGTTTGGGGCGCAGTATTGCATGAGAAAAGACTGGCAAAAAGAAGAGAAATGACTAAAAATCGAAGTGTTTTCATAAATAAAGACATCATTACATTAAAAAAGTAAAAGTAAAAAAAAGGAGGCTCACTTGCGTGAACCTCCTTATGAGAAATCACTTAATTGCTAATTAAAGATATATCTGATACCAATCTGGCCTGTCCAGCGTGAACCATAGATGCCTACATCGCTTATGTTATAAGCGCTTTCAACATCGTCTCCGCCATTATAAACAAATTTAGCTTTACCATCAGAATCAATGCCTTTATATTCAATCAACTGGAATGCGTCATTGCCGATGTAACGGCGAATTCCCCACTCAGAGTTCAACATGTTGGTAAAGTTGAAAATGTCAAGCGTAAGTTGCAGGGTATGACGTTTTCCGCTAGCCTTGATATAGAAATCTTGTACTAATTTTAGGTCAATTACACTCTCGAAAGGCAAGCGGGCTCCGTTTCTTACAGCATAATCACCGCGGTTATCATTCAGGTATTTATCACTCGCGATAAAGCTGTTGAGATTAGCCCATTGCTGCTCAGGCGTTTTAGTGATATTTCCATCTTTATCTACGATAGGAACCAGGTTGATCTGGCTTTGATTAGCCGGAATCCAAATCAGGTTTCCAGGATTTTCACCTTCGCCGTTTAGATTGCCGCGGTCGTTATAAACATAAGAATAACGTTGGCCGCTTTGTCCGTTATAAATAAGGCTGAGCGTGGTAGCAAAGTTATTGGCGTAATCAATTTTGTAAGAAACAAAAGCCATTAAACGTGAGCCCAAATCAAAGTCAGAATAGCTCAGGTCGAGGTTGTTGAGGCCACGAATATTTTCCATATAGCGCCATTGTGAGCTGTTCTGTGATGAAGTGCCGTCATTGAGTGATTTGGCACTGCCGTAAGTATAAGCAATGGTTCCCGAAAGGCCTTTGCTGATTGGTTTTGTTAGTTGTGCTGTGAGGTTATAGGAATAGCCTTCGTTGGTATTTGTGCCAAGCAGGATGCGTGAGTAAACAGGCTCAATACGTCCTCCTGGGTACAATGGGCGATGATCAGGGCCGTTGTTAACGGTTGTGCCATAAGCTGGTTTTTGATTCACATCAAAATATAAAACATTGCTGATGTTTTTGGTATAGATGGCTTCCAAAGTACCAACTAATCCCCACCAAGGAAGTTTGTGGTCAACGCCGATGCTGGTTCTTAAAACCTGTGGATTCTTGAAGTCTTTGGCAAATAAGTCAACCTGTCCGCTTGGAATAGGATCGCTCTGGCCAAAGTCAGTTGCGGTGTATTGATTGTCCCATTCAGGCCTGAAATCAACATCACCTTTGTAATATACTCCACCTACTGTTAAACCGTTGTTGGTGTATGATCCACCAGGCCAAACTAAAGGCAAGCGACTGGTAAATAGTCCAATACCTCCGCGTACTTGCGTAGTTTGGTCGCCATTAACATCCCAGTTAAATCCTAAACGTGGGTTGATGCTGAAATAGGGTTGGGGCATTTCACCAATCTTAGCCCCTTTAAGGTCGTAGCCATAAGCTTCAATTTTAGCAGCTGTAGTGTCATTAAATCCGTCCCAGATTGCCTGATTATTTCCAGCCCTGGGCTGATCCAGGTATTGAGGCACATCGAAACGCAGGCCGGCACTCAATTTGAAGTTATCAGTGAGTTGCCATTCATCTTGTACGTAAAGACCGTATTGCATTGTTCTGAAGTCGGCAGCTGCAGCAGAACCATCTCCAACAATATTGTCAACCAATGAATATCCGCGCTCATACTGGTAAGCAGGAGCTCCTGTCATAAAGTCATCCATTGAATTGTAGAGATACTCTCCGAAAGCTTTACGCATAAAAAGGTTGTAGGATTTTCCATACTCAATGTTAATCCCAAAAGTTACGGTATGTGCGCCTTTGTAAACAGTGAAGTTATTATTAATGGTGAGAATGTCCTGATCGAGGATGTTTCCTCCGGAATAAGGCTCAGTTCCTGCATAAATATTTCCGTCGCCATCTTTGATCTGCAAATAAGGGAATTTACCTCCAAGCGGACCACGGTCGTCTTTAACTTTTGTGTAGCCAATAATTAGGTTATTCGACATGGTGTTCCAGTTGCTTTTCAATTCAAATGCGGTTGAATTGGTTGTGCTGGGGAAGTAAACGCCATTATTGAAGAAGTTAATCGACCTGTTTGAAGACCTGTTGGCACCGACAGATTCACCTTTGGCATAGGAGTGGCGCAAGGTGAGTTTGTGATTTTGGCTGATGTTATAGTCAAAACGGACCAAAAATTTGTCGCTGTTGAGTTCGCGCGTGTTGTTTAGGTATCCGCCCGGATCGTAACCAAAACCACTTAGTTTATTAGCAAAAGCCTGCAATTGAGCTTCTGATGCATTGCCCTGATAGTTTGCGAAATCAAAAGGCTGGGGTGTTTCATCGCGCTGGAACTCAGCGTTTAGGAAGAAGAATAATTTGTTTTTGATGATGGGACCGCCAACGCGCATGCCATAAGTTTTGGCTGTAAATTCGTCCAATTTGATTCTATCTTTAACGTCTTTTCCAGGTGTTTTTCCGGCTAAGCTTTGATTGCGATACAAGAAATAAGCTGATCCTTCAAATTCGTTGGTTCCCCTACGGGTAACGGCATTGATGCTTGCACCTGCAAATCCGCCCTGGCGCACATCATAAGGTGCAATCACAATCTGAAACTGGTCGATAGCGTCCAAACTAATTGGATTAGTACCGGTTTGGCCGCCGTTTGTGCCGGAGGCTGACAATCCAAATACGTCATTATTTACTGCGCCGTCAAAAGAAATCGCGTTGTAACGGTTGTTTACTCCGGCAACGGTAATAGCACCATTGCTTCCGGTAACATTAGCCTGTGGCGTTAAACGCACAAAGTCGCCAATGGAGCGGCTTAGCGTTGGTAGCTTGCTGATTTCAGCGTTACTTACATAAGTTTCGGCTCCTGTCCGGTTTCCGTCGAAGATATCATTCAACGAAGCTACTACTTCAACATCAGCAAGCGTTATTGCTGATTCACTGAGTTTAACATCTAGTTTCAGGGTTTGACCCAGCGTGAGGAAGATGTCATCTTTTGTGTAAGGCTGGTATCCAACAAAGGAAACGGTTACCTTGTAAGGACCGCCAACGTTCATGTTTGGAATTCTATAATAACCGCTACCATCGGTTACAGTGCCAAATTGGGTGCCGGTAGGCAAATCAACTACCACAACCGTTGCGCCGGGTAATGTTTCGCTGTTGGAATCAAAAACTCTTCCGTTCATACCGGAAGTGGTTGTGCCTTGCGCATAAATGCGCTGCCAACCGAAAATCATCAAAACTGCTAATAAGCTGATGAATAGGTTTTTTTTCATAGAGATTAATATTTGGTTAAGAGTTTTTTTACAGGTCAAAAGTATAAGATTGATTCATTATTTGCTTTAATTATTTATTAACAATTTTTTGTTTTTTTTAACAAAAAGATTAAAAAATATGGTATTCAGATGTTTAAGGTGTAATAACTTTTATATTTCTTTTTTTTGCCGCGTAGAATCACTTATTTATCAACAAATAAATGGAATTGTGTTATTCCTAAAAGCGTTCTAAAACCTAAAACGCAGGCCCATATCAAAAGTGCGCCCGAACGACCAAAAACCTCTAAAAGTATTCAAATCATGGTTGGCACCATCTTCTCCTTTTAGAATATAGCGCTCGTCAAAAATGTTATTACAGTTAAGGTAAATGGTTAACATATAATCATTTAAGGGATAGTTAAACGAAAGATGTGCGTTAAATAAAGTGCTTGCCGGAATGCGGTAACTCTGGCTTCGGTCGTTCTCCTGATGTCGTCCTGCCGGATCAAAATCGGCATAATGTTGATCGGCATAAACGCCATCTATTGCTAAGTTGAAGAAATCCATCAGTTTTAAATCAACAAAAAGGGCTGTTTGAAATTGAGGCTGTCCACCAACTTTCAGCCCATTGGCGAAAACATTCACGGTGTCAACAGCAACATCCAAATGATTTAAAAGTGTGGCCTGCACATCGTTTTGCCATTTCCAGTTGCCTGCCGTTACAAAAAATCCCAGCTGAACAGATTCTGTTACTTTTGCGCTCGCTTCCAGTTCAACTCCTTGATGCAAAGCATTTAAGCCTTTAACCATGGCCCGGCTTTGTTGCTCGTTTTCGAGCTGCACATATTCATTGGAAAGGAAAGAAACATCCTGCCAAAGTGTATAGTATGCATTGGCATTGATATAAAATCGGGATTTTCGGAAGCCGTATCCGGCCTCAATGCTGCTCACTTTCTCGTTTTTTGGATCGTCAACCGGGATATTTGTGGAGTTGCCAAAAACAAACTTATAATAAGGTGCTTTGCTGAAATGACCGGCATTGACATACATCCGTTGATATTCATCGAGGTTAAAGTTAAAGCCGCCTTTAAGGTCGTAGCCATTGATGTTTACCCATTCGCTCCATTTATTTTCAGGGTAATTATAGCTGTCGTGCCGTTTGTAGCGGTGGTCGGAAAGTGTTCCACCGGCAAAAAAAGTAAAGGCACCAGTTTTGTATTCCCATTGGGCAAACAAGCTACTATGGTGTAAAAGCGCGCCGTTATTGATGCGAATCAAATCGCCGGGCATTTTAAGCTGGTCGCGACCGGCAACTCCGGCGGCAGACCAACTGAAGTCGTCAATATAAAACTCGCCGCCCAGCAAATTATCAACACGCTGTGTCAGGCTGCTCTGGAAATAGCGGTAATGTAGTCCGACCGTAATTTTTTGTTTCTCGTTTAAACGCACTTCCGCCGAACTCATAGCGCCTCCCCAGAAATGGCTGGCCAAAAATTTCGACTGGACAACTTTTGAGAACCCACTCACGGTTTCTCCGTTAGCAAGTGTATATGAATCAGTGTTTTGTGCGTTGTAGTTGTATATTCCGTTCCAGTCAATTTGTCCAGATGGATTGCGGAAGTCAAAAACACCAGGGCCATAATTAAAGCTATCCGACCATTTTCCGCCACCCCAACCGGGCGAAAGATAAACCGCCGACGAAAGCAAAACTTTTTGGTTGATATCCCAATAATGATTCACTGAAAAATGCGGTTTGTGGTAGAAGTTTTCTGAGGCGTTATTGATTTTTCCGTTATAACTTCCCCAGTCTTTGTTGAACTTTATTCCGTGGTTTTTGATGTCGTTCTCGCTCAGTTTTAAGGTGCGTTGTCCGTGACGTTCAGGGCCGCCCAGCAAACTAATCACGATGCGTTGGTTGCTTCCAATTTCGCGGGCAGCGCTAAAAAAATAAGCCCAGCCATCTACATAAGTGGCGTCAACATAGCCTTCACCTTGGGTACGTGATCCCAGAAGTGAAACACTCCATCCGTTTTTCAACCTGCCGGTTTGAAAGCCAAAGGTGAGTTTCCGATTGCCATAACTTGTGGTTGAAGCACTAAAAAACCCACCTTTTTTCGGGTAAGCCTGATTAGTCAAGATATTCACGGTTCCACCAACGGAATTGAGTGCAATTTTGGAAGCACCAATACCGCGCTGCACCTGAATACCTGCAGCGGCTTCCGTGAGGCCAATCCAGTTGTTCCAGTAAATAAGTCCGTTTTCGGCACCATTTATCGGTACTCCATTTAAGAGTACGGCGATATTTTCTTGCTTAAAGCCGCGGATAGACAAACTGGCATCGCCCGATCCACCGCCGTCGCGACTGGCAAACACCCCCGGAACCCGATTCATAATTTCCGGAAACGGTTTGTCGCCGAGTTGTGTGCTGATTTTGTCAGCGTCGATCTTATTAAAAGCCAATGGATTGTATCTTTCCTGCGCTAAATCAGCAAGGATACTTACTTCCTGCAAATTGATGTCGAAAGGCCGCAAAGAAATGCTTAGTGGCTGCTTATCTGATTGCTCAACAAGCACTTCTTTTTTTTCAAAACCTAGGTGGGTAACAAATATTTTAGCTGGAAATTCCTCGATTTCCATAATAAAGTTGCCGTTAAAATCTGTGCTTACTCCAGCAGATTTGTTGCTCAGGCTGACGTTTACAAAAGGTAGAACTTCGCCGGTGTTTTCATGAACTACATAACCTGCTATTTTTTGTTGTGCCAATGCAGGACTTATTCCCAAAAGAATGAAAAATGCTAGATGTAATACTTTCATAATGAGTGTGTTAAAAATGAAAAAACCTCGCATAAGACTACGAGGCTTGGTATTTTAACAAACGCTATGTATTATAAATACATCACACAAAAACAGGCGCACATGGGCGCAGGTTTAAGCACAATTCAGCATTTATCATTCTTCTCCCATCCAGACTATAACTGTCGGTAACGTAATTGCAACGTTTCAATCCCGCTTTCACGAGATTCGCGGACTATACCGCCGATCGGGAATTTCACCCTGCCCCGAAGAATTATTACGAGGCAAAATTAAACTTTTTGCTTATCACTTTTACGCTAAAACGATTTCCTGTTAAATTGAAAATGATACTTAATAAGTCTTTGATAAAAAAAGGCCAAAGACAAGGCTTTCGAAGTTTTTGAAAACAAGGAGTTTACGGTGGTAAACGACTGTTTCAAAAACAAGAGTAACGCTGTATTTGGCCTTTTCTACAAAGACTATTTAGAAAGGGTTCAAATAAGTTATAGACTGATTGTCGCGCCGGTTTTTGACTTTTTCTGGTTGATATATTCCATCGCGTTGAGTGCGGCAATTGTGCCATCAGAAACGGCTGTGGTGATCTGCCTGAACCGTTTTGCCAATGCATCACCGGCTGCAAAAACGCCGGAAACATTGGTTTGGAGCATGGCATCGGTGATAATTTCGTTGCGTTCGTTCAAGGCGATACACTTGCCCTGCAGAAAGTCGGTGTTTGCTTCGTAGCCGATAAACACGAAAACGCCATCGAGGGCAATATCGTACTGCTCGTGCGAATTCAAGTTTTCAACAGTAATCGAGCTAAGTTTGTCGGTTCCGTTGAAAGAAAGGATTCGGCTGCTTAGCTTGATGTCGATTTTTTCGTGTTCCATCACTTCATCCTGAGCATGTTGGAAAGCCTGGAAATTGTCGAACTGGTGAATCAGTGTCACCTTGGAAGCGTATTTTGTCAGCGAAACGGCTTCCTCAAGGGCAGTGTTTCCACCTCCCACAACCGCAATTTCTTTGTCTTGAAAAAAATCGCCATCACAGGTTGCGCAATAGCTGATGCCACGCCCTTTGAAGTTGGCTTCACCCGGTACGCCAATAGTTCTGGAACGGCCTCCGGTTGAAAGAATAATGGTGTCGGCAGTGAAAGATTTGCCGTTGGACAGGCCTATTTTCTTTGTTTCTGACTCAAAATCGATGCTCGTGATAGCAATTCCCGACATGATATCGCAGCCAAAACTCTTTGCTTGTTTACGCATGGTGTTGCTAAGCTCATAGCCCGAAACTCCCTCAACACCAGGGTAATTCGCTATCTCGTGTGATAAAATCATCTGACCGCCGGCAACACCCGAGTCAACGATTAGTGTTTTGGCTTTAGCCCGCGAAAGGTAAATTCCTGCTGTAAGCCCGGCAGGGCCTGCGCCGATAATAATGCTGTTATAATGTTGTGTTTCCATCAGGTTTATTTTGAAATTGAAACCCGAACTTTAATGAGCTCTAAAATCCGGGTTTCTGTGGTTTTGCTTGTGATTTGGGAATTATTTGGTTCCAACCGGTAATATTCAGAAGTATTAAAAATTAGGAATATAACATAGGTTGGTTTAGTCTTAGAAGCAGTGAAACTTTTGAAAAAAGTTATTACTGGATGCTTGACGCTGTCAAAGACAAGAAAAATTTAAGAATTTTCAGAACCAAATTCTTTATCTAAAATAGCAGTGATCTGATCCCTGTTTTGGATGCTGCTGGTGGCGGCGACAACTTTTCCGTTTTTGTAATAAACCGTAAAAGGCAGACCCATAAAGCTGCTGCACTCGGGTAGGTTGCGGATAGCATGTGCTTCCGGAGAATCAAATGCCATATCGCGGAAATCAACATGCGCATATTCTTCTTGGAGTTCTTCCATCACGCCGTAAACCGGAATACACATCGGGCCCATGCGACCGCAGCAAACCATTACGTTTTCGCTTTCATTGATTACTTTCGACAGCTCAGCGGCTGTTTCAACATGTTTTAAAGGAGTTGGTAAGACCATAATTGTATGTGTTAAATTAATTTTTCTACTGCTTCCTTAACATAAAACATGCCAAATGGTGATACTAAAGCGATTTAGAAAATTTTCTAAATAACAGCTTTCAATTTCAAAAACCGGCTTTTGATTGGGTGAAAAATCGGAATCAGACTTGGGTATAACGAGAAATATTCAAGGAAGATTTAATTTATTGCAAACGTCTGAAGAAGCGTAATCTGTGTGTATATTTTTGAATATCAATATTATAAATACCTTGGTGGTCGATGATGTCTATTCGAACTTTGCCGGAGGCGTGAATAATTTGTTGTTCGCCAAGCATAATTCCAACATGGGTGATATTGCTTTCTTCGTTATCGAAAAAGGCCAGGTCTCCTGCTTTTGTTTCTTCCAGAAAATCTATAATTTGTCCTTGTGTGGCTTGAAGGCTGGCATCTCTGAGTAGTTGATATCCAGCTAATTTAGCGCATAATTGGGTGAATCCAGAGCAGTCGAGGCCGAACACTGATTTGCCGCCCCACATATAGGTACTACCTAACAACATTTTGGCAAAGACTGTCATTTTGTCCGCGTCAAAACCGCTTGAAAACTCAATTAGGTCATCATCAGGGAAATCTAATCCCATTTTAGGAAAAATAGTGTTTATTTCCTGACAGAAAACACTGCCAAAACCAACGATCAGTTTGGTGTTTTCGTTGGTCTTAATCTCTTTTACCGGTTTTGACAGATAATAGTGCGGAGTTTTAGTGTAGCCGGCCCATGCGCTTTCGCTAATAATTATGCTTTGGGCGGCATCAATCCAGCCTTCATAACCATCATAATCTCCTTGAATCAAATGCCATTTCTTTCTCTTTTCCAGTATCTTATAGGTTTCACCGAACAAAAGCTGGGTTGCCATTTCTGCTTTATCTGAAGGCGTTACCCGAACGGGAATCACTGCCAAAATACTTATTCCATAAAATGCCATGCCGATATTTTTTGTTTTGCCACAAAAATAACCAATTGCTGCTTGTGTAAGGCTGTCGAACCCAGAATAAAATCATTGAATAGGAAGTGCATCACGCATTTCGGTGAAAATGTTTTACTTTCGCAATAGATTACCGTTTTAAATAACAGGCGATAATTTCAATCAATATGAATAATAAGTTTTTTAGCTTCTTGCAACAACATTATTATGAGCTGTTCAAAATAACTTTGTTCGCATTTGCAGCCCTGATTGTGATTTGGCTGATGCCGCGTGAGGTGAAATTTCAATATGAGTACAGCAAAGGAAAACCCTGGCAGCAAGAACCACTTTTTGCACCTTTTGATTTTGCTATCTTCAAATCGGATGAAGCTATTAGACTTGAGCGTCAGGCTGTTCTAGAAAAAATTTATCCGTATTTCGTTTTGGATCAGGAGAAGACTGACGCAGGCAGACAAAGACTGCAAACGTTTTTTAATCAGGCCAAACCGGCCGACACGGTTAAAGGCTTGTCAAAGAAGCAGCAACTGACAGTTTTGCTAAGTATTTACGACAGCATTCAAAACCGGGGTGTAGTGACTTATCATCCGACATTTGAGAATTTAAAGTCTAGTGACAACATAGATGTTATTAAAAATAAAGTTGTTTACCGCGCGAAATTTGGCGATGTTTACACCGTGAAGTCCGCCTACGATAAGGCACAAAGCATAATCGATACCCTCAGAGGGATCGATAAAAAGCTGTTTTCAGAAATTCTGGCAAATGGATTTGTGCAAAATTTGAGTTACGACGAACGGATGACCACCGCTGAAAGCGATGTGGCGCTGGCACAAATCTCTCCAACTTATGGCATGGTGCAAGAAGGAGAATTAATTATTTCGGCAGGCGAACTCGTTGATAGCGAGAAGTTTAATGAAATAAACTCATTGCGAATAGCCTATGAGCAGCGGGTGGGTACAAAGTCTGAGCAAAATGCCCTGATAGCCGGCCAGACCGTATTGATATTGGCTATTTTTCTGGCTTTATTTTTCTTTCTAAAAATTATCAGAAAAGATGTTTACGATGAGTTACGCAATATTAACTTTCTGTTAATGTTGATTTTAATGATTTTGATTCCATCTTTTTACTTGATTACCTATAATCCCCAGCTGATTATTTTAATGCCTTTTGGCTTGTTACCGATTATCCTGATTACGTTTTTTGATACGCGTATCACGATGATGGTTCACCTACTAACGATCACGCTTTTGGGCTTGGTTGTTCCAAATCCTTACTTTTTTATGTTTTCGCAGCTGGTCATTGGGTTTGTTGTGCTTTTTGGGCTTGAAAAGCATAACCGGCGCATTTATTTTTTTCAGACTTCAATTTATATTTTCTTAGGGTATGTCATTGTTTATCTGGGTTTCAACCTGATTCAGGAAGGTGGACTAAGTAATTTTAACTGGATTACCATGGGTGCTTATGCCCTCAATGCGCTTTTTACCATGCTTGGTCTTCCCTTAATTTTCTTTTTGGAATGGGCATTTAGTTCAATTACGGATCTCACACTGTTGGAGCTGAGTAATACCAACACTCCACTTTTGCGTGAGCTGGCGCAGAAAGCTCCCGGCACTTTTCAGCATTCGATGCAGGTGGCCAATCTGTCGGAAGAAGCTTTATTTGAAATTGGCGGAAACACTTTGCTGGCACGTACCGGCGCGCTGTATCATGATATTGGAAAAATGGATAATCCGGTTTATTTTGTTGAAAACCAGATGGGTGGATACAATCCGCATGATGATATTTCGGCTTCTGAAAGTGCCAGAATTATCGTAGAACACGTAACCAAAGGTATTGAAAAAGCCCGGAAAGCCAAGCTGCCA
>Ga0265293_10008003_pt1 | contig 15931 bp, 13 predicted proteins | sample Munlanlewell138R_FD_192505 | JGI IMG/M metagenome (GOLD analysis project Ga0265293, IMG submission 192505) | Leachate microbial communities from a municipal landfill in Southern Ontario, Canada - Leachate well 138R | ecosystem: Engineered > Solid waste > Landfill > Unclassified | place: Canada...
ATATGATAAAATTTATTTAACAACATCTAAAGATGAAAAATTAAAATTGTTTGCTATAGAATTCATTTCAATTTTTTATAGATTAACAAATTATAATTACAGCATTTATTTATATGAAAAACTTGTTGATGAGTATAATGTGAATGTAAGGTTAAGTTTTTCAGAACATGCAGATAACTTTTTAGATGCTGTATCAGATGCAGCCCAAGAATCACACGAAGAATCCGGAGCACCTTGGCCTTTAGATTGGTCTGAAACTGGTATAGGAGCTATAGCTGGTGGTATTGGTTATATAGTTGGAGCTATTGAAGCAGAATCTTCAGAAGACGACTCTGGAGCTGGCGGAGGGTGGTAATTATCAGAAATATAATGATTGAAACATAAAATAAATATATGGACTAAAGAAAGAGAATATATTAATTATTCTCTTTCTGACTTTTAATATGAAAAACAAAAATTATGGGTTTAAAGATATTTTTATTATTTGGGGTTTATGGGCTATAAGTCTAAATATAATAAAAAAAATAATTGACTTATATCAAAATAACTTTGATTTTTCATTAAAGACAATTTTTGTAACTACATATTTGATTAGTTATTTCTTATTGTTTTTCCTTATATATATTTTTACATGTAAAAAATATGGAAAATCTTTGAAAAAAGAATTTTTTATAAAAAAAATTAGTTTAAAAAATACTATAATGTCTCTGACTTTTGGTTTATCAATGGCTATAACTTTTATTTTTTTAAGTGAATTAGATTTTCAAAAGATTAAAGGTGATAACTTATCAGTTATGATTTATTATGTTTTAGTTTCTTCTGTTATAGGACCTTTTGTTGAAGAGATTTTTGCAAGAGGGGTGTTGTATAATTATTTAACAAGAAAAACAAATATTGTAATATCAATTTTATTAATAAATATATGGTTTGTTATTGCCCATATGCATTTAAAAAATGAAAATACTATTCTTTTTTTTATTTCAATTTTTATTGCTGGAACTATTTTTAATTTACAAAGATATTTTTATAAAAGCCTTACACCTTCAATAATAACACATTTTTCTTATAATTTTATTACTGGTATTTACACTATAATATTAGTAATAAAATGATTGAGTCCTGACCCCCCAAAAGAGTACTGATATTGAATTTGGATGGAGAATTAAATAGGTAAATTGATTTTATTATGTGTTTTGGTATAATATTATATATAAAATAACTAATAAAAAAGACAAGTATTATATATTTGGAGTTAATTGATGTTAATAGAAAAAAAAGAGTATGAATCATTATTATTTGAAACTGAAATTAAAGAAGAGCTTTTTTCAAAAAAAGAGAGAAGTTTTTTTTATCCAATTTACAAGAAAAAAGATAATATGTTATTTGAAGGTGATAGTATTGAATGGCTTAAAAGTATATCTAGTGAATCAGTTGATCTTATTTTTGCAGACCCTCCATATAATATAAAAAAAGCCGATTGGGATAAGTTTGAAAATCAAGAAAAATATATTGAATGGTCTATGAATTGGATTTACGAAGCATCTCGTGTTCTAAAACCAGAAGGAACACTTTTTATATGTGGGTTTTCTGAAATATTAGCTGATTTAAAACATCCTTCAATGAAATTTTTTAAAGGTTGTAAATGGATTGTTTGGTATTATAAAAATAAAGCAAATTTAGGCAAAGATTGGGGAAGGTCTCATGAAAGTATTTTGCATTTGAGAAAAAATAAAAAATTTACTATGAATATGGATGATATTAGAATACCTTATGGAAAACATACCTTAAAATACCCATCTCATCCTCAAGCTGAAACTAGTCAATATGGGAATGGTGAGAAAAGGAGAGATATATGGACTCCACATCCAAAAGGTGCAAAACCAAAAGATGTAATCGAGATACCTACTTTATGTAATGGTATGAACGAAAAAACACCTCATCCTGCTCAAAAACCTGAAGCATTGTTAAGAAAAATCATTTTGGCCTCTTCTAATCCAGGAGATTTAGTGATTGATCCTTTTTCAGGCTCAGGAACTACAATTGTTGTAGCCGAACAATTAAACAGAAAATGGATGGGTTGTGACCTTTCTAATGAATATAATAAATGGGCAATTAATAGGTTAGAAAATGTTTCTAGTAAAACTATAGCAGAATGGATAAAATTAGATAAAGCTATAGAAGACAGAAGAAGTTCAATAAGATGAATTTAAATAGTATTCTTGATGTTGTTACAAATAAAGAAAATTTTAGTACTATAGAGGATTATTCAAATTTTTGTTCAAAATATTTAGAATTTATAAAAACAAAACTTCAAGCTGTAATTATTTCCAAAAATGAAAACCATTATATGTTTTATCAATATAAAAAAGACGGAACTTACAATATTACAAGACCAATTAATAGTAATTTAATGTTGTCATATGAAGAATTTGAATTAAGCAAAGATAAGTTTTTGAATTTATTATTAAATATAAAAGATAATGAAGCTAAACAAAATGAAAACAGAATTTTATTAAATAATTTTATTTATACATGTCAACAATCCATTGGAGCTGCCTTAGATGCTTTGCCTGCCAAAAAATCAAATACTGCTAGAAAAATAAATGGTGATCTCTTTGAACATTTAATACTGTTAATTATAGAGAAAATTGGTATAGATGTTAAAAAAGGTATAATTTCTGTTCCTGTAAAAATAAATGGAGTGAAAGCTTTTAATATGAATTATCAACACGATTTAATAATAAAAGCAGGCGAAAATACAAAGGCAATTGGGTCTGTAAAAACATCTAGTAAGGACAGAATAGATAAAATTTTTATTGATAAGTTTCTTTATAATAAATTAACTGATTCTCAAACACCACATTTTGCAATATTTCTAAACGATGTTCAAAGAAAAGGTAAAGAAAATAATTATAGTATAAATACCACATTTTTATCAGGACATTTTAAAGGCTATACTGTAAAATTAAATCCATTAGACGGTATTTATTACTTCGATATAAGACCAAATATGCAAACGGAAGAAATATTGAAAGATCACATTAAAACATTTGATAATTTTCTAATAGAAGATATCTGGGATTTTTTAAATTGAAAAATCTTTAAGATTTAACCCCAAAAATCTAAATAAAAATATGTTAAGTTGAATAATATTTTTTTATAATTTATTATATAAACATGAGTAAACTTAGAGAATTATATGATAATGCAGCACAGAAAGATAAATCCATTAAAAAAGCTACATTTTATTCAAATGAAGATATACCAGAACATTTCAAAACTGAGGTTTTTGGTTGTGGAAATCCTGTTAGATATATTCAAGGTGAATTTAGTAATAAAGTTGTTTTGGATATTGGATGTGGAGCAGGTATTGATATATATTATCTTTCAAAAAAATTTAAACAAAGTCTTTTAATTGGTCTTGATTTTTCACTGGATATGTTGAAAAGATCTAAAGTTAATTGTGAAAAATCTGGTGTTGAAGCTTTTTTTATTCAAGCAGATATAAAACATTTACCATTTAAAAAAGAAGTAATAAATACTATTTTATCAAATGCTTGTATTCATCTTATTAGAGAAAAAGAACAGTTTTTCAATGAAAGTTTCAGAGTTTTAAAAGAAAATTCTGAAATGATAATTAGTGATATTCAAACTTATAAACCATGGAAAAATCCTTTTTTTCTTGAAGAATATAAACAAACTGATGGAGTATTTCTTTATGGAGGAGTAGAAGATAAAGAAAGTTATTTTAACAAATTATCAAATTCAAAAATTCAATATAATATAATAAAAGAAGAATTTTTTAATCCATCAGCTGATATTTTACCAACAGTTAAAGCAAAACATAAAAATCTTTCAAGTGAAATTGAAAAAGAATTTAAAGAAAATCTTTTCATTCTAACTGATTATATAGCATGGAAAGGTGATAAAAAAAAATTCCCAGCATTTGTTAAATGTGATTGTGGAGAAGAAAATATTTTTGATTTTTATCCAAGAATACCCTATGGATCTAAACTTTTTAAAAAGCTGAAAAACAATAAAATAAATATAGTTAAATGCAAAAAATGTAGCAAACTTATTGAAAATGAAGATTCATTTATGATAACAAGACCACCCAAAGAAGTTATATTTAAATTTCCAGAAAAATGGGAAAATGTAATTGATTTAAATTCAAATGAACTAAAAATAAAAGATACAAAATTAAAAGTAATAAAAATCTTTAAAAACTCAGAATTATATCAATTAATAAATAAAGAAACTATATTAAAAGATAATTTCTTAACAAGATTTATTAAAAGATTATTTTAATAATTTAATTAAATATCCATTATTTTTATCTTAAATTGTATTTTTTTATAAAATAAATTTAGAATTAAATCTAAAACACTTGACAACATACCTACCGGTCGGTATAATGAATTCATGGCTAAGAAAAGTATTATATTAAACAATGCATTGAAGTTATTTACTGTATTTGGATATGATAATACAGGAGTTCAAAAAATTGCTGATATATCTGGTATTACTAAACCGACTTTATATCATTATTTTGGTAGTAAAGATGGATTACTTTATGAATTGATCAAGATTAATGTTGAAGATTTTCTTAAAGAGCTTTATAAAAGTTGCGAATATAATTTTGATGTTAGAACAACTTTAGAAAAAGTTGTTTTTTGTTTTTTTAAATTTGCTAAGGAAAAGCCTGATTTTTGTAAGTTTTTTCTTAATTCAGAGTTTTCTCCAAATGAAAGTGATGTTCGTATTTGTTCTTTTTTCTTTAGAAAAAATATGTTTGAGTATGTAAAATCAATATTTGAAAAAGCAGAAAATGATCACGGTAATATGAAGGGGAGAAGTCAAAGATATACAATATCTTTTTTAGGTACAATAAATTCATATATATCAATGAATTATTCAGAATTAATTGAGTTAGATGATCATTGTGTTAAAGAAGTTGTTAGACAATATTTATATGGAATTTTTTCCTAAATTAAAAATTTTGCCTCTAGCTTTTAAAAGTTGTGTTTTTTATAAAAAGGATTTAAAGATTTATATTTTTTTGTATACCTACCGGTAAGTATATAATTTAGATATTTTAAATGAAATTAAGTGGAGGATTTTATGAAATGGTTTGAAAAAGCGTTTATTTATCATATATTTCCATTAGGATTTAATGGTGTTTTAGAATGCACTGATAGGAATTCTTCTGATAATTCTGATAAGTTTAAAAAACTTAAAAGAAATATTGATTATATTGAAAGTTTAGGTGCTAATACTGTGTTTTTTGGTCCTGTTTTTGAGTCTTCTTCTCATGGTTATGATGTTAATAATTTATTTTCTATTGATAAAAGACTTGGTAGTAATGAGGATTTTAAAGATCTTTGTATATATATTAAATCTAAAAATATGAAAATTGTTCTTGATGCTGTATTTCATCATTCTGGTAGAGAACTTGAACAGTTTATTGATTTAAAGGTAAATAAGGAAAATTCAAAATTTAAAGATTGGTTTTATGGTGTTGATTTTTCTAATAATAATAGCTTTAATGATGGTTTTTCATATTATGGCTGGAATGGTGATTATTCTCTTGTTAAATATAATCTTCATAATGAAGAAGTTAGAAATTATTTATTGAATGCTGTTGAATTTTGGGTAAAGGAATTTGATATTGATGGTTTGAGATTAGATGCTTCTGATTGTTTGGAATCTTTTTTTCTTGAAGATTTAAGAAGTTTCACAGAAAATCTTAAAGAAGATTTTTGGCTTATGGGTGAAGTTGTTCATGGTGATTATAGAAGGATATTTTCTGATAAAAGATTGCATTCAGTTACAAATTATGAATGTTATAAAGGTATGTTTTCAAGTTTTAATGATAAGAATTTTTATGAAATTGCCTATTCATTAAGTCGTCAATTTAGTAAAGATGGTATATATAAAAACAAGCATTTATATAACTTTGTAGATAATCATGATGTGTCTAGAATTTTTTCTAATCTAAATGAAAAAGTTCATTTATTCCCGTTATATATATTGTTATTTACTATTCCAGGAATTCCATCTTTATATTATGGAAGTGAATTTAGAGAGTGTGGTATAAAACATAAAGATGATAATGTATTAAGACCTAATATTGATATGGCTTGGCTTAAAGAAAATATTCCGTGTGATATTATGGATTTAATTAAAAAACTAGCTTTTATTAGAAAAAATGATAATAATTTAATTTATGGTGACTATAAAGAACTTTTAATATCTCATGAACAATTTTGTTTTGTTAGAAAAATTGGCAAAGAAGAAACTATTATTGGTATAAACTCTTCACATACTCATAAAAAAGTTACAATAAAAACAATTAATAATAACTCTAATAGGATTTTTATAGATGTTCTTGATAATAATTCAAAAGTAATTGAAAAAAATGGTAATATTGAAATTAGAATGAATCCAACATGGGGAGTTATATTAAAAGAATTTAAACAATAACTTATATTCATAAAGCTTGAAGTTTTTATTTTTCAAGCTTTTCTGCTTTTATTTTAACAATATTTCTTTCTTTTTTATCAAACTCAATACCAAGTAATATTATTTTTTTGTTTCTATCAATATATTTTTCGTGATATTTCTTTTCTTTAATCTGTTCAAGTGAATTTTTGCCATCAGTTTTAAACTCAATAATATAAATTGTTTCTGGAAGAATAATTGTAATATCAATTCTTCCTTTATTTGTAACATCTTCACCAATAATTTCAAGGCCCAGAGCTTTTAAATATGAATAAAAAACACTTACATAATAGCCTTCATATTTATACATTTTATTTTTAGTAAAAAGATTATATGGAATTGATGAGTATAAAGTTTTCAAATATGTTTTGAGAGTTTCAAAATCATTATTTAATAAAGATTTTAATATAATATTAGAATATTCTTTATAAGTAGTATTTTTTGTAATATATTCAGCTAAAACACCAAACATTGATATGCTCACTTCTTTATTAGGAATTTTAAGTAAATACATACGATTATCAAGAACAGTTTCTACCTTATCTATAGTTAAATATCCTGTTTGCCACATTAAAGTTTCAATTTTTATATTATCAACATCAAAATTATCAAGCATTGTTTTATCAGCAACTATATTATCAAAATCAGGTAAAAAATAATTGTTATTTTCAATTAATTTAAGTAAAAAGGTTGGAGTGCCGGTGGAAAACCAGTAATTATCAAAAACAAATCCTTTCTGAATAAAAAGAAGTATATCAAACGGATTATAAACACTTTCACCAAGCCAATTATAACCATTATACCATTCTTTTATCTTGTCAAAATCTTGGTCTTTTAAATGTTCTTTGAATTTATTTTCAATATCACTTTGTGTATAACCACAAATAGTTGAATAGTTTTTATCAATTGTAATATCATTAAGATTATTAAGACCACTAAAAAGACTCACTTTACTAAATTTAGAGACTCCAGTAAGAAAAACAAATTTAAGATATTCATCATTATCTTTAATAACACTGTAGAATGATTTTAAAATATCTCTTATTTTTTTAGAAATTTCTTTGTTTTCAATATTATCAAGAATTGGTTTATCATACTCGTCTATTAAAATAACAGCTTTTTTATTACAACCAACTTTTCTTATTAATTCAGCAAACATATCTTTAACATACTCTGTTTTAAATTCAATACTATATTTATAAGCTTCAGCATTTAGAAATGCTATTAAAGAATTATTAAATTCTTCAGGATTACCATAAGATATTTCATTAAAATTAAGATAGATTACATTATAACTTTGCCATTCATATTTGTCATAAATATATAATTCTTTAAACAAATCTTTATTACCTTGAAAAATCTCTTTTAATGTATCAAGAAACAGAGATTTACCAAATCTTCTTGGACGAGACAGAAAATAATATCCAGCACCATTATCAATTAAATCCAAAGCGATTTTAGTTTTATCAATATAGACAAAATTACCTTTTATTATTTTTTCTAAGTTTGATATTCCAATAGGTAATTTTTTCATAAATATATTATAACATAATAATTATTGAGTTGTAGATGGGTTGGAATTAAAAACTATATTATCTACAAAAAATGATCCAGATATTGATGAAAATATTGTTAATGTAGCATTATATACTCCATCAGGGTCAGAAAGTTCCAAACTATCTTTTTTCCAGTCAAAAGTATCGTAATAGGAATTCACTTTGAATTTTTTCTTTCCATTTTTTGTGTAATATATAAATCCAATATAGCAATTTTCAAATTGTTCTCCTTCTTTTCTTAGATTTTTACCTGAAACTTCATAATTCATTGTTAACTTTTGTGTTCCATGTGGAATTTTTCTATTAAGAGATTTCCAAATTCCAGTTTCAATATTTCCGATTAATTCAAGACAATATTTATTAGAATGTCTATTAGATTTTTTTATTATATTATTGTTTTTATTTCCAGTAAATGCACCATCTCCAAAGTAAAGACCTTCAGGAATATTATCTTTCCAAACTTCCATATCAATATTTTTTAATTTAGGGATAATTAGATTTGAATAGCTAAAATTATATGAAGATGGGAAATTTATATATCTGACTAATTCTTCAACAGGATTAGCTGAATCTAACCAATAATCAGGTATAAAACCAATACTTTCAACAACATCTGATTGAACAAATAATTTTTCAGGTATATTTAAAATTATATTTGAATTTGGTAATTGATACTCGTTTATTTCGCCAAAAGTTCCAATTCCAGCAGTGTTTTCACCAATAAGTAAAGAATTTTTAACAGATTTTGAATATGAACATAATGCTTCTCCAGATGAAGCAATATTTCTATTAGTAAGAACAAAAAGATTTCCTTTAAAATCACCATATTTTATTTCAGGAAAATCATAAGTTTCAAATTTTCTATAAGGGGATTCTTTTTGTTTTTTAAGCTGATTTTTTGAGTAAATAATTATATCTTTAAGAGTAGGATTTTCGTTTATATCAAGCCATGCCCAAGCTTGTAAAGTAGCAGGAGATTCAAGTTTTGCAGAACTCATTCTCCATATAGCTACTTTATTTAAATTCTTTATAAAATTCATTCCATAATCAGATGAACCACCACCATTGTATAAAATATCTAATATTATATTTTCAGATTTTTTATATTTATATCCAGTTTTTTCAAATTCTTTAAGAATATCATTGTATTTATAAGACATAGTCCTTACAGAAATTACAGGTGTATTTAATACTTTTCTATCTGTAAATATATCATTTGAAATATTTGTTTCACTTATTTTACAAGTATGAAAAGGAAGAAGAAAACTTCCAGAAGAGAATTTTATTTCTTTTATTACAACAGGTTGATAGGATAATAATCCTATAATATAATTTTCTATCCCATTGGAAGGTAGAGTTTTAAAAAGATATTCTTCTTTATCATTATAAATATCTCCAATTTTTACACTAGGAATATTAGATTCTTTTACAATAAATTTAGAATTTGTTTTTTTAAGAATAATTTCTGAAAAATAAGCACTTTTATGATTAAAAAATTTAGAGTAATTGTAACCTCTAACAGAAAGATGACCATCAAGTATATTCAGACTATATAAAGTTTGTGCAATTGCTCTTTCAATATTCCAGGTTTCGAAAGTATCAGGCAATGTATTTATAAAGTCTTTAAGTTCAGAAAAAGTTTTATCAAATTCACAACCTTGATTTTTCCAATAATCATAGCCTGAATAACCTTCAGAAATTATATATTCAAAAATCTTAATATCTTCCAGAGCTTGAGATTTAGTAATTGAATCAGGAATGTTATTATTCCAATCAGGTACTTTAAGCTCGATATATTTAGAATTTGTATTAATGTTTTGAATATAAGGTTTTAATTTCTCAGGTATCTGCTGTGAAAATGTTAAAATTACAAAGAGTGTTAATATACAAATAAAATACAATGTTTTTTTCATTAAATAACCACTTTATACACAAGATTTATTAATATGTATTTTAAAAATTAATTTAAGTATTGTCAAGATTTGGGATTTTTTTTATGTTCTTTTTGTTAATGTTGACTTTGTATATTTAGATTTGTAATATTATTGTTAATAATTAAGTTATAAAGGAGTGCATTATGAAAAGATTTAATTTTATGTTTATGTTGCTTTTAATTTCAGTAGTTGTTTTTAGTCAGTCTATTTCTATTGATAATGCAGTTTTTGATACTGGGAAAGTTAATTTTAAATCTCATTCTGGCACAGGTTATTATTCAAATTATCTTACAATGGAAATTCCTTATGCTCCTGTTGGGAAAGTTTTAAAAGATGTTGAAAATATAATTGGTAAAAAATTAAAAAATAGAGGAGAAGCTCATATTACTGTTCTTACTCCTGTTGAATATAATGATGTTAAAGATTTTATTTCAATTGAAAAGATTAATGAAATTGCTTTGGATTGTAATATTCAGAATTCAAATTTTAGAATTCTTGGTGTTGGCAAGGGAAGTATGAAAGATTCAGGCAAACTTATGGAAACATATTTTATTGTTGTCGAATCTTATAATCTTCTTAATATCAGGGTGAAGATTTTAAAATACATTATTGAAAATGGTGGAGATATATCTGCTTTAGATGCTTACAATTTTTATCCTCATATAACTTTGGGTTTTACTCACAGAGATCTTCATATTCAAGACGGTGTTGTAAAAGATGAAAATGCTGTGATTATTGATGTTCAGGTGAAAAAATGAAAATTGATTGTGTAATATGTGATCTTGGAAAAGTTCTTGTTTTTTTTGATCATTTTATAAGTGCTCAAAAAATATCTAAATTTACTTCTTTTAGTGCTCAGAAATGTTATGACCTTATTTTGCCTCATAAATGTGTTATGGATTTTGGCAAAGGTAATATTTCAGCAATTGAATTTTATAAAGAAGTTTGTAAAGTTCTCGAAATTAACACTATAGATTTAAATTTTGAAGATTTCAAAAAAATATGGGCTGATATTTTTACTCTTAATAAGCAGATGATTGATTTTATTAAAGAGTATAATGTTGATAAAAAAATTCTTCTTTCAAATACTGATGAAATACATTTTGAGTGGATTGATAAAAAATGGGGTATTTCTGAACTTTTCGATGAAGTTATTTTATCTTATAAAGCTAGGTATATGAAACCTGAAGATGGTATATTTGATATTGCAATGAATTTGGCAGATTGTAATCCTAAAAAGATTCTTTATATTGATGACATTAAAGAATATACACAAGCTTTTGCTGAGTATGGTGTTAATTGTATAACTTATAATGCAGATACATTTAAGATTGATATAGAAAAGTATTTATAAATGTGAAAAGACCTTCCTTTGGGTGTTGGAAGGTATTTTCGGTGTGTGTATAGTATAGGAATAACTAACCAAGTATAATGTCGTCAGTTTTCTATGAAAACTTAAATTTTTTTTATAAAAAGTGGGAATTTTTTTATGAAAAGTCTTATAAATAAGTGTATACCTTATATTCCAGTTTTTTTAAAAAGATTTTTTTTAAAGGAAAATCTTTATTTTGGTATTTCACTTAAAATAACAGGAAAATGCAATCTTAATTGTATTTATTGCTCAGCATGTGATAATAGTACTGATATAGATTGTATTAATATTATTGAATTTTTGAGAATTATGAAAAACAAAGGTCTTTTTTATGTAATTCTTTCAGGTGGTGAACCTTTTTTTTATTCAGAGAGAGATATTCTTATAGATTATCTTAAAGAAAATAACTTTTATACTGTTATTAATACAAATGGTATATTGATAAATAATTTGGATTATAGAGATTTTTTGCTTAAAGCAGATGAGGTTGTTGTTAGTATTGATGGTGATAATGTAATTAATGATAAAAGCAGAGGAAAAGGTAGTTTTCAAAAAATTATAAAGACTTTGGGGTTTTTAAAAAATAATAAGATTAAGACAGTTATTTCTACTGTTGTATGGAAAGAAAATTGTAATGAAAAGACTCTTGAATTTTTTAGAAAATTAAAAAATAAATTTAAAGTAACATTAGATTTTGAAATAATATCTTCAGAACTTGTTCCTGAACATAACAAAAAAAATTGTATTCCAGAAACGCAGGATATAGGACTGTTTTCTGAAACACTCTCATATTATAAAAAGAAATTTAAATGGAATGAAATTTCTGATATTAGTATTAAAAATCTTAAGGAATGCAGACCAATAATATGTAAAAGTTTTAATTATGTTCTTTATATGAATAATGATGGTAAATTATATCCTTGTGTTGATAAAATTGGTAAAAAAGATTTTTATTTAGGTGATATAAATACATTTAGAGGGGCTGGGAAAAGAAGTATTTACTGTAATGGTTGTAAATGTAATTCTCTTTTGAATTTCAATACAATTTTGTCTGGAAAACTAGATTTAAATTCATTAATTCGTTGGGTGAAATAGTTAATACAGTTAGCACAAAATTATCATTTCATGGTAATTTTGCTAGTTAGCTACTACTTTGTATCCTAGTAAGCGATTAGCAAGCTAATCTAGTAAGCGCAGCTAAAGCTGCTAGTGAGTTAAAGAGCGAAAGAGGAAAGCTGTTTTTTCTTTTAATTCGACATTTTTTCTTTATTTTTTTCTTGAAATTTTTCTGATAACATAATATACTTATATTACAACATGATAATATCAAAAAAATATAATATATTATGGAGGCTTTAATGAAAAGAGATATTGTAATAATCGGTGGTGGTCCAGCAGGAATGATAACAGCAGTTACTGCAAGAGGGTCTTATCCAGACAAAAAAGTTACTTTTATAAGACGTGAAGATAAAGTGCTTGTGCCATGCGGAATTCCTTATATTTTTCATACTCTTGGAAGTGTACAAAAAAACATTGCTCCAGACAAGCCTTTTATTGATAATAATATTGAAATAATAGTTGATACAGTAATTAATGTAGATACAAAAAATAAGACTTTGAAATTAAACAGTAATGAAGAAATTGAATATGAAAAACTTGTTTTTGCAACAGGTTCAGAACCTTATATGCCAACATGGTTGAAAGGTCATGAACTTGAAAATGTGTTTGTTATAAAGAAAAATCATGAATATCTTGAAGAAGTCAAAAAAAAGACAGATGCAATGCAAAAAATAATGGTTGTTGGTGCTGGATTTATTGGAGTTGAAGTTGCAGAAGAATTAAATAAAAATGGCAAGGAAATATATCTTGTAGAAAAAATGGATAGTATAATCGGGAAAGCTTTTGATTCAGAGTTTGTTGATGATATTCATCAGAGTTTAGTTGCTTCAGGTATGAATATTATAACTGGTAAAGGTGTGCAAGAAATAAATGGTAATGGGAAAGTTTCTTCTGTTACTCTTGAAGATGGTCAAAAGATTGAGATTGATGCAGTTGTTCTTGCTATGGGATATAGACCTAATATTGAACTTGCTGAAAAAACAGGTTTGTTTATAGGAAAAAATAAAAACATCTGGGTTGATGAATATATGAGAACTAGTGAGAGAGATGTTTTTGCAGTTGGAGATTGTGCTGAAAGAATGCATTTTATAACAAGAAGACCTTCAAATACAATGCTTGCTTCAACAGCTACATCTGAAGCTAGAGTTGCTGGTTCAAATCTTTATTCTTTATCAACATTAAAGTCATTTAACGGTACAATTGCAATATTTTCAACTAAAGTTGGAGATATTTTAATCGGTTCAGCTGGTATAACTGTTTCAGAAGCTAAAGATGAAGGAATGCATATTGTTGATGCTACTTTTGCAGGTTCAGATAGACATCCAGCTAATTTACCTGGAGCAGGAACTCAAAAAGTTAAGCTTATAACTTCTAAAAATACAGGTGTTATAATTGGTGCTCAGATTTTAGGTGGTGAAAGTTCTTCTGAACTTATTAATGTTCTTGGTTATATAATTCAGAATAGAATGAGAGTTGATGAAGTTTTTGTATCACAGATAGGAACCCATCCTCTTACAACAGCTGCTCCAACTACATATCCAATAGTTAAAGCTGCCGAAATGATACTAAAAAAAATGAAATGCCCTAAATTTGAGGATTAAAAAACAAGAATATAGATAAATAGCGTTTGAAAAACTCATTTAGGAATATAAAATTTAAAAATGAAACATATATTTTTGATTTTAGTATTAACTACAAAGGTAATTAAAAAGTCAGTAATTTATTAGTTTTTATATCTAATTAGTGATGAAGTCATGAAAAGGCTTCATCACGTTAATTAGTAAATTCGTTACATTATAATGAATTTACATTAATATTTTTACTAAGAATATTCTTTTTTAATACCTCAAAAACTTGATATGAAGTTTTTATTCAGGAGAATATTGTGGATAAACAGGATATTATTAAAAAGCTTAATAAAAGTATAAATAGTAAATTTTTGGAAGATATTAATAAAAGAGGCTTGTTTGATGCTGTAAGTCATTGGGATAAAAAAGCAAGTCATTTTGATAAGAAGAAATTTGATACAAAAGATGAACAAACTTATGTAAAAAGTATTTTTGATTATATTGATTCAAGAATTAGTATAAAATCTGATTACAGTTTTTTAGATGTAGGAGCTGGAACTGGAATACTTAGCATTCCTTTAGGGAATCTTTCTCATAAAGTTACAGCTCTTGATCCTTCAAAAAATATGCTTGATATATTGAAGACTAAATCAGAAGAAACTAATGCTTGTAAATATATAACTTTGATAAACAAAAGATGGCGTGAAGCTGAGCTTGAAAAGGATTATCAAATTCATGACATTGCTATTGCTCATAGAAGTCTTGGTATGATATCGCTTGATTCAAAAATGAATTCAGATTTTAATGATGCGATTATGAAACTTCATAATTCAGCAAAGAAAGCAGTATTTATATTTTTCCCAGGAATTAGTGATATTAATACTATTATTTCTGAAAATCTTGATTATAGTAAAGGTAAAAGGGAAGCATTTAGTGATTTTGAAGTTTCTGGTGATGGCATTTATAATTTTGTTTATACTTTAGGTTTTTATCCGAGAGTTGATTATATTGAGATTGAAAATATTGAGCATTTTAATAATGTTGATGAGGCTGTGCAAAAATATATGAAGTATTGGAAGCTTGATGCAAAAGATGATTATTCGCTTGTCCTTGATGTATTAAAACAACAAAGAATACTGGATGATGATGGTTATGTTTTTGATAATAAAAAAAGAATAAAAATCTTGTGGTGGAAGAAGTAGAAAAATAATTAAAAATTAATAATTATTAGAGCCGTGAAATAGTGAAATAGTGAAATAGTGAAATAGCGAAATGGTGAAATAGTGAATCAAAATGTTCAGTGAACATTTTAATTCGCAGGATTTAATAAAATTTATGCCATATCAAATTTGTTTTATACTGTATCTATACTCATATACGCTTTATATACCGTTTTTATACTGTATTTTATAAGAGAAACAAACAATGGATTCCTGAACGGATTAGGAATGATAGTGCTTTAGATTTTCTAATTGCTTCTAGTGTTTTAACGCTATGAATGCTACAAACCCTATAAACTTACCTAATCCAACAACTTCTAATTATTTAAAACAAAACTCTTGACAATATAAACATATATTTAATATAATTATTTTATGTCGTGAAATAGTCAAAGAATAATATCATAAAATATTTCTGTAATAATATAATAATTTGTATAAGGTTGATTTATGAAAAAATATATATTTTTCATTTGTATTTTAATTTCAATTATTTCATGGAGTATGAATCTTGATTATATTGAAGCTGTTTCTGGTGTTAATTTACTAACAGAAAACAAAGTTTTTAGTATTCCAGAGAATAACAAAGATATATCAGATAGAATTGATAATATAGGAAGTCAGGCAGAAATCCTTGATTATCTTGGTAATCTTTCGCAGA
>Ga0265293_10008005_pt1 | contig 15929 bp, 14 predicted proteins | sample Munlanlewell138R_FD_192505 | JGI IMG/M metagenome (GOLD analysis project Ga0265293, IMG submission 192505) | Leachate microbial communities from a municipal landfill in Southern Ontario, Canada - Leachate well 138R | ecosystem: Engineered > Solid waste > Landfill > Unclassified | place: Canada...
TAAATTCAATTCTAGTATTGTTTTTCCGAAGTATCTATAAGCGCAGAATCTGGCCTGTCGTTCGCAAATCCATTTATCAGAATCCAAAGGTTTCATCATGGCTGATCTGCTTCCCCTACTTTCAACGCCGTTAGCCGGCGTGCCGGGCTGGACCTGGCTATTCTTCTTTGCCATCGTCCTTACCCTGCTGGTGCTTGACCTCGGCGTCTTGCACAAAGAGCAACGCGAAATCGGCATTCGTGAAAGCCTGATACTTTCCGCCGGCTACATCGCCGCCGCCCTGCTGTTCGGTGGCTGGGTGTGGTGGTACATGGGCGCCCAGCAAGGTCTGGACTACTACACCGGCTTCCTGATTGAAAAGTCACTGTCAATGGACAACATTTTTGTCATTGCACTGATTTTCAGCTACTTTGCCATCCCGCCCAAATATCAGCACCGCGTACTGTTCTGGGGCATCCTGGGAGTCATTGTCTTGCGCGCCATCATGATTGGTCTGGGTGCTGCACTGATCAATGAGTTTGACTGGGTGCTGTACATTTTCGGTGCCTTTCTGGTATTTACCGGCATCAAAATGTGGTTCATGGCCGACTCACAACCTGACATGGCCAAGAACCCGGTGCTGAACTTCGTCAAACGGCACATGCGCCTGACCGATCAGTTGCACGGCAATGCCTTCTGGGTGAAGCAACCTGACCCAAAAACCGGCAAACTGGTCCGCGTCGGCACCCCGCTGTTCCTGGCCCTGGTCATGGTCGAAATGACCGACCTGGTCTTTGCGGTGGACTCGATTCCGGCCATTTTTGCGATCACCACTGACCCGTTCATTGTTTATACCAGCAACATTTTCGCCATCCTGGGCCTGCGTGCGCTGTATTTCGCGCTGTCTGCCATGATTCACCGCTTCCATTATCTGAAGTATGCACTGGCCCTGATCCTGGTGTTCATCGGCTCCAAGATCTTCCTGGTGAACTTCATTGGCAAGATCCCGGCGGCATTGTCGCTAGGTGTAACAATTACCCTGCTTATTGGTGGTGTCGTCATATCCCTGAAGAAAACCGCAAAGCACGAATAAGGGAAAACCCTAATAAAATGTTGTTTAGTATCAAATACCTATAAAAATCAAAGGGACGCGCGATGCGTCCCTTTTTCTTCGATACATTTATGCACAATTCCGACAGGCCCTGCACAAATCAGATAGTGCTTAACCGGCCTGAAACAGTACTGTTCGGTTGTGGCATCTTCCGCCTGCGGTAATGCCAAGTCCACTGACCCTTACAATTCACAGTGCATCGGAGACTTCATGGAAACCAATAACTTCCTCAAGCGTGACCACTTCAAGCTGGGCACCTTCTCGACCAACTGCTCGGGCGGCATGACAGTTTCAAAACTGCCTAACCGCTGGAAAGCCGACTGGGAAAGCAACCTCAAGCTGGCCAAAATGATGGACGCTGCCGGCATGGACTTCATGCTCCCGATCGCTCGCTGGATCGGTTACGGCGGTGAGACCGACTTCCACGGCTACGTGCTGGAAACCGTGACTTGGGCAACTGCCTTGTTGGCCAACACCCAGAACATGACCATTTTTGCCACTGTGCAAACGGCCTGTAACCACCCCGTCGTTGTGGCCAAACAAATCGCCACCATGGCACAGATCAGCAACGAACGCGTTGGCCTGAACATCGTTGCCGGCTGGAACAAGCCTGAATACGACGCGCTTGGCCAGGACCTGCCTGACGATCACGAAACACGTTACGGCTACGCCCAGGAATGGTACGACATCATCAAGCGCATCTGGACAGAAGACGAACCGTTCAACTTCGACGGCAAATACTTCAAGACCACACGCACCTACGGCAACCCCAAGCCAAAAACCATGCCACCGATCTACAACGCGGCTGGCTCGGGCCTGGGTCGTGAATTCGCTGCCCGCAACGCAGACTTCCTGTTCACACCGGCTATCGACCTTGAGCGCTCGAAAGAAGAACTGAAAGAGCTCAAGCAACAAGCCCTGGACCAGGCTGGCCGCAAGGTTGGCGTACTGACGTTCTCGCACGTTATCTGCCGTCCCACCGAAGCCGAAGCCAAAGAAGTCTGGCAATCGCTGCAAGACAACGCCGACTGGGCTGCTGTCGACAACCTTATCAAACTGCAGTTTGCACACGCTCACTCCTTCCCGCACGACCTGATGAACCTGATCCGCGAACGCTTCGCCGCAGGTCACGGTGGCTTCCCGCTGGTAGGCACACCCGAGCAAGTTGCTGACGGCATCACTCAACTTCACGAGACCGGCTTTGGTGGTACAACGCTGTCGTTCTTCGACTATGCTGAAGAGTTCCCCTACTTCCGCGACAACGTTCTGCCCATCCTTGAGGCTCGTGGTATCCGCAAGAAATTCGCATGAACGACGTAACACTTAATCAGGACTTCAGAACCGCCATGCGCCAGCTGGCTGGCGGCGTCTCGGTAATCACCGCCGCGCACGGCGACGAGCGCACCGGGTTGACGGCAACTTCAGTGGTGTCCATTTCGATGGACCCCGCCGAATTGCTGATCTCGGTGAACCAGAACTCGTCATCGTGGCCGGTCATCGAAAAGTCCGGGAAATTCGGTATCAATGTGCTGAAGAAAGAGCAGCAAATTGTGGCCGAACATTTCTCGGGCAAGGGCGGGCTTAAAGGTGCCGAACGCTTTGCAGACGACGACTGGTTCCAGACCGAAGATGGTGTCTGGCTGTCGCGTCGCGCATTGGTCGCTTATGCCTGCAACGTCGAAAAGGTCTGGACACACCATCAGCATTCGCTGATTGTCGGCCGGGTCACCCGCATTGAAATCAATGCCGGTCCCGACCCCCTGACCTACTGGCAAGGTGGTTACGGGTCATTCATCAAGAACTGACTCGGTCAGCAGTCCTGACCTAAGGAAAAACCCCAGAGGCACGAAAAACAGTTTAGGTATAAACTGTCATCTTTGTGTCTTTGGGGCGTTTTTCGTCTAACTGGTGCCATTTTCCGGCAACAGGCTCAGATCCGGGCGCCAAAGGAAAATGTACATGCAGGCGGCATCACCAGCGCTTTTGCGCGGCCATTTGTTTAGTCGTTTCCCGAAATTTACTTCACATGATGCCGAAGAAGTCCGGCAACAGGTTAGTCGTATTTTTTGTGACCACGATCTGAAGGTCGTCGGCAAGTCTCAGGCGCTTAATACCCAAATTCATTTCCGTCGCGGCAATCGTGTCAGCTACGGGCGCATGCTGTATGGCGCAACCGTTGACATCGAACCCGGCAATCTCGACGATTTTTACCTGATCCAGATTCCGGTTGCGGGTCACGAAACCATTCAGTGCGACCGGCATTCAATTCTGTCGAGCACCAACGTGGGCACCATCATCAGCCCCGAACTCGCGTTTCGCATGCGCCACGAAAAAAACGCCGAAAAGCTGTTCATTCGCGTCGAACGCAAGGCCTTTGAACAACAGTGCGCCCAGTACTATGGCCATTTGTTGCGCGGCGCCCTGCACTTCGACCCGGCCATCAACTTTGAAAGCCCTATCGTGCAGTCACTCAAGCGCCTGCTTGAATGGCAACTGTTCGAAGCCTCTGAAGGTGACCTGTTCAACCAGCCTCTGGTCGCCGCACGCTTTGAGGAAACCCTGATGGTATCGCTGCTGTGCAGCCTGCAGCATAACCAGCAGGCCAGCAACGAAGCCACACCCGTGGCACCCGGTTTTGTAAAACGAGCCGAAGCCTATATTGAACACCACGCCCATCTGCCCATCACGGCCGCCGATATCGCCGAACATGTCGACGTCAGCATTCGCAGCCTGTTCGCCGGGTTTCGCAAATACCGCAATACCTCGCCCATGCGCCAGCTCAAAGAGCTGCGCCTGGAAAAAGTTCATCACGATTTGCTTAACCCCGGGCCAGACACCAGTGTCACCCAGGTGGCGCTGCGCTGGGGCTTTTCACACCTGGGGCAATTCTCGGCAGCTTACCAGCAGCGTTATGGCGAACTGCCGTCTGCTACGTTAAAGCGCCGGTGTTAAGGCTTTATATCGCGCACACTACCGTGCTGCGTCTAGCAAATACAACAGAGGTCACCGCGGGCCCTGTGTGCTATTTACACTGAGCTTCAGTGGCCTCTGTTACAAACTTACAATTTACGATTGCGGCGCAATAAAATCTGCCGCCTGCTCCCCAATGTACACACATGTCGCCATCGTTGCGACCGAGGCAATTTTTGGCATTATCGAGCTGTCAACAATACGCAAATTTTTCACGCCGTTGACATTCAACCTGGAATCAACAACTGCTTTAGCGTCGCTTCCCATACGACACGTACCAGACTGATGAAAATAAGTCGTTGCACCATTACGAACAAAGTCGTCCATTTCTTTTGAAGAAAGCACCTTTCCGGGAGCAACTTCTCGTTTCACAAAATCTTTCATAGCGGGAGAATTACCGATCTCTCGACAAATTTCAATACCTCGCGCCATCGCCTTGACATCATCTGGATGACTCAGAAATTTTGCATCAACAATCGGGCGATCTAACGGATTGGCCGACGCTAGACGGACCTCACCGCGACTTTTAGGTGCCACCAAACCAGAGCAGAGTGCCCAAGCTGTTTTTGGCGGTTCATATTGCTTCGCAATAACTTCACTGGCATAAGGCAATTCAATCTGGACAATATTAATGTCAGGAGCTGCCAAGCCTGAAACGCTTTTGATGAAGCCGGCCGCATTAGCACCACTATTGCGGTGGGGCACATGATCATTAGGCTCCCATAAACAACCACCATGTAACAAATGGTCTTGAAAATTCTTGCCGACCTCTGGCGAATGAACAACGGGCTTGATACCCAGCTGCTGTAAATGTGCTTCGTCACCAATTCCACTCAACATCAACAGTTTCGGTGTATTGATGCCACCGGCACACAAGATGACTTCCTGATTCGCCATCACTGAACTGACTTGACCCGCTCGCGTTATCTCGACGCCTTTTGCCTCCCCCCCGGAAAGCAATACTTTATTTGCATGTGTACCCGTCAACAAGGTCACATTCGGCTTTGCAAGAACCGGATACAAATAAGCTCTGGCCATGCTATTGCGACGACCATTCTTGATGATCTGATTCATCAACGCAAAACCCTCTACACCCTCTTCACGAGCCCCATTCAAATCATCAAATACCGTAAACCCTAGCGCTTTGCATGCGGCAAGCATAGCTGGGGCTACCGGGTGAGGATTATCTGCTGGCTGACACCATACTGGACCGTTTGTCCCCCTATACTGCGAAGCAGGCCCTTGCCACGCCTCCATTCGTTTTAATATTTCCAATGACTGGTCATAGCCCCAAACCGTATCACCTGCCGCTTGCGCCCAATGATCAAGATCCTGACGGAAGGGCCTGGCCCATATCGTGGCATTAATACTACTGCCACCACCAACCACTCGCCCCATATGCTCGGGTATTGCCCTATTGTTTGTGCTTGGCGACGCAATGGCAACATCTTTCCAGTCACGTTCGGAGCCGAGGTTCAGGAACCACTCTCTTGGCTCAAGTACCGTCGGTGCAGTATCCCAATCACCTGCCTCAATCATCAGGATTGAAGCATTTTTCCGATTGGCAAGTCGACCAACTAAAGCGCAAGCTGCAGAGCCAGTGCCAACAACGACGTAGTCATAGGACGAACTCAAATTAGCAGCAGCCTTCTCCTGATTAGCTCGTATTGATTCCAGTTCGTCTGCCCATGCTCTTAAACTGCTTGCGGAAAAGCCCAGTGCTACGGCCCCCAGCATAAACCGCCGTCGTGTAATCCTCCCCGCAATCAGCGAGCGTTCGAGACGCTCCATCAGACTGTCTGTGGTTTTACCGTATTGTTCGTGATCTGACATGACTCTCCTCCGGTCAGGACAACCACACATGGCGGTGGCCCAATTCGCTAACATTATTTTCGTTTAAGGAGCCTCTCTGGAAAGGTCTCTGTGCGAAAGTCTAAAGATCTGATAAAAAAAGAATAATTCCGGGTTTTCCCGAACAAAAAACTGTTCCAAAATGGCACAAAATAACCACATCTTCCGTCATTAAACGGGCCACAGATATACTTTCCACACACAAGAACATCGAAAAACAGGGGAAGCTATGAAAAACCCGCCAAACTCCATATTCTTCAACACGTTTGAAGAACGAGTTGCGTTAGCTCGCCAGCGCTATTTTGAAGAGGGTCGAGCACCATCTGGTCTAGTTGGTGGAAATGTTTTTGAGTCTTGGTTAAGGTGTGAACGGCAAGGGATAAAACCTCATGACACACCAGAGTTCAACGAAGTTACAAAAAGCCGAGCTGAGCTTGCAAAACAGCGAAATCATCAGCTGCTATTGGCTTGGTCATCAAGAGCCTCAGAACTAGAACGAACACTCGCAGGCACCGCCTGCTCGGCAGTGCTTACTGACGCAACCGGCGTAGTCATTGCCTGCCTTGGCATGCACGATATCAACGCGCGTACGACCCGAAATGCTCACCGCATCGGCGTCAACCTGTCTGAAGAGGCTGTTGGAACCACCGCTCCGGCGCTAGCCATCAAAGCCGGGGCCGCAGTGATCGTAAAAGGCGGAGAGCATTTTTTCAACAAAATCAGTCATATGCACTGTGCTGCTGCACCAATAAGAAACGCCTCAGGAAAAATTGCAGGCATTCTAAATATTGCTCGCGAAGGCGGCCCATTTACATTCGAAGCATCGGCTCTGGTGTCTATGTACGCAGCGTCTATCGAGAACAAATATCTGACCTCAGCGCATACCGATCAAATCGTAATTACACTACAACTCAACCCGTCGTTACTGGATACACCCTACGCTGGCATGATCGGATGCAAAGACGATGGCACTGTTGTCTGGCAGAATCAAGTAGCCATACAACTATTAGGCCAGAAAACCGTTTCTGGAAATCTTTCCAAAAATGCCGAAATAACTAACTACTTTGCACAACCTTTGGCAATTTTACTTTCAATAGCAAACGAAAAACCCACACCCGTCCGGTTAATCTCTGGTCTATCTGTCTGGATAAAAATCACACACCCTGAAGCAGGTCTTTCTGGCGCCACCATATCAACACAAGTTTCTGGCGTCCAACATCAACAGATTCAGAAACGCAGTGAAAAAATCCCCACCCAAGATAACTTTTCAGGTAATACCCTCGAAAAGTCGACAGAAATACATCATTATCCGGAAATAAAAAAAGCCCTCTCTGGCTCACTCAAAGAATGCGACACTGACATTGTCGTTAGTACGGTCCAACGCTTTAAGGGCAACATTTCACAAGCTGCAAAATCACTTCAAGTATCAAGAGGATTGATATACCGCCATTTATCCAAATTAACGCAAAAGCCCGAGTAATTTTTGGCAAGAAAATTACTCGGGCACGATTTTAGCGATAGCGAGCTAAAGCGCGACCAAATACCTTAAAACGGGTAATTCTGAATCTGTGGCTCAATTGTCAGCCACTTCAGCTCAGTGAACTCATCAATCACGGCCCGTCCGTCAAAACGACCATATCCACTTCCTTTGGTACCGCCATACGGCGCCTGGGCTTCATTCTGAACCGTAGCACCATTAATGTGCACTGATCCATATTCAATTGCCATCGCAACAGACAAAGCCTTGTTGACATCCTTCGAGAATACACCGGAAGAAAGACCATAAGCACTATCGTTTGCCACTTTAATGGCCTCTTCGATACCCTTAACACGAATTACAATCGTAATCGGACCGAAAGTTTCTTCATCATACAAACGCATTTCTGACGTAACGTGATCCACCACCGTTGCAGGCATTAATGCACCATCAGCCGCTCCACCACACCGCAAAACGGCACCTTTGCTCAACGCATCACTCATCATGTCGTTGATCCGGGGACCCGATGCCGGACTAATCATAGGACCAATAATAGCGTCCGGATTCTCAATAGGATCTGAACTCACTAAAGCACGTGCTTTTGCGACAAACTTCTCGACAAAATCGTCAGCCACGCTTTCATCAACGATGATGCGTTCCGTAGACATACAAATTTGTCCCTGATACAAGAACGTACCAAATATTGCTGCCTTGACCGCTTCGTCAATGTTTGCATCATCCAACACGATCAGAGGCGACTTCCCTCCAAGCTCCAGCAAGCAGCGCTTTACGTGTACTGCCGCTTTCTGTGCAATAAGGCGACCAATACGCGTAGACCCTGTGAAGTTAATCCGCCGGATTGCATCATGGCTGATAAGGGTATCTACAATTTCTTCTGCTTCCTCTGGCGCGTTATTAATATAGTTAAGAACACCAGCAGGAAAACCTGCCTCGAGGACTGCCTCGGCTACCAAAGCATGTGTCTGCGGACTTGACTCAGAACCTCTGAACACGACAGAATTACCACAAACAATTGGATACGCAATTGCCCGCGCTGCTAATACTACGGTTCCATTCCACGGCACGATGCTGAGTATCGGTCCAACCGGCTGGCGCAAAGTCATAGACAACGTGCCCGGCTTATCGGTAGGGATTGTTTCCCCTTGAATCTGGGTAGCCAGCGCAGCAGCTTCCCTGAACACATTTGCTGCCAGATAGACATTGAACCCAGCCCACAAGGCGCTTGCTCCCACTTCCTTAGCCATAGCCTCTATAAACTGCGGCGTTTTTGCCTCCAGAATATCAGCCGTTTTCAAAAGCAAACGACGACGCTCCGACGGCGCGCTTTGTTTCCACAACTTATAAGAGTCAGCCGCTGCAGAGGCAGCCGCCACTGCATCAACCACCCCTGCCGCAGCGCAAACAGTTACAGTCTCTTTTGTGACAGGATGTTGACGCAGAAAAGTCTTTCCGCTTTGTGCCGCCACCCATTGATTATTAATAAGCAGTTTCGCTTCCATGTTGTCTCCTGTTATGAACAAGTAGAACCTGCAATATCCTTACAGATTTAGGACATACTTTAGGGCTCAAGACAACGCACCTTACATATCGGGAAAACCCCAATCCAAAACTGTTCCATTACGAAACAAAAGATGAGTCCATCTGTACTATCCAATAGAAACAAAACTCAACACCCAAGACAAAGCACATGAAAAGGCCACCTTGCGAAATAACAAGATGGCCGATCGGTTACGATGCCGGCACTCTTGCCAGCACGAATTACCTGTTTACAGCTTGAACAGTTTCTTGGCGTTCGTGCGCCCCATCTTCTGGCGATCCAGTTCTGAAATCGTGGCCGTGTCAAACCAGTCGGCGGCGTGGTCGACGTTTTCAAACGGCCAGTCGGTCGAGAACAGGATACGGTCGGCACTGATTTCCAGCATGGCATCGATCAATGTCTGGGTGCGGAAGTTGCCCGATGTCGTGATGTAGAAGTTTTCGTTGAAGTAGTCAGCAATACGACGCTTGGCCGGATAATTCGGTGCCACCTTGACCCAGGCATTACGATTATCAATACGCCACATCATGTAGGGCAGGCCTTCACCCATGTGACCCAGAATGATGTTCAGATTGGGGTGCTTGTCAAACAAGCCAGAGCCCATCAACCGCAACGCATGCACGGCGGTTTCCTGCGCAAACGCCCAGGTCGGACCCATCAACCAGGGGTGGCCGGCATAAATGCGGGCATCTTGCGGCAACGGGTTGCGCGGGTGCAGGTAAAACGGCACATCCAGCTTCGACACCACGCTCCAGAAGTCCAGATACTCGGGCAAGTCGTAATACAGAGGGGTGTCTGCATCACGCTGGCTGAAACCATTCACCAAAGCACCAACAAAACCCAGTTCGTTCACGCAGCGCTCGAGTTCGCGAGCCGCGGCTTCGGGGTCTTGCAAGGGCAAGGCCGCAAACGCACGAAAGCGATCCGGACGCTTGGCACACTCTTCGGCCAGAAAATCATTGGCCTTTTTCGCAATTTCAATCGCGCGTGGCACATCGGGAATCGCCTGAACAGCAGGGGCATTCAACGACAGAATCATGGTCTCAATGCCGTGCTTGTCCATCAGGTCAAGACGCTGACCGTGAATATCCAGCAGGCGGGCCTGCAGTTGAGTCCAGTAGTCACCGGGTACGAAACCGGCAGAGTCCATCAGGGTATCGGGGATAGCGAAGTGTTCTTCGAGGGCGATTTTGCCTTGCATAAGTGCTCCTTGATTGTTGTGATTATGAAAATTCAATACTGGCCCTTCGGCTCCAGGCCCAGCATGTGCTGCCCGACCATGGTGCCGACAGCGTCCCAGTTCATACTGATATGGCGGCCAACCGCATTGGCGTCACGCCATGCGCGTTGAACCGGGTTGTCCATGTTCAGGCCCAGACCGCCGGTAGAGGCATTCAGTGCTTCAACGGCACGCAAGGCCAGACTGACCGCAAAAGATTGACCGCGGCGGCTCAACAAGCGATCTTCGACCGGAAACGGCTCGGCCTGACCCGCCAACGCCTGTGCACGTGTGACATCGCGCAGCAGGATTTCGCGGGCGGCGTCAACGCTGGCAGCGGCTTCAGCCACACGCAGCTGAATGGTTGCAAATTCTGCCATGCGGTTGTTGCCACCGGCTACAGCGCCACGCGTTACGCGATGACTGATCGATTCTATATAGCTTTCCAGCGCACCTTTGGCCGCACCGACGCCGGCACCAGCCAGGCATGATGGAATACCGGTCAGCAGCGGCATATTGAACAACGCCTGGTCTTTGTACAACTGGGCACCCGGGGTTTTGCCGGTTACCGCCTGCGGGAACGTGAGAACCCGATGCGACGGAACTACGACATTGTCAAGAATCAATGTTTTTGACCCCGTTCCGGCCAGCCCGACCACATCCCAGGTATCTTCAATGGTGTATTGCGTTGCGGGCACCAGCAAGAAGGCCGGCACCGGCTTTTGGCCATCGGTACCGGGCAGCACGGCCGCACACAACGACCAGTCGGCATTTTCACAACCACTGGCGAAGCTCCAGCTTCCTGTCAGCGCGTACCCGTCATCGACTTTGGTTGCCATATTGACTGGCGCATAAGAACCGCACAACAGCGCGTCGGGGTTTTCACCCCAGACATCCATTTGTGCCTGCTCTGGAAACATGGCCAACAGCCATTGGTGTGCCGAAAGCAGACCTGCCACCCAACCTGTAGCCGCACAGGCGGCGGCCACATCGATGTTCGCGTCGACCAGATCAACAAAGTTGCCAGGTTTGCCGCCAAACCGTTGCGGCTTGACGATATCAAAGTAACCCACTTCACGCAGGGCCTGAATGTGTGCTGCCGGTACACGGCGGGCACGCTCGGTACTCAGGGCATTGTTCCTGAACTGCACGGCCAGGCCGGCCACGCGCTGTTTGAGGGTGGTCTGTTCGTCTGATTTGCGTTCCAGTGCTTCGACGTTTGTATCAATCATCATGATGGTCTCCTGTTGGTTTTATTGGACTGACGTCAGGCTGCGGGGGTGGTGCTGCAGTACTGCGCGTTCTCGTACAGCAAGGGACGTGTCGTGTCTGCCGTAAAGGCATCAAGAACGCGCCCGATAAACAAAGTGTGCGTGCCATAGGGGACGGCCGCGATCCTCTGGCAGATGGCGCGCGCATGTGCTGTTTCAAGCGTCATCAGCCCGGAGGACTCGTGACGGATCCAGTTGCCGTGGGCAAAGCGCTCTTCAGGGGAAGCCTTGCCGCTGAACGCGTCTGAAATAGTGCCTTGTGTACTGGCCAGTACATTGACGGCAAATTCAGGTTGGCGCGACAGCATGTCATGCAGATAGGTGCGATTGTTCAGGCAAACCAGCAAGGCTGGCGGATCCATGCACACCGAGGTCACCGCCGTTGCCGTCATGCCGTGATCCACGCCGTCGTGACGACCTGTGATAACGGTTACCGTTGCAGGAAACTGGCGCATCAGGGAACGAAAGTTCGCGCTGACGACTTCCGGGGGTATTAAAGGTGCATTCATGCTGTCTCCTGTGTTTTGTGGCTTTATTTTTTGCCATCTTAAATTGCAAACGCAAATGTTGTCAACGCAATATTTACATCAGCAAATCAACACCGAATTGAGAAATCGCGGGCACATACGTCACCAGCATCAACGCGATGAAATACAAGACCAGAAACGGGGTCAGACCACGATAAATCACTGGCAACGGCACCCGGAACAAAGACTGCATAACGAAAATATTGATCCCGAAGGGTGGTGTAAACAGCCCGATGGCCAGGTTGAACGCCAGAATCATGCCAAAGTGCACCGGATCAACTCCGGCCGCGGTGATGATTGGCACCAGCAAGGGGGTCAGCAGCAAAATGGCCGACAGCGGGTCAAGCACGCAGCCGATCAGCAGCAGCAAAATATTGATACCCAACAGCAATTGCCACGCGCTCAGGTCGGCAGCCGTAATCCAGCTGACCAGCTGTGCCGGAATCTGGTTGACCGTAATCATCCAGGAAAACACACCGGCACACGCCACAATGATCAGAATCTGGGCACTGAACCTGACGGTACTTATGGCAGCTTCAAGCAAACCGGAAAGCGGCAACACACGCATACCCACCACGGTAACCAGTGCCGCATAAAGACAGGCGACAGCAGCGGCCTCGGTAGGCGAAAACACCCCCCCGTAAATACCACCAATGATCACCACAGGCACGCCTAGTGCCCACACGCCCCGCTTCAAGGCACCCCATAAATGGCGCAACGTTACCGGGCTGGTATCGTCACCGGGGTGGCTACGCCCAACCCACAGGCAATACAAACCCAAAAAGAAAACGATCAGCAGTCCAGGCCCGATGCCGGCGGCATAAAGGCGCGGAATCGACTGGTCAGCCGCAGCTGCGTAAATAATCATGGGAATCGACGGCGGCAGGATAACGCCAACAGCACCCACCGAAACCAGTAACCCTGACGAAAAACCGTCGTTGTAGCCGGCGTTTTTCATGGATGGATACATGACCTTGCCCACCGTTGCTACCGATGCCGCCCCAACGCCGCTGATGGCCCCGAAAATGGCGCCAGCACCTACTGCCGTCAACGGAATCTTGCCCGGCACGCGGCCGATGGAGGCACGCACCAGGTTGATCAGGCGCTCGGCAATACTGCCCCGATCCATGATTTCGCCAGCAAAAATAAAGAACGGCAACGCCAGCAGGGCGTAAACGTTGACGGATGCAAACATGGTTTGCTGCAACGCCACCATGGGTACGCTCATATAGAGCGCCAGCGTTACTGTGGCGGCCGTCAGCAAGACGACAAATACCGGAAACCCCATCAACAACAATAAAACGGGCAATGCCCCCAATGTCCAGGTCATGCGCCCTCTCCTTCACCAGCCAGCAATTGCGGAATGCGCAAGACCGCAATCAGGGCAATCGAACCAAAACAAACCAGTACTGTCCCGTGCGGCAACCACATAGGCAGGTCAGCCATGCTGCTGCGCTGATCCATCATGTAAATACGCTGGACAAAACCGTACGAAGCCCAGGCCATGACACCTGCGGCACCCGCGGTTATCACCGCCTCGAAGACACCAAGGATACGTTTGACAGAGCGCGGGGCAGCGTGGACCAGCACATCCATACGCAGATGCTGGCGCTCGGAGCTGATGCTGATCGCCCCCAGAAAGGCAATCGCAACCATGGCAAACACCTGCAGCTCATCACTGGCCAGGTAACTGATATTGAAAAAATAACGAAAGAAAATATTGACGCAGCACAACAGGACAGCGACCATCAGCAAAATGGCAAGCACGGCCCTGATTGCATCGCTGATGCGGGCAATCAATGACAGCATGGGAAACTCTCTGGGCAAAAAGGGGTGCGCCTTGGCGCACCCCGGAATCGCAAGATCAATAGACGTAAGGTCAGCAGGCCATTACTTGCCAGCAACCCGCCATTGCGCGGCCTTGAAGGCTTCAAGCTCCGGGCGCAGTGCCGGGTTGGCCTTCGTCACTTCGGGCATGACCGCATTGACCGCCTCGAGATACGCCTTTTGCTCGGCATCGGGCAAGTCAATGATCTCGCCGCCATTCTGCTTCCAGATATCGAATGCCTTGTTAACCGCCGTGCGGTTCCACTCGTTGGTCACGGGCAGCGCCTTGACGGCCGCTTCACGCACAACCTTGGCAAGATCAGGGCCGACCTTGTCCAGGAAGGCATTGCTGGCAACGGCTGTAACGATCAGGTAGCTTTGCGGAAGAATCGTCATGGGTTTGGCCACATCGTAGAACTTGCCTGTGGTGTAAACAGGCACACCGGCCAGCAAGCCGTCAACGGTACGGGTTTGCATGGCAGGCAGCACTTCACCCAGCGCCATTGATACCGGCGCCGCTTCCATTTTCTTGTAAGGCGCTACGTAAAGTGGTGATGGGCCAGCAACACGGATCTTCTTGCCTTTCAGGTCGGCAACTTTGCGTACGCCGTCCATTGTCAGCAACGCCAGCGGGCCATGCGGAAACGCCGCGATGGTGGTGACGCCCTTGTCATTACCATACGTGCTGATGCGCTCGAGAATTTCGGGGTCAGACAACACCTGCTGGGCATTTTCGAAACTCTTGAAAAGCCCTGGCACGTCAAAAACCTCAAATCGCGGGTCAAGCTTGACGAAGAATCCGGACGCTGGCGCAGTGACTTCAATCGTGCCAAATACCACGCCTTCAACAGTGGCCGGAATCTGGCCCAACTGATTTGCGGGGTAAAGCTCAACGTTGATTTTGCCCTGCGAACCGCTTTCCACGCCTTCCTTGAAGGTTTCCATCCATTTAAGAATAGAGTCGTTATTGGTCGGTGATGATACTTTCAGGGTGAATGCCTGAGCCGCAAAGCCTGACAAACCCAAGCCCACGGCCATTGCAGCCGTAATGATTTTCTTTTTCCAGTCCAACGTAGTCTCCTCGGTTGCAGGCCTGCACGTAAACCGTGTCATCCCTGCCGGTGCAGCACTTGCGGCGTTTTCACGCCCAACTGCGGCGCACGCGTCTTTAATTAATGGAATGTCGCGCATCCGACCGGTTGACCCGGTTTTGTTTACGCGTACGACATAACTTTCTTATGATTCGCAAAATTTGTCAATACAAATGTTGCCTTTCAAATAGTTGCCAAAGAAAGTTTAAATAGTGTATTTTTGCGGGCTGCACTGGATGTTGCGAAATGTTCTAACATCCACCCGAATACGATGAAAAACATGCACCGGCATGCCCAGGCTTGCCCGAGAACAAAAAAGCGCCATGCTGGCGCCCAGAAGAAACTGACCCCGACCTGCCCATGACCTATAAATTCACAAGTTCTTTTCCGTACCTGCTCAACCGCGTCGGGGTAAAGATGGGCGAACTGTTTTCGGTCCGTCTGGCCGAACTTGATCTGACCTTGCCGATGTACCGTGTCATGGCCGTTCTGCGTCAGGAAGGGGCCCAAAGCCTGGGCGACCTTGGCGCCATGGTCACGGTCGAGGTATCAACGCTGTCACGCCTGATCACAACCATGCAGCGCAAAGGGCTGGTTGTGCGTGTACGACCTGAGCACAACGCCAGGATGGTCAGCATCACCCTGGCACCGGCCGGCGAAGAACTGGTCGAAAAACTGATGCCGTTAGCCGCGCACTTTGAGTCGGTTGCCACCCAAAGCTTCACCGACGAGCAAATTGCCTGGCTGAAACAGGCCCTGGTACAGATTCACAACGACCTGGAAAAAGTCTAGGCACGAATCCGGAACCACCAGCCATAAAGCGCGGGTACGAACAGCAGCGTAATGGCCGTACCCACCGCAACACCGCCAATCAGGACAAACGCCAGCGGCCCCCAGAAGGTATCAAATGTCAGGGGAATGAACGCAAATACGGCGGCCAGTGCGGTCAGGATAACCGGGCGGGCACGCTGCACGGCCGCTTCCACGACGCCCTCGAAGGCCGCCATACCCGCCTCGAAGTTGTCGGCGACCTGCTGCGTCAGAATCA
>Ga0265293_10008006_pt1 | contig 15928 bp, 14 predicted proteins | sample Munlanlewell138R_FD_192505 | JGI IMG/M metagenome (GOLD analysis project Ga0265293, IMG submission 192505) | Leachate microbial communities from a municipal landfill in Southern Ontario, Canada - Leachate well 138R | ecosystem: Engineered > Solid waste > Landfill > Unclassified | place: Canada...
GCCGATCGCATCTATTTCACCGACAAGGGGGTCATCGTGGAAAGCGACGCGCCGGAAGCGTTTTTTTCCAGCCCGAAAGACGCCCGCACCCGGGCGTTCCTGAGCCAGATTCTGTAACTGTATGATATTCGCATCGCGGCGACGAAATTCACGCGGGACATGATTCCGACTTGATGTAGCTCAAGAAATGGATCACAGGCCGTACGTATCATGGGGGAAACAATGATTTACTCGTCGACTGGGGATATCCATGAGAATGTTTGCGATTCTACTCTCCGCGCTGCTGGCCTTCAGCCCTGGCGGGCCGGCTCTTTCCGCCACGCCCGACCAGGCAAAAGACACAGTCACATACAAGCCCGATATCACGTTCACACTGCGCACCGACATTGCCGACGGCAAACTGGTGTTCGTGGGTGAGGCCGGAGCCATAGCTGGGCAAGTGAATCCCGATCTTCAGGTTTCCGAAAATGCCGTGGTGCAGATCAACTTGGTCAACGGCGACGGCGCCATCCACGACATAGCCGTACCCGAGTTCGGCGCTGGTTCCGATCACATAACGGGCAAGGGCGCCGCGACCGCGATCGTGTTCAGGGCGAACAAGAACGGGACGTTCGAATATCTCTGCACGCTTCCGGGCCACAAGGCGGCCGGCATGGTGGGGCGGATCATGGTCGGCGAGCCGCAAGCACAGGCGGCCAGCACGGCGATCGACGTGGCCCAGGATCCCGCGGCGGTCGGCGAGCCGGTGGGGGATCGCGCGCCGCGGCACATAACGCTGGATCTGGAAACGACGGAGGTCGAAGGCCGGTTGACGGACGGCAGCACCTACAAGTTCTGGACGTTCAACGACAAAGTCCCGGGTCCGTTCGTGCGCGTTCGGGTTGGCGATACGGTAACGGTCAATCTCAGCAACGCCGAGAGCAGCAGCCATATCCATTCGGTCGATTTCCATGCGGTGACGGGTCCCGGCGGCGGCGCAGCCGTGACCCAGGCCGCGCCCGGCCAGACCAAGAGCTTCACCTTCAAGGCTTTGCATCCCGGACTATATGTGTACCATTGCGCCACGCCCATGGTGGCCCAGCACATTACCAACGGCATGTACGGCATGATTTTGGTCGAGCCCGACGGCGGCTTGCCGCCGGTCGACCGGGAGTTCTACGTCATGCAGGGCGAACTGTACACGGCGCAGCGCCATGGCGCGCAGGGGCTGCAGGAATTCTCTCTGGAAAAACTGCTGGCCGAGAATCCCGAGCACCTGATGTTCAACGGCACCATGGATGCCTTGACCAAGACCTTCAGCATGGAGGCGAATACGGGTGAAACCGTGCGTATTTACTTCGGCGTGGGCGGTCCCAACCTGACTTCGAGCTTCCATGTGATAGGCGAAGTGTTCGACAAGGTGTATGACCAGGCTTCGCTGACCAGCCAACCGCTGACGGACGTGCAGACGACGCTCGTCCCGCCGGGCGGCGCGACCGTGGTCGAGTTCAAGGTCGACTACCCGGGACGCTATATCCTGGTCGATCATGCCTTATCCCGCATGGAGAAAGGGTTGGTGGGATTCCTGACGGTCAAGGGAGAGGCCGACCCGGCCATCTTCAACTCCACCGAGAAAGTGGATCGCGCGTCGGGACACTGAGCGTTCTTGATTCGACGTGGCCGGGTTCCAGGCGGCCTCGTCGAATAGGCCTATTCGCATCCTTGGTCGTCGCTTGCGGTGTCCATGAACAGCAGGGGCTACCTCGTCTTTTGATGCAAGCCCTCGGCCTTCAGCGCCGCCTGCACGGTGGGGCGGCCGGAGACGCGCTGGTGCCATGCGGCGAGGTTCTTGAGCCCGGTGAGGTCGACGTCGATATTGAAGATGGAGGTCATCCAGTCGGCCTTGGCCCAGCCGGTCAACGCAAACAGGTAGCCGTCGGCGATCGTGAACCGATCGCCCATCAGGTATGCCTTGTCCGCGAGCTGCGCATCGATCCATTGGAAGCGCTCGAGCAGCTTGGCTTTGGCGATATCGGCATAGCCTTCGGCGGCCGCGCCGTAGAACAGCGGGACAAAGCCTTTATGAATTTCACTGCTCAAAAAATTCAGCCATTCTTGCAGGTGGTAGCGTTCCAGCGTGCCGTTCGCCGGCGCCAGGCCGGATTCGGGAGCCTGGTCCGCGATGTATTGGACGAGCGTGGCGCCTTCGCGGAACACTTCTCCGCTGTCGATTTGTAGAACGGGCACATAGCCCAGCTCGTTTATCCGGTAGTAATCCTGTCCGTCGCCGAAAGTGTGGGTCCGGATGTCGACGCGCACCAGCTCGAAATCCAGGCCGGCCTCACGTAAGGCGATATGGGGAGATAGCGAGCAGCTTCCGGGAGCAAAATAAAGTTTCATTTAAATATCCTTTCCTGATTGAGTATGAATCGCGGGCATCGGATAGAAATTGCAAGCGATCAGTGATTAAGAGGATAAGTCCTGTGCAAAATAATGGGAATCGCTTATTCGAGCATTTGTTTGTTGTAAATAATGCAATGGCGCGAAAGGCGTGGTCCGGCGGCATCCATGAGACGACCGTCAGCGATCAGGTCGAATGGCGTTTGCCGGCCGCAGCACGTGGCGGATCATGGCTGTAAATGTCAGCAGCCAGCCAAGCAGGGCGGCGTACAGAAACGCCGGCGGGAGAAAGTCGAGGAATGCGAAGTCCATGGCCCGATTCAAGTGCCACGTGCAGGCCGCATACATGCCCAGCGGGAAAATCGCGCCCCAGTACGATGGTTCGTAGCGGAACGGAAAGCGCTGGAAGCCGTAGCGCCATAGGCCCAGACACAACAGCATGGGAATCCGCCACGTGCCGGTGGCCATGACCAGGCCGAAATAGGCCGGGGATGCCTCCCGCAGCGCCTCGCGCCATGGAAAGAGCGCCTTGGTAAGGGGCGTCGGCTTCTGTCGACCGGCCTGCCCTGCGGGCGTTTCGGGATCCTTGTCAGGCGACTCCATCTTCTCGTGCTCCTAAAGTGCCGGCGGCCGCTCCGCCATTTTTATCGGATCCCGTCCAGGGCGCCTGCCGTTCAATCCGGCAAGGCGTACGCCATCAGATAATCTCCCATTTTGGTGCCGAACGAGCCGTGGCCGCCGGCCATGATCACCACATATTGCTTGCCGTTGACGGCGTAGGTCATCGGCGTGGCCTGGCCGCCTGCGGGCAAGCGGGCCGCCCACAGAAGATCGCCGTTGCTCACGTCGAACGCGCGCAGGTAGTTGTCCTGGGTGGCCGCCACGAACATTACGTTGCCGGCGGTCGAGATGGGGCCGCCCAGGCCCGGCACGCCGATCTTCAGCGGCGGCAACTGGAACAGGTGCGGCAGGCTGTCGCGGATGGTGCCGATGCGCTTCTTCCACACCACCTTGTTGCTCTGCAAGTCAACGCCGGCCACGTAGCCCCAGGCCGGCGCCTTGCACGGTAGGCCCAGCGGCGACAGGAAGGGGTTCAGTTCCACGCCATACGGCGTGCCGAACATTGGCTGCACGCCGCTTTCCGAGCCGCTGCCTTTCTCGCCTTTGGCGCGGTCGGGGTCTTCGGGAATGAGCTTGGAGACGAACGGCAGTCCGATCGGGTTCGTCAGCGCCACCTGGCGATCCCGGTTGACCGACATGCCGCCCCATTCGAACACGCCCAGATTGCCCGGGAACACCAGTGTGCCGTTCTCGGACGGCGGCGTGTAGATGCCGTCGTAGTTCAGGCGCTTGAACATCACGCGGCACATCAACTGGTCCAGCATGGTGGCGCCCCACATATCCTTGTCGGTGAGCTCGTTTCGAGGCGCCAGGTTCAGCGCCGAGAACGGCTGGGTGGGCGCGTAATGCTCGCCCCGGGTCTGCGGACCGCGCGCCACGCTTTGCGGCACGGTTTTTTCCGTTACCGGCACGATGGGCCGGCCGTTGCGGCGGTCCAGCACGAAAATGTTGCCGGTCTTGGTGAGCACATAGATCGCCGGCACGATTTGGCCGTTGTCCATCGACACGTCCATCAGCGAGGGCTGCGCCGGGACGTCCATGTCCCATAGATCGTGGCGCGTGGTCTGGAAATGCCAGATCAGCCGGCCCGTGGAGGCATCCAGCGCCAACATCGAGTTGGCGTAACGTTCTTTCAACGGGTCGCGGTCGCCGCCCCAGATGTCGGGCGTGCCGACGCCTGTGGGGATGTAGACCACGTCGGTTTGCGCATCGTAGGCCAAGGGCGCCCAGGCGTTCGGAGAATTGTGCACGAACTGCCCGTGTTCGCCCGGCATGGCGTTGGGGTTCTCCGCGCCGGTGTCGAACACCCATTTCAGCGCGCCGGTGCGCACGTCGTAGCCGCGGATCACGCCGGACGGTTCCTGGTTGGAGAAATTATCCGTCACGGAGCCGCCGATGACGATGGTCGAGGCGGTAACAACCGGCGGCGACGTCGGGTTGTAGCCTCCCGGATAGGCATGAGGCATGCTTTTTTGCAGGTCGATCTCACCGTCATGGCCGAAATCGCCGCACGTTTGTCCATTGTCGGCATTCACCGCGATTAGGCGCCCGTCGTTGGTGGGCAACAATACTTTGCGCGGGCAGACGGCCGAAGCCGAGCCGTCGGCCTTGGCCCGGCTGGCCGGGAAGCGCTCGGCATTGTCCGCATCGTGATAGGCTACGCCACGGCAGGTCAGGTGCTGGAAGGTCTTGTCAGCCTTCAATTGTGGATCGTAGCGCCACAGGCGTTGGCCGGTGGCGGCGTCCAGCGCGTCCAGGAACTGGTGCGGCGTGCACAGGAACAGTTTGTCGCCGATCTTGATCGGCGTGACCTGGTTGGTGGTTTCGGCCGAATCGTTCTCGGTCCGAAAGTCGCCGGTGCGGTAGGTCCAGGCCACTTGCAAGTCTTTGACGTTTCCGTCGTTGATCTGCGCCAGCGGCGAATAGCGCACGCCGCCCTCGGTGCGTCCGTAAGCGGGCCAATCGTCATCCGCCACGCCGGCCACCGGCTGCGCTTGGGTCGGCTGCACGCGGCTGAACGCGCCGTTGATTTCCTGCGGATCGTCATAGATTCCGTATCCCAATACCACCAGCATGCCCGTCATGGCCACCGCTATGGCGGCCTTGGCGAATTGCGGACCGGCGAAGCCGCGAGTGGCCGGAGGCAGCAGCAGCCAGAGGCCCAGCAGGAACAGGACATCGTAGCGTGGCGCCAACGCCCAGAAATCGGCGCCGACTTCCCATATGCCCCAGGCCAGCGTGGTCGCCAGGACGAGCGCGTAAAGCCACAGCCCCGTCGTTCGATTCCGTCTCAGAAGCCATGCGTTCGCCAGCAGCGCCACGCCCAGCGCGGCGTAATACCACGAGCCGCCCAGCACCATCAGCCAGATTCCGCCGAGCAGCGAGTAAAGCGCAATCAGGAGCAGAACCGCCAAGCCTAGGGTTTGGGCCTTGCTTTTGTACGGAGTGATCGTGTTCATTGGCATCATCCTTGTTGTGGTTACAGGGATAGTAGCAATGAATGCCTCCGGTGAAAATCGTTCTCGATGTCAGTCCGATCTCGCCACGAAACTGCGCGGCGGCCGCCGATGGAAGACGGGCGGAAGACGCCGGCGGCTTGCCGGATGGTCGGCCGTCACAATGATTCGATGTGAGCGATCATACGGCGTCGGCCTTCCTCGTCGGGCAGGCGGCCCGTTGCCGCCCCCAGGTTGTCGACCAGGTTGCGCGTCCTGCTGGTGGCCGGCGTCGCCGCGGTCACCGCCGGATGAGAAACGGCGAACTTCAGGAAAAACTGGGCCCAGGTGGCAATGTCGTAGTCGGCCGCCCAATCCGGCAATTCGCGTCCATCCACCTTTTGCCACAATCGCGTCCGGCCGAAGGGCTGGTACGCCAGGACGCCAATGCCGCGATCCTGGGCCAGCGGGAAAATACGTTCTTCCATCGTACGGTTGTCGACGGCATAGTCCACGCCGATGAAATTGAATTCATCTTCGCGCATGAGGCGTTCTAGTTCCGCATACTGATGCGCAAATGTGGTCGTGATGCCGATATAGCGGACATGGCCGGCGTCTCGGTATTCCTTGAGCAGGCCCAATTGGGTGGGCACGTCGCCCAGGTTATGTACCTGGATCAGGTCGATCGGGCGCTTGCCCAGCCGTTCTATCGAGCGGTCCAGCTGCGCTCTTGCGGCCGCGGGATCGGCGTTGGAACCGCCGCGCCCGGCGACATTGACCTTCGTGGCCCAGAATAACTTCTGACTGAGCCCGTTTTTGCGCGCGACGCCCGCGGCGGCTTCTTCGGCCGCGCCGTAGCTGGGCGCAGTATCGAAAACCGAATTCGGATTGCGCGCCAGCGCTTCCAGCAAACCGTGGATGCTTGCCGTATCGCCTTCGCCGGCGATGCGGGAAAAAGAAGCCGAACTTCCCAAGCCGACAACCGGCAACTGTTCGGATGTGCCTGGAATCGTCCGGGTAATCAGCGACCGCCGGCCGTCATCGGCCGCAAGCAGCGTTTTGGGACTGGCCGCCAGCGTGAGACCGGTCATTGCGCAGAGTCTAAGGTAGTGGCGTCGTGAAATCATGATGGGCTCCTCGCCGTTGAAGAGGTATCCGCCGCCGAAGTGCGGCCGGCGGCTCGTTGCATCGAGTCTACGGGGGGACCGGCGTCGGCCGGCGTTGGTGCCGGCCCGGCGCGCTGCTGTTGCGCGCGGCCCAGCCAGAGTCCCAGCGCGGCCCAAGTCAGTGCCAGCGGTATCGCCGCGCCGGCCAGGCTTGCCAAGCCCGTCCCGAGGCGTCCCAACAACCCTTCGAGTTGCGCTCCCAGGACATCGCCGCCGCGATAGGCGAAGGTGTCGATGAAGGCTTTGGACTTGTATTTGTCCTCGCGGCCGAGGACGGTATAGAGGGTCTCGCGCGCGGGCCTCGTGACGGCGCGCTGGATGGCGCGGAACGCAGCCTCGAACGCGATGAGCACGGCCAGGGTGCCGACGATCGCCAATCCGACGAAGCCGAGCGCCACGGTCAGAGGCAGCAGCATCAGGGTGACATGTACGCCGAATCGTTTCATCAGCTTTCCGGTCAGCACTGCCTGCAGTATCAGTGTCGCGACTTGCGTAATCATGTCGATGCGCGCGAACATGGAGGCGCGCATGTCCACGCCGTCGCCAAGCGCCGCCACCATTTGCAGGCGGGTGAAATACAGCAAGGTCGCCATGATGCTCATCATGATTACATAGCCGGCGATGCCGAACAGATATGACGACTGGAATACCGCCTTGACACCTTGCCACGCGCCGCCGCCGATGACGGACTGATTTTGTCGGTCGGGCGGGTGATCGGACGATGCGCCCTGGGTGCTTGCCTGGCTGCGCGCCACGGCCCGGGCCGGGATGAGCGCGATGATGAGCAAGCTGGCCGAAACCAGCAACAATGCCGGTGTGCCCAATGGTTGCGCCAGTACGGAAGCCAGCCAAGGGCCGAATATGGCGCCCAGTGTTCCGCCGACCGCGATCAGTGCGAAGAAACGCTTGCTTTGCTCCAGGGAGAAGCGATCCGCCATCAGCGCCCAGAACAGCATGATGGCGAAAAGATTGAATACGCTGAACCAGACGTAGAACACTTGGCCGCTGGCGATCCCGATCGCATCGGGTGCGAGCACCATGAGCAGATAGAAGCCGACCAGGCATAGCGCGAAGAAGACGTACGTCGCCGCGATGAATTGCAGCCGCGGCAAACGACTCACCAGCCAACCGAACACCGGATTGGCCAACAGGGTCATAAGGGCTGTTCCCATGAAGAGCCAGCGCACGGATTCGATGCCACGCTGCATTCCCAGCGCATCACGTGCCGGGCGCAGCATCATCAAGGCCGTCAACACGCAGAAAAAGAAAAAACCGGCCAGCAACACGGGCAGTATTTCCTCGCGACGGAGATTGAAGAGCTCGGTCAGTCGCGAACGCAGGGAGGAATTCGTCATTTCGGCCGACTCCATGTGACTGGTTCGATCAGTGGCAAAGGATGGCTTTATTGTGGCCTTATTCCGGTCCCTTGGGCAATAAGCGATTGTGTGGACGGGGTTTCCTGAGCATGAGAGGCCGGGAAGAGGAAGGCGATTGGTTGGTCGGGGTTTTCGGGCAGGCCGCACGTACGGCATGGCCAGTCAAAGCGGTGGCGTGGCAGGTCGGCGATTCGCCAGGGTTTCCAGTACGAAGTCGGCGCGCTCTGCGACGCCGATCTTGGGTAGCGGCGATATCGTATAGCCTAGCATTGGATAGGCATGCTGGAGCCGTTCGAATTCGGCCAGAGCGGCATCCATGTCGTGACGGCGCTCCTCGTCCCGCATATAGATTTCCGGCCACGGCGGAGCCAGAAAAACGCGCGGATGATAGCGGTACGCTTGGCCGAGCGTCTCCAGGACGGGCTCGTTCGCGAGTGCCTGAAGCGCTGCGGCCGCATCGATCAGGCTGCGATCGAAGAACACGAGCGGCGTGCCGCTTCGTGAAGCATTGGCATGGTCCTCCAAGGCGGTGTCGATGACCCTGCACAGGAATGCAGCCATGTCGACCCACGGCAAGGCATGACCGCCGGCTCGCATTTCCTCTTGGACAATGCGCCGTCCAGGTTCTTCGACAACGGTATGCCCGCGCCGCTGAAGTTCAGCCAGCAAGGTTGATTTGCCGCCGCCCGAGCAGCCGGAAATGATGACGAAGTGGTTCATTTTGTCGGCATCGGTTTCATGGCAGGATGCTTTTGCCGTAACTTGGCTTCAATATCATGGTCATTGCAATGAAACAGTCGGCGCCGCCAAGGCCGGCGGCGGACAAGGATTCGTTGGCATGTAAATCAAACTGGAGGAACCAAAGACTTCACGTCGTTACTTAAAGAGATTGATCATATAGCAGGTAATGACGATCCGGCGGGCTGGCGGCCTAAAGGGCGCGATCAGCCAACGGAGGAGTTCATGGAGAGAGTAGGCGGTGACGCGGGCCATAAACGTATCCGGTCGTCTTTATCGGAGGATGAGTACGATCGTGCCGCTAATGCGCGGCGAGACACGATAAATCGGGCTCAGCAGTCGTGGAATCGGGTAGCGGACTGGTTCGCTGAAGACCATCGAGACGAGGCAAATAGATGTTTGCTTGAACTGTGTTCCGATGGTTCGACGGATATAGGTCGACTTGAGAGTTTTTGCAGGCTCAGGAAGCTTGCCGGCGAAAGCTACAAAGCGAGATTTTCGGATAGCGTAAGCCATGAAAATATTCGCACGTATACCCTCGAACTGGATGGGGCTGGCAACCTGAATCTCGAGTTGTCGCGAGAAACGAGCGCGGTCCTGGATAAGATCTTTGAACTACAGTGCGATGCGGACGAGTATCAGGCGCTCGGTCTGGCATTTACGCAGACCAGAGCGGTGGCGGAACTGGTTCGAAGAGCGTGGAATGAGCAAGACGTGGATCTTGATCTCTATGAGTATCCGTTCTGTTTATCCCTTCCCGCTTTGCCTGACACGATAGGTGAATTATTGATGCAGAGGAGCTATCTCTTGACGAGGTTGCCCGAGCTGCCTGCCTCCCTTAGCAGGCTGAGTTTAGAAAGATGTCAACTATTAAAGACATTGCCGGCTTTACCTCCGTCTTTAACAGTACTGGCATTGATGGATGCTCCGTTACTCACAGAATTGCCTACGTTGCCGAATACATTGGAGGGGCTGTGGCTGATTGGATGTAGTTCTCTGGTGGCCTTGCCCGAGCTGCCTGCGTCGCTCCTGGAACTGGATTTGTCGTTTTGCGAGTCGCTGGCGACTGTGTCCGAGCTGCCTCGGTCGCTCAGGAGCTTGATCTTGGTCGACTGTCCCGACAGCTGGGATCAAGTCCTGTTGCAGGGCGGCGTGGACCTTCCTGACGACTTGATAACGTATATTGACACCGATGGCGAACGTCTTGAACTGTTCGGGGAGAATGCCGATTTTGACTTCGACGAGCCGGATGCCGCCGGCGTCCCGGGCTCTCGCGAGCCTTGGTATGAAAGCCTGAAAGGCGGATGACGACATTCAGGCTCTTCATCGTTTCCGGAACGCCATTGAAACGTAGCCTGCGTTCGCGCCTGCATGCAGGGATCAAGGAGGGCTGGCATCACGCAGATGCAGCAGGGGAAACGGTAGTCCTTGAGGGTCGGTTGGCGAGCGACCGGCGACCAGGAAACCATTGGACAGATAGAATCCCACCGCACGCGGATTTTGCTCGTTTACATCCACTTCCAGCTGGCCTTTCAATCGTCTCGAATGTTCAAGCATGATTTTTCCTCCTCCCTGCCGAAAGCTGGTTGGAGAAATAAACAATGCCTCAAGCTTGTTGTCGTTCAGCCCCATGAAACCGATGGGCGCTGATGCCTCATCACACAATACCCATACTTCAAGGCCCGGCAAGGCTTGATCGCGAACTATGGGTAGAAGTGCCTGAATATCCTGCTCTGACAGGAAATCATGTGACGCCCGCACCGATTGCTCCCATATTACAAGGAGAGTCTGATGATCTTCCGGTTGTCCTTTTCGAATCTTCATGTGCGCCGAGTGCTTCAATTTGCGGTCATGTCCTTGCCCCGGCAACGATGAGACACTATCAGTCGAAATCGCTTCCTGGAGCCACCTCGGGGCTTGCATCCGCCGATATTGTACGAGCTGGATCTGGGGATGAGAAGATTGTTCAGGTTGGGTTTTCGGGGTTCGAGAAGGTGGAAAGTGGCGAGAGGGGATGGGGCGATCGGAGTTGTGGGGGAGACGGAGATAGTAAGCGCGTAACTTAAAATTGATATTCTACGAGGATTCGATGGAAGTCAGACGATTCAGATCAGGGGACGAGGGTGCGTTATTTCAGGTCTTTCTATCGGCGGTGCGTGACGTTGCATCACGTGACTATACCCCTGCACAAATAGAGGCTTGGGCACCGACAGACATCGTCCCGGAAGTGTGGGCTAGCCGCATGATGGAATTACGGCCGTTTATCGTTGAAGCCGGAGGTGAAATTGTTGGGTACGCCGACATTCAGCCCAATGGATATATCGATCATTTTTTTGTGTCGGGAGCCTACCAGCGGCAAGGCGTCGGTAGCTTGTTGATGAGCCGTATCCATGACGAAGCCAAGTTGCTGGGAGTTAGTCAACTCACGGCGAACGTGAGCAGGACCGCTGAGCCCTTCTTTCTACACCACGGTTTTCAAGTGATGAAGCGAGAATTTCCTATTCGGCGGGGCGTGACACTGCAGAATGCGTTGATGCAAAAAGACTTCCATCACAGGACATGATTATCGTCCGTGATGAGTCGGAAGCCTCCATTAAGAATGATTAGGCATAAACGCAAAAAATCCCAGACCGAAGTCTGGGATTTTTAAAATCTTGGAGCGGGAAACGAGTCTCGAACTCGCGACCTCAACCTTGGCAAGGTTGCGCTCTACCAACTGAGCTATTCCCGCGTTTCCCCCGTCTTGATTCTGTTACGAATCAATCGAAGTAAGCTTTGCATTATAGGGCATTTTTTTGATGAGTGCAAATCCAAAAAGATTCTTTTTTCATTGCTTCATCGAAAATTCGAACCTTCGATTCGATCAGCCAATACGAAAAAGAAGGTAATGCCACCTTCCTTATCAGCCCTTTACCAATGTCAGGGCAGGCTCGATAACCAACTCCAACCTCGGAAAAGGAAAAAAATTATAGCATGCTTTTATTCCGCGACCGGGGACTCAAAACCCGCTTTTCCGATTCCGTATTCACTCCGACACACGGTATGCTTACGGTTTGTTTTTCAATGACTGGATGAATTCGTGCTGCAAGTTGCTCAACAGGACCTGACGCCAAACAATACGCTGGGTTTATCGGTGCGTGCCAGGCGCGTCGTGACGTATACCGACGTTTCCGAGCTTGAGGCGCTGAGCGGGCTGGCGCGATCATACTCGGACGTCGTGGTGCTGGGCGGTGGTAGCAACGTGGTCATGGCGGCCGACCTGGAGCCGCTCGTCATCAAGGTTCAGTCGCGCGGCATCCGTGTCGTGGAGACGACGGCCGATGGTTGGGTGGTGGAAGCCCAGGCGGGCGAATCCTGGCACGAGTTCGTCGCTCATTGCGTGGAACAAGGCTGGCACGGCCTGGAGAATCTGGCCTTGATTCCCGGCACGGTGGGGGCGGCCCCGGTGCAGAATATCGGCGCCTACGGCGTCGAGCTGGACCAGCGTTTGCACAGCGTGCAGGCGTGGAATGTGCGACACGCCCGCCTGGAGACGAAGTCCGTCGACGAGTGCGGGTTCGCGTATCGGCACAGTATGTTCAAGCAAGCGCCCGCCGGGCAGTGGCTGATCGTGGGGGTGAGATTCAACCTGTCGCGTTCTTTTCAGCCTGTCTTGGACTATCCGGACCTGCGTTCACGCAAGGAGTGGCAAGAAGGCAGGCCCGCGACGGCGCGGCAGGTCTTTGAGGCGGTTTGCGACATTCGCAGGCAAAAGCTGCCGGATCCGGCACAGTACGGCAATGCGGGAAGTTTTTTCAAGAATCCCGTGGTGGACGCGGGCACGCGCGACGCGTTGCGGCAGGCGTATCCGGGTCTGGTCAGCTATGCCCAACCGGATGGCGGATACAAATTGGCGGCGGGCTGGTTGATCGAACAGGCCGGCTGGAAGGGCAGGCGGCTGGGGCCCGTCGGGATGCATGACCGCCAGGCGCTGGTGCTGGTCAATTACGGAGGCGCTACGGCTCGGGATGTGCTTGCCTTGGCGCAATCGGTGAAGACGGATGTGTCGGCGCGTTTCGGCGTCCGACTGGAGCAGGAACCCGTCCTGGTGGGGTGATCGGGCTCCCGTTGCCGGGTCCGGCCGGCATTCGGCCGGTATCGGACAGACCTCAGGTCGCCAGCACGTCCTGCATGTCGAACAGGCCGAATTCCTTGCGCGCCAGGTAACGCGCGGCGCGCAGGCTGCCTTGCGCGTAGGTGTTTCGGTTGCTGGAACGGTGGGTGATTTCGATCCGCTCGCCTTGTCCGCAGAAATAAACGGTATGGTCGCCGACGATGTCGCCGCCGCGGACCACGGAAAAGCCGATGCGTCCTGTTTCGCGTGCGCCCGTTTCACCGTGGCGCGCCCAATCGGCGATGTCGTCCAGTTTCTTGCCCCATGCATGGGCGACGGTTTCGCCCATGGCCAGGGCGGTGCCCGAAGGCGCATCGACCTTGTTGCGGTGATGCGCTTCGAACACTTCGACGTCATAGCCGGAATTCAGCAGCCGCGCCGCCATGTCCAGCAGGCGCAGAGTGACGTTGACGCCGACGCTCATGTTGGGGGCGAAGACGACGGCGACTTTCTGGCTGGCTGCGTGTATGGCCTGTTTTTGATCGGCGGAAAAGCCGGTGGTGCCGATGACGCATTTGACCCGGTGGGCGACGCAGGCCTGTAGATGGGTCAAGGTGCCTTCGGGACGCGTGAAGTCGATCAGGCAGTCGGCATTGGCCAGCTGGTCCAGGTCGGCGGTGATGGCGACCCCGGTGTCCTGGCCCAGGAAGAGTCCGGCATCCTGGCCGAGCGCGGGGCTGCCGGGATGTTCGAGCGCGACGGTAAGCGCCAGGTCGGGGCTTTGCAGGACGCTTTCTATCAGCATGCGGCCCATGCGGCCGCTTGCGCCGGCAATGGCAATTTTCATCTTTGACTGTTCCTAGCGTAGGGGTTCGGCTGCCGCGGGCTGTCCGGTGTTGGCGCCGGGGGCGGGTGCGGCGCCGGCGTTGGAGCCCGTGTCGACTTTCTCATAAGGCTGGCGATCCGGCTGCTGGTCGCCGTCCCAGCGCGCCAGGCTGTCGCCTTCGAACCAGACCGTGAATTTGCGTTGCTGTTCTTTTCCGTAGCCAGGCTTGTTATAGTACGGATAGTCCCAGCGATCTGAACGGAAGATGTCCTGCAAGGTCGGCGTGCCCAGGATGTAGCGGACTTGTTCGCGCGTCATGCCTTGCTGGAGTTGGGCGACCTGTTCGGCCGTGATCCAATTGCCCTGTTGCATGTTGGGGCGGTACGGAAAGCCCCAGTTTTGGGTGCCGCACGCGGAAACGGTCATGGCGACGGCGCCGGCGATCAAGCCGGTTCGGACCATGGAAATAATGGGTTTAGCAATCGTCAGCACGAAACGCCCCTGTTTAATTCAGATAGGAGTAAAAACGTTATCATAAAGGTATAAGAATAAACGCATAATAGCGTTAGTCGGCATCGGACGTCTTGCGCAGTGTTCGCAGACGCGAATCTTTACTTACCGCCAGAGATAATTTTAGCTATGAATGACCAGACTGAACTTAAAAACATGGGCCTTAAGGCGACGTTTCCCCGCCTTAAGATTCTGGATATTTTTCGTCGGGCGGATTTTCGCCACCAGAGCGCGGAAGATGTCTACCGCACGCTGGTCGCCGAGGACGTCGACATCGGCCTGGCGACCGTTTATCGCGTATTGACCCAGTTCGAGCAGGCAGGCATCTTGGTGCGCAGCCAGTTCGACGGCGGAAAGGCCGTTTTCGAGCTCAATGACGGCGATCATCACGATCACTTGATTTGCACGAATTGCGGCAAGGTCGTCGAATTCGCGGATCCTGAAATCGAAAAACGCCAGCACAAGGTGGCGAAGGATCAGGGTTTCGCGCTCGAAAGCCATACGATGCTGCTCTACGGCATCTGCTCCAACTGCTCCAGCAACGCGAAACGCGCCGGATAGCCCGCCTGCGCCGCCATGGCATGCTCGCAACCTGCCTCGCCCAAGCAGGGCGGCGGGCACGGCTAGGGTCTTAATCGGCGGCCAACATCTCTCTTGCGTGTTTGCGCGTCGTATCGGTAATTTTCAGCCCGCCCAGCATGCGGGCTATTTCATTTATGCGGCCGGATTTGTCCAGCGCCTTGATCGCCGATACGGTCGCCGTGCCGGACGTCGCTTTGTTGACCTGATAATGGTGGGCGCCACGGGCCGCGACCTGCGGCAAGTGGGTGACGCACAGGACTTGATGGCGTTGCCCCAGCGTTTGCAGCAGTCGGCCCACGACTTCGGCCACGGCGCCGCCCACCCCGGTATCGACTTCGTCGAAAATCAAGGTGGGCACGCGGGCCGCCCGGCTCGCAATGACGGACAGCGCCAGTGAAATCCGCGCCAGTTCGCCTCCGGAGACCACCTTGGCAAGCGGCCGGGGCGCGACGCCGGCGTGGCCGGCGACCAGGAATTCGACGTTTTCCTGGCCGTGGGCGCCGGGCTCGCACGGATGCAGCGCGATGTCGAGCTTGCCGCCTTGCATGGCCAGGGTCTGCATCATGGCGGTGACTTCGTTGGCCAGGACGGCGCCCGCGGCCTGCCTGGCCTTGGTAAGTTGCTGGCACAGATCGGTGTGCCGCGCCTGGGCTTCGTCTTTTGAGCGGGCGAGCGCCGGAAGGTCGGCCTGGGTTTGCGAGGTCTTCAGCTGGTGTTCGAGGTCTTGTCGCAAGGCGTGCAAGGCTTCGGGCTCGACCTTGAACTTGCGCGCTGCGTCGAAGATGGCCGAGAGCCGCCGTTCGGCATGGGCCAGCTTTTCCGGATCCAGCTCCAGCTTATCCAGATAGCTGTTCAGGTCGGAAAGCGCTTCCTGGCTGGCGATGACCGCCGATTGCAGCGCGTCGTATACCTGTTGCAGGTTGGGATCGTGGCGCAGCAGCCGCTGGATCTGGTGCGCCGCCGCGTTCAGGGCCAGGAGCGCGGAGCCTTGCTCGTCATCCAGGGCGCTGGCGGTCGCGGTTACGCCTTCGATCAGCGACTGCGCATGGGCCAGGCGGTTGTGGTCGGCATTGACCGTTTCCCATTCGCCGTCTTTCAGGTCAAGTTGTTCCAGTTCGCTTAGCTGCCACGTCAGGCGCTCTTGTTCCTGTTCCAGCTGGGCGGCGTTGCGCTGGGCGTCGTCCAGCGCCTTGGCGGCGGCG
>Ga0265293_10008007_pt1 | contig 15927 bp, 9 predicted proteins | sample Munlanlewell138R_FD_192505 | JGI IMG/M metagenome (GOLD analysis project Ga0265293, IMG submission 192505) | Leachate microbial communities from a municipal landfill in Southern Ontario, Canada - Leachate well 138R | ecosystem: Engineered > Solid waste > Landfill > Unclassified | place: Canada...
AGCTTCCCGAAGTTTCGGGTTAATAGTGTCTTTTCGAGCCATTACTTTATCTCCTTAGCTAACTGCCCCGCCCTTCGGAGCATGATAATCAACCGAAGGAGTTTACACAAATCATTTTACACTCTCGTTTTCCGCGCAATTGTTAGTCGTACAAACTTCGTCTGAGCAAAATTCATCATTTTGCCTTATTTTATTAGCATTTTTAGCTTATATTTCTCTACAAAATGTCTCATTTTGTTTAAAACTGTATCGGATTTGTAAAATTAAATTCACAATTTCTAGCCGTGCAAAGGTCTCATTTATTGAGTAGATCTTGCTTTGATTCAGGGAGAAACTGCTATTTATTTCTGGATTTTGGGTTTGTGGCTGGGGGGTAGCGCAAGATCGCCCGAAAAATTCGCATAATGCCGCACGCCGTGCGATGGATGAGCGTTTAGCGAATACATCGCACGGCGTGCGGCATTTAGCGAATTATGAGGGAAGCTTGCGCGTAGGGGGGTATACCCCCCGCAAAAAAGAGTGTACAATGTGTGAGTAAGCTTGTATCTTGTGTAAAGTGCGCGGATGCATAGAATAGCGAAGGGGGTGAGGCTGGATGAGAAATAAGGAGAGGCAATGATTGATAAACGCGAAATTTTGTCGGCAGCGCTGAGTGCGCATGTGAGCGAGTTGCGGTTATTTTGGCGAGAAACGGGCGTTTCTTGCAGGTGGTTGACGCCGGATGCGGAGCACTGCTTGGTGGACGAGGAGGCGCTGCGGACCTTGGAGGAGTTTCGGGAGGGTGCGGATAGTGCGATTGCGAGCGATGAGGTGCGGGGGGAGTGGTTGACGCAGGCGCAAGTTTTGTTGGATGAGGATGATGCGACGTGCGTGCCGTTTGCGCTAAGGACATTGACGTGGCTTTTGCGGGTGGTGGAGTCGCCGCATCGCGAGGATTTGACGACGGATTCGTGGAATTTGTATTTGTGGAGCGTGCGTTTGGCGGATTTGCCGAGCAGGGTGTTACACAAATTAAGCTCGCAGTTGGAGGGTGGGGAGAAGCATGCGTTGCTGGATTTGGACACGTTGGCGACGAAGTATTATGCGGCGCGGGAGGGGGATTTTGAGGCTTATGCGCGTGCCGATGAGTCGGGGGACATTTTGCAATTAGAGCAGTTTGACCGTTTAAGGCGTTTTAAGAATTTGGTGTTTTATGGGATTGCGAATATTGGCAAGGCGAATTTGTCTAAGCAGTTGATTTCGCAGTGGGAGAGTCGGACGGGGCGAGAGATTGGGATGCATTGTGTGACGGTGTTTCATCCTGGGGTGGGGTACGCGGAGATGGTGGAGAGGCGTAACACGGTGTGTGCGCTGCGGGGTGCGGAGAAGGTGGAGTTGCCGCGGGTTTTGACTTCTCAAGCCCAGTCGGCGCCTTACTTTTTTGAGCCCGATGCCAGTGGATATATAGAGGATGGCTTGTTCGTGTCGTTGTGCAGGGAGGCGGCGATGAATCCGGACAAGGACTATTTGTTTATGGTGGAGTGTATTGATCGGGCGAAGATCGAGGTGGTTTTGGGTGAGATAGCGTATATGCTGGATGCTTTTGCGCGTGTTCCTTGGCTTCGTTCTGTGGAGCCAGGCGCGGGGGGTGGCTGGGATTTAGAGGCGGCTGGGGCGCGGAGTATTCGCTTGGGTTTATCGGGGCGAATTTTCTTTGTGCCGAGCAACGTGTATTTTTTGGGCACAGCGATAGAGCGGGGGTTGTTTGTAGAAGAGAAGGCGAGTCTTTTGCAGAGTTTTGCCTTTGAGCGTCTTGTGCCCATGAACCAAGAGCAGCTTTTGCGCCGCATGCTTGCTGGGCGCAAGCCATCGTGTTTTGCGCGTCTTGAGGAGTACGCAGAGCACTCGGTGGCGTTATGGGCCGAGATCAACGGCATATTGCAAAGCGCTGGGGGCGAGACGAATTTAATCGGCTATGGTCCGCTTTTTTCGATGTGTGAGGAGATACTAAAGAGCGCCGATGTCCATGAAGCGGCGGGGATTGTTCTTGGTACGTGGCGCTACAGGATGCTCCCACCGATATTGATGAAAATGACGGCGTTACTTAGAGAGAAGGACAATTCGCATCGCCAGCATTTGAGTACTTTGCTCGACTCGTTGAATCGCTCTTGGCTGCGAACGCGTTTTTCGCTTGAGGGCTTACCTGGCTCTGAGAGCATCCAAGTTTCCTACACATCTGAGCTTAGCGAAGCAGCTGCTCAAGAGTAGTGGACGCGTCGCTTTTTTCGTCGCGGTATTTCATGATAATCGGGGCATAGGCTTGCAGCCCGTGCTCCGCAGCAAAGGCCGTTTTGATGGGGCGCGATCCTGGGACAACAACGGCATTCTCTGGGACGTGTAGGACGCCGTTGTGTGCGGAGATGATACGCTCTTTGACCAGATCGTAGAGGCGCGTTGCGCGCGTGAGTATAGTTCCTGCCGCAATAATAGCGCCTTTATGCACCTGCGTCCCTTCGAAAATTCCGCTATTTCCGCCGATGAAGCAATTATCTTCGATGATAGTTGGAATTGCGTTGATGGGCTCAAGGACGCCGCCGATTTGGACAGCCGCCGAGAGGTGGCAGTTTTTACCGATTTGCGCGCATGAACCTACAGTGACGTGCGAGTCGATCATGGTCATATCGTCGATGTAGGCGCCAATATTGACGAAGGCGGGCGGCATGATTGTGGTTGATTTCCCTAGGTATGCGCCTGCGCGGACGCTGCTGCCGCCAGGGACGATGCGAATGTTTTTAGCGGCCAAGTCACGTGTTCGCGCGATGAGATTGTGCTTATCGCAAAATTGCAGACTAGCCGCCGAGCTGGTTTGAAGTTTTCCGAGTTTAAAGCCCCATAAAATAAGGCGCTTGACCACTGTCGCGCTTTGCCATACACCATCTATTTGGTAGGCAGCGCGTGCCTCGCCGCTCTCTAGTAAGGCTACGAACTCGCCAAAGAGCGCGTCGGCTTGCGTTTGTTCTTTGGTTTTGTCGATATGCTCTTGTATTTGTAGTTCTAGCTCTTCTAGTCGTTGTAGTGTCTTTTCGTTCATCGATTAAGCCTCATGTCTTTTAGCATCTAAGCCTTAGTAATCTGGATATATATATTACGGGCAGCCCAAGGTCGTTATGCGCATCATTATATTAGTGCTACTTACGTTGTCTTTGACCCTTACCTTTACTTCGCGTTCATACGCGGAAGTGGGGCTTGAGCTTGGGCCCTACCGAGTTGTAAGCTCTGAGCTCGAGGTCGTAAAGCATTCACGCGAATTTTTCGGCTCCGTGAAGAGCCGAATCTACGTCATTGAGCATAAACAGAGTAAGAAGGAGCGCGTTTTATCGTACTTAGATGTTTCGGGGATCACGGTGGGCTTGGGCATGCTGGCGCCACCAGAGTTGCTGCGCTCCTATATTGAGGGCATGATCGTTGGTTGGGGGGGAAGCCTTAAGCCCAACGACTGGGAGTGGGAGAGCCACAAACTTTTGTGCCGCGAGACAGAGGCAAGTTTTGGGGCGAAAAGCTTCTGCTACCGCGGTTGCATGCGTTATGAAATAGAGCGAAAAGCGTTGTTTTTTGCCGTTGAGTGGGAAGAAGCCGTATGCAGTGCTAAGGACAAGGATTCTCTTGCGGCGTGGTTTCTTGAAAAACTTCTCTAGTTGCCCCTAGCCAGTTTTGGCAATGCGCTAAACTTACAAAGAACATGCATCTTCTCTCGACTGGGGCGCCTACGCGTACTGCGTTTGTGCGAGCGAGCCCTAGATTGGTGTTTTTTCCTTGGGTACTTGCCACTCTCCGGGTTCCCACTCGTAGAGTGCGCTATTGTTCTCGAAATGGTAGTTGTAGACAGTTTCTGCGCTGATATCGCCCTTCTCATCGTCCATGTGGTCGTCCATCATGCGATAGAGTTCGTCGTGACGCTCTTGTTCGGCGTCGGTGAGGGTTTCGCGATTGGCGAGTTTTGCGTTCAGGGCGGTTAGCTCTTGGAGTCGCGCTTCCATGGCTTCGGTGTTTTCGCGCAGCTCGGAGTCATCTGCGCCTTCGGCGGTTTTGCGCAGGGAGCCTGAGTAGCTGAGGTTTAGCTGCTCTAGCATATAGATGGGGTGGAAGGTGAAGAAGTTGTGATCCGAGGGTAGCCCTAGTGATTTTGTCACCGTTTCCGTCATCCACTGGAAGGGAACCCACAGTAGCAGCCACTTACCAAAGGATTCCTCCGACTCCCACTGCCAGCCCACGGTGGAGATCGCGGTTTTTGTCCAGTTCATTTTGGGGCTCCACTCGCTGCGATGGTAGCAGATCATGCGTCTAAATCGCTCTCGGCGGTCATCGTCGGAGAGGTAGAAATTGGCGATTTCAGAGGTTTTGAGAAAATGCGTGTTTTGGGGGGTGCTTCCTAGGTTTGCCTCGACGATGGGGCGAATAATGCGTTTCACGCGTACGAGGCTGTTTTCGGAGGCATCGCCCTCGACGATGCTCCATGCTTCACTTTGAGCGCTAGTTGCACCCATCTGGAAGATGTTTTCGGGGGAGAAGACTTCGACGTGTATCATGGGGTAGAGATTATCGGGGTGGCTTCCGAATTGTCCAGCAAAGCCTAGAGTTTCCGTGGCATCAACGGGAATGCTTACGAGTAGAATGTCACCTTTGTAGAATGCGGAACGGATACGATCGGGGTCTGCACCTTTGAGTGTGGCATCAACGGTGTTGGGAATACCCTTCTCGTAACCAAAAGCTCCACTGTCCATATGATACAGAACGTCGTCGGGAATACTGAGATCCTCGCCGAGTAGGCTTCGCAACCACGGGATGCGCGCGCTTTGCTCTTCTTTACGCAGTTGTTGCAGGTGCATAAACAAGGAGTACCAAACGATGCGACGCGGCTTACTTTGTCCCGCCACGTCTTCTTCTCTTTGGTGCTCTACGAGCACAAAACTGGGGTCGCCAAGATCGACGCGCGCGACGTTTCGCACAGCAACGATGCGGCCTTCCATCATATTGAGTACGGGACTTCCCTCCTCAACACTCAGGTGCACCCCCGAGTGCCAGGATTGGTTCACCCCGACAGGGTACCAACCGCCCGAAGCGGTTTCGGCGTTTTTGTAGTAGCGCTCAAAGAGCTGCTCCAGCATCCCACCGCCAACTTCAAACAAATTGCGCCTCTCACCCTCCTCGCCGATGAGCACTGGCAGGCTATTTCGTTTACCCTTGATCCCCGAGAGCACGCGCATCCAATCGAATGCAGGGCCCGGATCCCACTTATTGGCAGAGCAGTGGTAGTGGCCCATAAAACCCTTAAAACCCAAATAATCGCGTAACATGCGGTTGACCACTTCGCCGTTATCGCTGATGGGGGGGAAGCAGTTTTCGGCTACCACGGGCAGCGGAACCCAAGGCTCTTCCCCCGCAACGGGTATGGGCGTAATGAACGCTTTCATCAGGGCGATCAGCGTTTCATATTGCTCCTCGGTGTAGCCAAGCATCGTTTTGACCGAGCCGTTAATCTTGCCTTGGAAAAGTTCGCGCTTGCCCGACGCGGGGTCTTTATCGCGAAGCTCCGGGAAAACGGGGTTGTTCATGTCGATAGCGATACAAAGATTGTTGTTGTCGCCCGTCGCCCAAGCACAGTGGTAACAGTCTAGAAACTGGAAGAGCGTTCCATCGTAGTTGATGACGAAGTGCGTCGACAATCCCCTAGAACAAAGGACGTTGAAAGTCTCAGTCGCGCTCATCGTAACATCGTGGTGCAGCGCAATTTGCGTAATGACTTGCCCCATCGCATCGAGTTCCGCGCGCGTCGTTCCATAGAGTTGCTCGTACTCACGCGTAAAATACCCCCCCCCTCGCTGGTAGCGAAAACTAAAGTTACGCAGCGTCGGTCGCAGCAGCGCCATCTGCATCAGCTTATCAGGGCCAAGCGTATTCTCGGGTTTGTAAAAACTAGGGTTCATCTCCGCGTCGTGAATAACGACGTTGAACGATGTCGCAATGGGAACCTTGCGTCCGCCGAATAAAATATACTTTTCCATCACCTGCTCCTAGCACTAAGCCAATTCCCCCGCGCAGTCTATCACATAAACTTGACTATATAAAGCGAGATCCTTTTTGTGGGGGCTTTGCCCCCTACGCGTAAGCTTCCCTCATGATCGGCGGCTTCGCGCGTAATTTTATGCATTGTATGCGCTCAAATCGCGCATCCAATGCATAAAATGCGCTCAGGCGCCGCTCCTTCGGGTGATCTTACGCTACCCCCTAGGGTAGGTGCGAAAACATCACAAAAACGGGTTCTAAGAGCGTTAGCTCTTAGCGGGGTGTGGGGCACTCAGCATTACGTATTTCTTTTGAGTTTGCGCGGGGGGAACCTTTTTTCTTTTTGCAAAAGAAAAAAGGTTCCCCCCGCACCTCCCTCCAAAAAAGAAAGCACTCTTTTAAGCTCTTTCCGAATAAAATGCCATTTTATCTTCACCTTGCCTTGTTTTATTAGTATTTTAGCTTATATTTCTCTACAAAATGTCTCATTTTGTTTAAAACTGTATCGGATTTGTAAAATTAAATTCACCATTTTTAGCCGCGCAAAGGTTTTTAATGGTGAGGTTTTGCTTCAGATCAAAGGCCTCTTCTTACAACAACAATGTTGATGATTTGGGCATAAAAGATTTCCGTAATGATGAGGTGGTGCAGCGCCCCACAAAGAAAAGCATTTTTTGATTTTTTGCCTGAGTTCAAACAAGCCAAGATAGCTTCCCGCAGTTTAGTCTAGCAAGTATCTGATTGTTTTTCCATAAATCAGCGTATCTCTAACGCCATAGTTCTCGCATTTTATATGGTGGTTAACAGGAAAAACATTATTTTATGCGAGGGGGTAGCACGAGACCCCCGAAGCCATGCGTGCTACAAGCGCAAAAAATGTGGTGGTTCGGCGAATAGCCGAGACGCCACATTTTTTTACGCGCTTGTAAGCGCATGGCGAGGAGGCTCGGGCGTAGGGGGAGACTTCCCCCACAAAAAAATATAGTGAAAAATATGGCATATGCGACTTTGTGCATGCTCTGGGGCGGCGAAAATTATTGGCTTTAGGAGGGGTAAACATAAATAGCGCCAAAATTGGGAAAATCGTGTAGAATATGCGCATTGTTGGCGCTGTTGCTAGTTTTTGTTTCGCCAACGAGGGGTTATTGTAGAATTATGGAAGTGCAGGAGAGTAGCGCAATGGAGCAGTCTTTTTGGATGAGGTGTTAATGGGCTATGATGCCGCTTTCGGCTCTAAGTTTGCCAGACTTAGCGACGGCAAACCAAGCGTTTAGAGGGTTTTTGGAAAGCGTCAGTTCTGCCCGTTCGCCATTTTCGATGCGCTTGGAGCCAAGCAATGTGCTGGTTTTGGAGCCCGCAGTGAAGGATTTAGTGTGGATTTCGCGTCTTGAGTCGGGGAGCAAGAGTTCTGCTTTCCACTCTTCGCCTGGGCCATCGGCGACGGTCAAATATTGATCGCGGTACGGTGAGTAGGTGGTGTTGATGATCTCGTTGTTGTGTAGTTTGATAATGCGCAAGTAGCCCTCAGCGCCTAAGCCATCTGGGTATGGATAATAGTTTGAGTGGTCAACAACAATTTGTATAACTTGGCGCCCATCTTGTGAGTCGATGTTTGAAATGAGGTAGTCTCGCTCGGTAACGTGGCCGCAGAGTACGAGTAGGACGTTGCGGTTTGGGACAACGATTTGCTCGAATACTAGCCTACCCTCGTGGGTACGCTCGCCTTTTGCGAGGTAGTTGTGTTTTGTGATCACTGCAATTCGATGTTTGTAGCGCTTGAGAATTCGCTTAGCCCATGCGTAGGGGTAGCTTGCGAATCCCATATTGAGGAAGATGAAGTCGCGTTCGGCGATAGTGACTAGGGTGTAGGAGTTGTAATTGTTATCGAGTCCTCCTCCATACCAGAATTTGTTTTGGTAGCGCGATGCGGGAAAGTACTTGTCGTAGTGTGGGCGAACGTTGTAGTTTTCGCTATTCGTTTTTACGTAATTATCGTGATTTCCCACAGATATACCGTTGGGTATATCGAGATCGTCAATGATGCGATGGGCTTGGTCGGCAATGCTCCATTCTGTATCAAGCATGTCGTATCCACTGCTGGCCTCGACGAGGTCGCCCACATGATGGACGTAGGCAATGTTAGCGGCCAAGTATTGATCGCGTAGCCACTGCATGACGCGCAAATAGATGCCATTTGGGTTTCCGTTTACGAAGTAGACGGGACATGTGTAGTTTTGAGTATCGCCAATTTGTACGAAGCTATCGGCGCCGTTTGCCGCTAAGTGCGGCGCGACCATAGCGCGTATTTTCCCAAAGCGTACGTGTTTTGCGTTATCGATCGACGCGGAAAGCTCGAGGTTTGAGTTATGTTCCGAGACGGCTGAGTCTAGAAGCTGCCAAGCCGAGGCGCTGTAGTCATAGGCGAAAAGCGCCAAGCGCTCACCAACGATGCTATGGCCTAGGTAGTGTAAATCGGTTTTGCCCACAATATCGTTCGTTGAGATTTCAAAAACTTGGTAAGGCATGGCATTGAGGGCCGTCGTTGAGTAGTAGCCCGATTCTAAGGTATTTAGCGATTCGCCAGGGTAGTGTGCTTGGCGTAGCAAGAGATCGTCGGTGGTGTTTTCGAGGTATTTTACGTTCAAACTCGTGGAGGCTTCGTAGAAATCAACATCGATGTAGCCACCAGCGTTGCGTTTTGCCTTCACGCTAAGATGCTTAGCTTCGTCGTCGCTGTGGGATTTCGCATGGTAAAGTGTAAGAGCATCTGTGAAGATCGTAAAACTCTGCGAAGCCGTATGGGTGTTGGCATTGTTATCGACCATCGTGACTTCTAGGGTGTAGCTTCCCTCATGCAACGCAGAAGTATCGAGTGGCATCATAGCAATGGGGTTTTCATCGAGCGTATAACTAAGAGACTTATAGCTAACAGTTGCTGTAGCGTTGATAGCTCGTCCGCTGGGCAAAAGTGCGCCGTTCTCAAAATCAAAGACAATCTTTTTAGCATGCGGCTCATCGGATTTGAAGCCCAACACAGGATGCTCGCTTTCCATGTCTATCTTCCAAACGCTATTGAAATCCCAGCCAAGGGACTCATAAGTCGCCTGTGCATTCAGTTCTGCTCTTTTTTTACTAAGCCCATTGACGTTATTTTGCGCGCCAACTGGAGTGAAATTCTCGGCGTTACCATTGGAATCGGCCAATGTTACATCTTCGCTTGCAAGGTTGCCTGCCAGGACTGTTTTGTGGGTAGTAAATGCGCAGACGCGTGCGAAATATCCCTGTGCATCTTGGGCGTGGGTTATTTTGCCATCGAAAGCAACGCAATTTTGCACGCTAGCGCCGTTGGCATCGCTAAAGCCTGCAATAATACCAGCTACTCGTGAGCTTTCTTGGTTATCGGGTAAGGTCGTCGCGGTGGTAGTCACATCAGCCTTTGCCAAGCAGCGTTGAATCGCAAAACTGGGTGGCATCTGTCCGTTACCCGCGATATACGCCGCAATGCCAGCTGCGCGGTTGTGGGCAGTAACCGAGCCGACGAAAAGTGAATCTTCAATGCTTCCTGTGGCACTGTGGACTTTTCCAACGATGCCGCCGCCGTTGCCCACAGACTTTGACCCAAACAAACGCCCTCGCACTTCACAGCGCGATATTTTGGATGAACCCGTCATAACGCCAACCAAGACACCGACATCATTAGATAAATGCGGATGCGTTGAGTCATCGCTCTCACGTAGTTGGGCATCCATGAGTTTGAGGTTTTTTATTTCGCCATCGCGCAGTTCCCCAAACATGCCCGCCATATGAGGTTTCGCAGTGTCGAAGTGAAAGCTCTGACGTAACTGCGATATGCTGTGTCCATCACCATCGAAAACCCCCGAAAAGCGTTTGAGCATCGGCAAATTGCTGTAGCCTGGGAGCTGTGGCGATAGGACGATATTGCTGGTCAACTTAAAGTACTTCTTGCCAATATAATTTGGGGCTTCGGCGTTGAGGAGTTTTAACCATGTTCTGAGATCGTCCTCCGTATGAATGAGGTAGGGCTCAGACTCGCTTCCACTGCCTTCAAGTTCGTTATGGATAAGAGGCAGCTTAGCCGTCGGGAGGCTAGTCACCGTTCCTTTGTAGTCTCCAGTGCCAGTAGCAGTGACTCGTAAAAGCTTGCCCGCGTCACTGATGTTAGGCGCATAGCTTGAGGAACTTGCGCCCGCAATGGCATTCCAAGTGTCACCGTCGTTGGAGCGCTCCCACACGTAGGAAACCTGCGCGTCTTTGGGGCTAATGCTGCTTTTAAGCAGAAGATCACGCTCTGGAGAACCAACGACGCCAACACTCCTTAGCTTTCCCTCATGCTCCGCATCAAACTCGCGGCGCGACTTCGTAATCCTAAAACTATCAATGACATCATCGCCCAAAAACTGCTTGTATTCAATAGCATCCGCCCCCACGGACACTTTCCCGTACATCAAAACATCCGCATTTTCTCTATCCAAGTCGTAGTAAAACGTGTTCATCCACGTATCTCGCTCACGTTCATGCTCCCCACGATAATAGCCAGTAGCTGTTCCAGCAATAACGTATGTGGTACCTGCTCCCGATTCTGGGCTGACACGAACGAGAACGCTTGTTTCATCGTCCACGCGATCCGTGGTATCAAGGCTAGTTCTGAAGTATGAGCGCTCGTAGCCCGAGAGCAGCAAATCTATACCTGCACTGGACAATATACTGCCTACGACGTTGTTCACACGATAGTGGTGCCCTACGTTGTAGGGAGGGATGTTAAGTACTGCAATTCGCCAGCGCTTACTGCTTTTTTGCGCTTGTTCTTCTAAAAACTGCCATTGTAAACTCTCATCCTCGCCCTGAAGCGTAGCATTTAAAACGACAAACAACGCATTGCCATACTCAAAACTATAAACGCTGCCTTTAGCCGCGTTACTCAAAGCACTGGGTGTCTCTAAGTGATCGTAGTTTAAGCGCGCCTTCATTTGGACAAAGTTCAAGTCTCGCGCGCTACCACCATCATGCACACCAGCAGCAGCCATTAGCGGGATCTTCAGTAAAAAGTTGCGTGCAGCCGCATAGAATTGTTGCCACAAACTCGAATCACCGCCGTCCTGCGTAATATTACCTAAATGCAGCATAAATGCGGCATCTGCTTGCGCAAGGAAAATGTTCTTAAAAAGTTTCTTCACGTGCCCATAGCCCGCCGCGGCGCTGCTCAGCGTATCGGGACATGCAATAAAATCAAAAGCATCTGCTGTCGATTCCGCTAAAGGCGCACGAAATTGCCTGATTTTGCTGTAACCGTCTACGGGGTTGCCGATCTTGTAGTAGTAGCTAGCGCCAGGTAATAAACCTGTGACATGGGCTGTGTACGCGTAAATGTCCCTAAAAAGCACTTGTTGGCTCACTGGTAAAATATCACTAGCCACTGGCTTTCTTTGCTCCGCTTCAACTCTCGTAACTGCCCCCTTCAACTCTGGCGCATCTCCCCAAATCAACTCACCGCCTTGCGTATCAGCACTCGTTATCCAGCTAAAGCTCAAGCTCGATTTAGAAAGCTCAGAGCTGCGGCCAAGCGACATACTTATTTGAGAAGGGCGTTTACTCGGTATTTGCAAGTCATTATCGTCGCTTTCAGAGCAAACACCGCCCTCACAAGAATCGCCAAGGATGCTGCAGTCGCTGCAATCTTCTCCACACAAATCGTCGCTTTGCCCTACGCATCGCCCATCTGGGCCACATGGGATCAGCCCCTCCTCGCAGACGCATCTACCTGCAACACAAATCTTGCCCATCTCCACGCAGTCAACACACAGCTCACCGCACAAATCGTCGCTTTGCGCCACACAGACGCCACGCAGCTCGCTCTCACACGCGACATAGCCCTCAAAACAACGACATTGCCCCAAAACACACGAACCCTCCCCGCATTCGTAAGTACAGCGCCCACAGTTTTGCACATCGCTTTGTAAATTCACACAATCTGTTCCACATCGTTGAAGATCAGCAGCGCATTGCTCCCCTAAGCCAACAATGTCAACTTTGTCCGAACAAGAGACGCCTAAATACGACAAGAACAGCAAGAGTAATACAAGTTTTTTCATGGTTTTTTCCGCGAAATACACAAATTTTTCATATCGCAAGGCCTAGCAAAACATTTCTCACAATGCAAAGTGAGTCATTTGAACGATAGCTAAAAAAACATCCAAGACAAGTATTTTTTTAAACCTGAGAGCTTTGCGCGGGGGGGGGAACCTTTTTTCTTTTTGCAAAAGAAAAAAGGTTCCCCCCGCCCCCCCCTCCAAAAAAGAAAGCACTCTTTTAAGCACTTTTCGAATAAAATGTCATTTTATCTTCTACATGCCTTATTTTATTAGCATTTTTAGCTTATATTTCTCTACAAAATGTCTCATTTTGTTTAAGACTGTATCGAATTTGTAAAATTAAATTCGTTATTTCTAGCCGTGCAAAGGTCTCAACCTATCGTTCTGTTTCTCACTAAAACCTATCGTTCTGATTCTCACTAAAATGAAGATCCTATACACAAAAACGCGTTCTAAGAGCGCTAGCTCTTAGCGGGGCGCGAGGCTGGGTTGCACCCATAAATCATAGCTTCCTTAAGCACGGCGAGGTGGGGGAGGGAAAAAAAGCAAAAAAGCAAAAAAGCAATTGCTTAGCTTGTGTTGTGATGCTAATTAAGATCTGGCTAGTTTTGGCGGAAGACTGTTAAGATGTTTGAGCCGATATATTTTGAGCAAAGGAAACCAGCGATAAGTGTATTTTATTTCTTGTTCATGACATTGTTCCTTATTTTATCTTGCGAGACAGGTGAAGCTCTCAATTTTACACCAGGTCAAGAAAGTGTGTGCCCACCGCGTGATGCCCGTTGTTGCCCCGATGACATGGATGAGTGCAGTCTTGATGAAATGCGAGAAGCGGGCAAATGCGAGATGGGCAGTGAGCTTGATTATGGGGTGAAGAAGGGGCGTTGTACCCATGAAAAAGTGTGCCGTCCCGTGGGCGTAAATAATGAGGTTTTTGTTTTTGCCTGTAGAGAGCGATGTACAGAAGTGCAAAATGCTTGTTTAGACAATAATAATGACGCGGCTTGTATTGATGTAATGAGGGATAACGACAACTGCGGTGGATGTTTTTACGACGGTACGGGTAATCGTTGTGCTAAGGGCGTATCGTGTACAGATGGCTATTGCCGGTTAATATGCCCCTCGCCGCAAACTAGCTGCGGAGGAGTTTGCATTAACCCGCAAAGCGATAATGAAAACTGTGGTGGTTGCGCAGCCGAGGGCAAGGGCGAAAAGTGTATGTCGGGCTTACGTTGTAGTAACGGTGAGTGTGCAACTGAATGTGCTGAGGGCTATGTGCCTTGCGGCGAAGCTTGTATTAATCCTAATAACGATCCCCTGCACTGCGGTGCTTGTTCTTTAATTGGTCAAGACAATAAGTGCGATGATGGCTATCAATGCATCAATGCAGAGTGTAAGCCGTTTTGCGCCGAAGCTTGCCAAAACGGTGGTACATGCATCGCTCCCAATACCTGTGATTGTAAAACGGGTTGGAGCGGCAATACATGTACTACGCCAGTATGTAACCCTATCTGCCAAAACGGTGGTACATGTAGCGCGCCTAATACATGTTCCTGCCCCATATCGTGGATTGGGCGGGATTGTTCGAAGCAAGATCGCGTAAGGATCCCCATATCGGGTAGTTCGACCACTTTTACGATGGGGCGCCCTGGTACCGACACTTGGGGGCATAGTAATGAAACACCGAGTCACGAAGTGACTTTAAACGCCTATATGATGGATCGCTATTTGGTAACGGCTGCGTCTTATAAGCACTGTGTAGACGCTGGGAGCTGCACAGAACCTTATACAAAAGACAAATGTGCTACGTATGGTACGTATAGTGTTAAAGGCAAAGAGAACCACCCGATCAATTGTGTGAATTGGAGCCAAGCCAAAAGCTATTGTGAGTGGGCTGGTGGGCGTTTACCGACCGAGGCTGAGTGGGAGCGAGCCGCTAAGGGCAAGACGCATCACCGTTTTCCTTGGGGAGATGATTGCCCAAGTGCGTGGAATGACGTTTGTAGTGGAGCAGAATGGACAGCGTTGACTGCTAAGGCAAATTGCTTGGAATCGAAGTGCCTTGATGAGTTTGAATACACTTCGCCAGTGGATCAATTCCCATCGGGGAAGTCACCCGATGGGCTATACGATATGGCGGGGAATCTTTATGAGTGGACCTGCGATGGGTGGGGGCGCGAATATACATCGGTTGCCGTGACCAACCCCACGGGATCTGATAGCGGTAAAGCGCGTGTCGTACGCGGTGGTGGCCTGAATTCCGAAGGTTCTCACCTGCGCGTGTATCGCCGTGAAGTTCAATACGGCGATCGCGCCAGTTATTATGGTTTTCGATGCGCAAGTTCAGCCCCCTGAACCCTCATCCTCATTTGAGCGATGTAGAGCTTAACGTACTCGATCTCGATCCGTTTACAAGGAAAGTTCGTGAACCTTTGCTTTTTTTTGTTGTTTGTGTGAACATGATCTGGTTTTTAGCGTAACTACCGTCGTCGTTTAAACGTTTAAACGGTTCTTGGCGGCTTTCGTTTATGTGGTTAGTTCATTTTTTAAGGAGATTTTATGTTAAATCGAGTTTTAGCTGTTTGTTTATTAGGGTTGGTGGCGAGCCTTTTTATGGCTTGTGATGACGGTGATACTGCGAAGGAGTCGACGAAGTCTTCGCGCGAATTTGCCCAATCTGAGGCGAAGACTAAGCAATGCGCCATTAGTTTGTTGACCAGCACTTGCTCTGCCGATAATCAAAGTATTATTGACGTCAAATGTGATGGTGTGAGTTTAACTGTGGACGCGCCTTGTCCCAGCGGTACGAAGTGCATCACGATCAATGAAATTGTTGGGCCAGTGGCCTATTGTGTGCCCGCAAATGATGTACCCGAATGCGTCGTTTCAAGTTGTGATGCGAGTTTGAATACGAAGATTAAGCGATGCGAGGGTGGCAAATTCAAGGTAGAGGATTGCGGCAGTGGTGAAGTTTGCCGTGTTTCGGGTAAAGATGCAGCGGATAAGGACTTGGGCGCGAAATGTGAGAAGAAGTACGATGGTAGTTCGCAGCCAGAAGAAGAAGATTTGGATCCATGCAAGCAAGCCGGTCACGGCCAGATCTCGGCAGATGCTTGCTCTGCAGACAATAAACAAGCGATCTACACCTGTAGTGATGGTTTTGTGATCACAGAGACCTGCCACCCCACAAAGTGTGAAGTCGCGAATTTACGTACGACCTTTAAGAGTTGGGCAGAGGAAGCCACCTATGATGACTTGAAAACGACGTTCAATATGATGGCTAGCGCAATGCCTGATAAAGATTTGCATGCCTGTCATCTCAATTCAATCCTCGAGATGTTGAAAGTAGTCATTAAGTGGGTCAAATAGGCATGTAGTGTTGTAGTTTTGTAGCTTGAAGACGCAAGGACTTCAGCTTCAAGTGCCCATGGTGGGCGCGCAAACTTAGAGAAGCTCTGATTTATGGTGGCTAGCGCTCCATAAATCAGAGCTTTTTTTCTATTAGAGACCTTTGCACGGCTAGAAATTGTGAATATAATTTTACAAACCCGATACAGTTTTAAACAAAATGAGACGTTTTGTAGAGAAATACAAGCTAAAATGCTAATAAAATAAGGCAAGGTGAAGATGGAATGACATTTTATTCGGAAAGTGCTTAAAAGAGTGCTTTCTTAGTGCCACAGCCGTCCAGGCTGTGGCCGCTTCGCGCGCGGCCTCAGCCGCGACCCCAATTTCCGTAGGAAGCGGAAATTGAACGCCGATAGGCGGCCCGTAG
>Ga0265293_10008008_pt1 | contig 15927 bp, 15 predicted proteins | sample Munlanlewell138R_FD_192505 | JGI IMG/M metagenome (GOLD analysis project Ga0265293, IMG submission 192505) | Leachate microbial communities from a municipal landfill in Southern Ontario, Canada - Leachate well 138R | ecosystem: Engineered > Solid waste > Landfill > Unclassified | place: Canada...
GGTTCGGGCAGGAAACCAACCGTGCCGCATTGGTGGGCCAGATCGCGGAAATTCGCCGCTCGATCGAGGAACGGCCCGAATTCATGGTGCGCCTGATGGTGATCGAAGGCGCGTCCGCGGCGCTGACCGAAACCATCCGCGCGGCGGTGCCGGTGGAATTTCCGCTGTCGTCCTTTGATCTGGATCTGGCGGCGCTGCGCGAACGGATCGAGACGATCGATGCCGTGGCGCTGGCGGAATTGCGGGTGCGCCCCGGCGGCGTGCTGGAAATCAGCATCAATGAACGTATCCCCGCTGTGATCTGGCGCACGGCCGACGGCTTGGTGATGCTTGACGGCGAAGGCCACCGCGTCGATGGGCTGAATGCGCGCCCCGACCGGCCTGATCTGCCGCTGATCGCGGGTGCGGGGGCGGGTGGCCATGTGGCCGAGGCCCTGCGCCTTGTTGCGGCAAGCCGCCCGGCGCAGGCGCGTATCCGCGGATTGGTGCGGGTGGGCGAGCGGCGCTGGGATGTGGTGCTTGACCGCGAACAGCGCATCCTTTTGCCCGAGGTAAACCCGGTGCAGGCGCTGGAACAGGTGATGGCGCTGGATCAGGCGCAGGAATTGCTGGCCCGCGATGTGCGGGTGATTGACATGCGCAATATCGCGCGCCCCACGCTTGGCCTGACCCCCGAGGCAATGGCCGAGTTGCGGCGGATCAAGGAATTTGAAACCGGAGTTGCTTACCGATGAGTGACCTTTATGCAAGCCAACGTGCCATGCGCAACATGCGCCGCGCCGCGATGCAACGCGGTGTGATTGCCATACTGGATGTTGGCACATCGAAAATTGCCTGTCTGGTGCTGCGCTTTTCAGGGATGGAGAAATTCCACGAAAGCGATGGCATCGGCTCGATGGCGGGGCAATCCAGTTTCCGGGTGATCGGCGCGGCCACCACCCGTTCGCGCGGCGTGCGCTTTGGTGAAATCGACACGATGGCCGAAACCGAACGCGCGATCCGCACCGCCGTGCAGGCGGCGCAGAAAATGGCGAATGTGCGGGTCGATCACGTCATCACGTGTTTTTCCGGCGGGCAGCCGCGCAGCTATGGGCTGGCAGGTCAGGTCGATGTCGAGGGCCATCAGGTCAGCGAACAGGATATCGCCCGGGTGCTGTCATCTTGCGACGTGCCCGATTACGGCGCGGGGCGCGAAGTGCTGCACGCACAGCCGGTGAACTTTGCGCTTGATCACCGTTCGGGCCTCGGTGATCCGCGCGGCCAGATCGGCAAGATGCTGGCCGTGGATATGCATATGCTGACGGTGGATTCGGCCTCGATCCAGAACCTGCTTTATTGCATCAAGCGCTGCGATCTCGAACTCGCGGGGCTTGCGAGCGCGCCCTATGTGTCGGGCATTTCCGCGCTGGTCGAGGATGAACAGGAATTGGGCGCGGCCTGTATCGATATGGGGGGCGGGGCCACCGATATTTCGATCTTCATGAAAAAGCACATGATCTATGCCGACAGCGTCCGGCTGGGCGGCGATCAGGTGACGGGCGATATTTCCATGGGGCTTGGCGTGCCGCTGGCCACGGCCGAGCGGCTGAAAACCCTTTATGGCGGGGTGGTGGCCACCGGTATGGATGACCGCGAGATGCTTGATATCGGGGGCGATACCGGCGATTGGGAACATGACCGCCGCAAGGTCAGCCGCGCCGAGCTGATTGCCATCATCCGCCCGAGGGTCGAGGAAATTCTGGAAGAGGCGCGGGCCTGCCTTGATGCCGCCGGGTTCGAGCATTTGCCCAGCCAACAGATCGTGCTGACCGGTGGCGCAAGCCAGATCCCCGGGCTTGATGGGCTTGCGCCGCGTATTCTGGGCCAGCAGGTGCGCATCGGCCGCCCGCTGCGGGTGCAGGGTCTGCCGCAACAGGCAACGGGCGCGGCATTTGCCTCGTCGGTCGGGCTGTGTCTGTTTGCTGCCCATCCGCAGGACGAGTGGTGGGATTTCGAGATTCCCGCCGAACGCCACCCGGCGCGATCGTTCAAAAGAGCGGTAAAATGGTTCAAGGAAAACTGGTAAACGCAATATCTTGCCCAACCGGCGAAATCCCGCTTACCGGGCGCAAATCTTTACCAGATTTTGTGTGAAAACTGTGTTTTTTGGGTGACGGCAGGTGAAAAAAAGCCTAACGTTCCTTGGGAACAGGTAAAAGCGGCCCGGTGGGGGGCCGTTATAAAATTTAGCAGGCGGATCGATTATGACATTGAACCTGATGGTGCCCGAGCGGGACGAACTCAAGCCCCGTATTACCGTGTTTGGCGTTGGCGGCGCCGGTGGCAATGCGGTCAACAACATGATCGAAAAGCAGCTTGCCGGCGTTGAATTCGTCGTGGCCAACACCGATGCGCAGGCGCTGCAGCAATCGACCGCGCCAGTGCGCATCCAGATGGGTGTGAAAGTGACCGAAGGTCTGGGCGCGGGCGCGCGCCCCTCGGTCGGGGCGGCGGCTGCCGAAGAAACGATCGAAGAAATCGTGGATCATCTGGCCGGCGCGCATATGTGCTTTATCACCGCCGGCATGGGCGGGGGCACCGGCACCGGTGCCGCACCGATCATCGCGCAGGCCGCGCGTGAGCTGGGCGTGCTGACTGTTGGCGTCGTGACCAAACCCTTTCAGTTCGAAGGCGCGAAACGGATGCGCCAGGCCGAAGAAGGGGTCGAGGCGCTGCAAAAGATGGTCGATACGCTGATCATCATTCCCAACCAGAACCTGTTCCGCATCGCCAACGAAAAAACCACCTTTACCGAAGCCTTTACCATGGCCGACAACGTTCTTTATCAGGGCGTCAAGGGGATTTCGGATCTGATGGTGCAGCCGGGCCTGATCAACCTTGATTTCGCCGATGTGCGTTCGGTCATGGATGAAATGGGCAAGGCGATGATGGGCACCGGCGAGGCCGAGGGCGAAGATCGCGCCATTCAGGCCGCCGAAAAGGCCATCGCCAACCCGCTGCTGGATGAAATCAGCCTCAAGGGCGCGCGTGGTGTGCTGATCAATATCACCGGCGGTTATGACCTGACGCTGTTCGAACTTGACGAAGCCGCGAACCGTATCCGCGAAGAAGTGGACCCGGATGCCAATATCATCGTCGGCTCGACCCTCGATACCTCGATGGAAGGCATGATGCGGGTTTCGGTCGTCGCCACCGGCATCGATGCGCGGGCCTCCACCAGCGATATGCCGGTGCCGCGCCGCCGCATGGCCGAACCGATCAGCCAGGCCCCCGTGGCCGAGGCCCCGGTCGAACAGCCCGCGCCCGAACCCGCCGCTGCGCGCGCCGCTTCGCCCGAGCCGTCGTTGTTTGAAAGTTTCGATCCGGTGCGCGCTGCCGGCGATGCGCCGCAGGCCCCGGCCTATGATGCCCATGACAGCGATGATTTGCCGGCGCCTGCCTATAATCCGCGCCCGGCGGCCGAGGCCCCGCAATTCGCCGATGCCCGCCCCGAGGCCGAATTTGTCGCGCCGCGCAAACCCGCGCCCGGCACCCCCACGCCCGAGGCCGTGGCCCGGCTGCAAGCCGCCGTGCAAAAGCAGCCGCGCGCATCGGGCATGGCGCAGCCTGCCCAACCGCAGGCGCAGCACTATGCCCCCCCGCAGCCCGAGCGTCCGCGTTTTGGCATCAATTCGTTAATCGGGCGGATGACCGGCCACCCGCAGGATGCCGAGCGCCCGCAAGGCACCGCAAGCCCGGCAACCGCGCGTCAACAGCCGCAAATGCAGCCCCGCGCGCATGAGCCCGAGCCCGACCCGGAACAAGAGCGGATCGAAATCCCCGCCTTTCTGCGCCGTCAAGCGAACTGAGCGGGGCAACATATCAGGGAAAGGGCCGGGCAACCGGCCTTTTTCTTTTGAAAGGGTGCATTTGGGCGGCGGTCTTGAACCATTCGCGCTTTTCCGCCCAAAAGGGTGACGGTTGTTTCAACTCGTTACAAAGATTGAATTGTCTTTACTGCCCCGCAGGCGTAGCCCTGCACCGACACAAGGAGATGCCTTGTGGCTTTATGGGGCTTGCACGTGCAAACAACGCTCAAGACATCGGTGGCCTTTGACGGGGTTGGCCTGCATTCCGGCCAGCCTGTGCGCATGGTCGTGCGCCCCGCGCCGGCGGGCCATGGGATCAGCTTTGTGCGCAGTGATCTGGCCGCGCCGGGCAATGCGATTGCTGCGCGCTGGGATCAGGTCGTGCCCTCGCGGCTTTGCACATTGTTGCGCAACGGCGCCGGGGCCGAGGTATCGACCGTGGAGCATGTGATGGCCGCGTTGGCCGGTTGCGGTATTCACAACGCCAAAGTGGATATCGATGCCCGCGAAGTGCCGATTCTCGATGGCAGCGCCGCGCCCTTTGTGAACAGCTTTCTTGCCGCGGGGCTGGTGCGTCAGAATGTGCCGGTTCGCGCGATCCGCATCCTTGAACCCATCGAGGTGCGTGAGGGCGATGCCTCGGCCCGGCTGGAACCGGCGGCCTCGTTTCAGATGGATTTCCGCATCGATTTCAATGACGATGCGATCGGGGTGCAGCATCTGGTGCTGGATATGGCCAACGGGGCCTTTGTCCGTGAACTGGCCAATTGCCGCACGTTTTGCCGCAAGGCCGATGTTGATGTGATGCAGGCCAATGGGCTGGCGCTGGGTGGCACGCTGGAAAATGCCGTGGTGATCGACGGGGCGCGGGTTCTGTCGCCCGGCGGGCTGCGGATTGCGGATGAACCCGTGCGTCATAAAATGCTCGATGCGCTTGGCGATCTGTTGCTGGCCGGCGGGCCGATCCTGGGGCGCTATAGCGGTAATCGCGCGGGCCATGCGCTGACCAACCGATTGCTGCGCGCGCTTTTTGCCGCGCCCGGTGCCTGGCAGCTTGTTAGTTGCGATGCGGATATGGCCGCCAGCCTGCCCGGCGTGGGGCTGAAACCTGCCGATTTGTGCGCCATTGCCTAGGCCGGGCCACATCTGCGAAAATTCGTGACGCAAAGGCGTTTTGCCCCGGATTTTTCTGTGCTAGGACAAAACGACAATGACCTTTAGGGTCAGGGCAGGATCTGCAGGGGTTGGCGTTCGATGACAGGCGCGAATGGGATAAGCAAGGCTTTGGCGGTGCTGGGGCTTGTGGTGCTGGTATCATGCGGCGGTAGCGGCGGGACGATTCCCCCGCTTGATGGATTCTCGGCCGAAGAAATCTTTAACCGCGGCGAATTGGAACTGGCGAATGATCGCCCCGACGATGCCGCGCGCTATTTTTCTGAGGTGGAACGCCTTTATCCCTATACGCAATGGGCGTCGCGCGCGTTGATCATGCAGGCCTATGCCTATCACCTTGATCAAGATTACGAACAGGCGCGGGGCAGTGCGCAGCGCTATCTCGATTTTTATCCCGGTCAGGAAGATGCCGCCTATGCGCAATATCTGCTGGCGCTGTCCTATTACGATCAGATCGAGGATGTGAGCCGCGATCAGGGCATCACCTTTCAGGCCCTGCAGGCGCTGCGCGGCGTGATCGAACGCTATCCCGATACGGAATATGCGCGCTCGGCGGTGCTGAAATTCGATCTGGCGTTTGATCATCTGGCGGGCAAGGAAATGGAAATCGGGCGCTATTACCTGCGTCAGGGCCATTATACCGCCGCGATCAACCGGTTCCGGGTGGTGGTCGAACAATTCCAGACCACTTCCATGACGCCCGAAGCGCTGCACCGGCTGGTGGAATCCTATCTCGCGCTGGGGCTGGATGACGAAGCCCAGACAGCCGGGGCGATTCTGGGCCATAATTTCCAGTCATCCGACTGGTATCGCGACAGCCATGCCCTGTTGACCGGGCGCGGGCTGGTGCCCGAGGCGCGCGGCGATAGCTGGCTGTCGGCGATCTACCGTCAGGTGATCCGCGGCGAATGGCTCTGAGGCCATCATGCTGCGAGGTCTCGACATCCGGGACATGCTGATCATTGACAGGCTTTCGCTGGAATTCCAGCCGGGCCTGAATGTGCTGACCGGCGAAACCGGCGCCGGAAAATCGATCCTGCTGGATGCTTTGGGCTTTGTGCTGGGGTGGCGCGGGCGCGCCGATCTGGTGCGCGAAGGCGCCGATCAGGGCGAGGTGACGGCATGGTTCAGCTTGCCCGCAGATCATGCCGCGCATGGCGTGCTGGCCGAGGCAGGGATCGCGCCCGATGATAGCGGCGATCTGATCTTGCGCCGCGTCAATGCCCGCGATGGCCGTAAAACGGCCTATATCAACGACCGCCGCGCCTCGGGCGAGGTGCTGCGGGCCCTGTCGGATACGCTGGTGGAATTGCATGGCCAACAGGATGACCGCGGCCTTTTGAACCCGCGCGGGCATCGGCTGATCCTGGATGATTTCGCCGGCCATGCGGATCTGGTTGACGCCACGCGCAGCGCCTGGCGCGCCGTGGCGCAGGCCCGGCGCCAGCTTGACGTCGCGCAGGCCACAATCGCCAGCCTGCGCGCCGAAGAAGATTACCTGCGCCACGCGCTGGCCGAGCTTGAATCGCTCGCCCCCGAACCCGGCGAAGAAGCGGTGCTCGATGCCCGCCGCCGCCTGATGCAGGGCGCGGCGCGGATTCGCGACGATATCGGGCGCGCCTTTGCCGCGCTTGGCGATAGTGGCGCCGAAGGGCTGATGTCGGATGCGACCCGCTGGCTTGAAGGCGCGGTGGATCACGCCGAAGGCAGGCTCGATGCCCCGCTCGCGGCGCTTTCGCGCGCGCTTGGCGAATTGGGCGAGGCGCAGCAGGGGATTGAATCCTGCCTTGATGCACTGAATTTCGATCCGTCCGAGCTTGAGCTATGCGAAGAACGCCTGTTTGCAATCCGCGCGCTGGCCCGCAAACATGATGTGTTGCCCGATGATCTGGCGGATTTTGCCGCGGGCCTGCGCGGGCGGCTCGATACGCTTGAACATGGCACGCAGGATCTGCGCGCGATGAACGCTGCTCTGCAGGCCGCACAGGCTGAATATGATACGCAGGCCGCCGGGCTTGGCGCGGCGCGCAGAGCGGCGGCGTCGCGGCTCGATGCCGCGATGGCCGCCGAGCTTGCCCCGCTGAAAATGGAACGCGCGGTCTTTGAAACCGTGATCAGCCCCGCCGATCCGGGGCCCGAAGGCACCGATAACGTCGCCTTTACCGTCGCCACCAACCCCGGCGCTCCGGCGGGGCCTCTGGGGAAAATCGCATCGGGTGGGGAATTGTCGCGATTCCTGCTCGCGCTCAAGGTCTGTCTGACCCAGGGCAACAAGGGCATCACGATGATTTTCGATGAAATCGACCGCGGTGTGGGCGGGGCCACGGCGGATGCGGTCGGGCGGCGGCTGGCGGGGCTGGCGCAGGGGGCACAGGTGCTGGTTGTCACCCATTCGCCCCAGGTGGCCGCGCGCGGCGCCCATCATTGGCAGGTGGCCAAGGCCGTGCGTGACGGGATGACCACATCGAAGGTGATCGCGCTGGATGAACCCGCCCGGATCGATGAAATCGCGCGGATGCTGTCGGGTGATACGATCACTGATCCCGCGCGCGACGCGGCCCGGGCCTTGCTGGCGGGTTAATCGCCGTCGCGATAATCCTGTGGCCGCACGCTGCTGTCGTTACCGGCCAGCATGGTTTCGGCCCCGGCGATGATTTCGGTATTTTGCGCGGCAAGCCCGATCCAGCCGCCATCGCGCCGCCCCAGAACGAATAGCATGATCGTCTGGCGCGGGCCTGCGGTGCGGCCATCGGGCGCGATCTGGCCGTGCAGATGCATCCGGGCGTGCACCACCGCATGATCCGGCCCCAGTTCACGCACCGCCACGCGGCCGATGCGCAGCGTCGATTGCGCAAAAAACGTGGTCAGCCCCAGCGCATGCGCCCGCTCGATCGCGGCAGCGTCACGCCACCAGATGCCCACGACATTAACGAAATCGGCGTCATGTGCAAAAAGCGCCGCCAGCGCCCCCGCATCGCGCGCCGCCCAGGCCCGGGCAAAGGCCTGCGGGAATTCCGCCGGGCTTGTGGGCAGGGGGGCCATGTTACAATTGTTCGACCGCCACTTTTTCCGAGGCAAAGGTCAGATAGCCGGCCAGATCGGCCAAGGCGGATTCCGGCGCCTCATAGGATAGCGCGGCATCGCGGATCAGTTCGGATTTGGTCTGGATCGAATAATAGCGCGCATCGCCCTTGCCGGGGTTTTCGCTGACCTTGTCGGAAGGTTCAAGAAAAGCCATGGCAATATCGCCGCGCGGAAAGAAAATCAGCGGCGCGTGCCCCGGTTCATTCAGTTCCAGCGCATCGCGCGATTCGCCCAGCACCGCGCCGCCGGCGCGCACCACCCATGTGCCTTCGGATTTTCTGATCCTGATCCGATCTGTCATCAACGTCCCTCCGGTTTGTGGCAGGGGGCGGTTCCAGCACCGCCCACTCTGCCGGTCATAGGATTCAAATTGGCGCGGTCGCCTGTTCCAGCCATGCGCGCGCCCCATCCGTCACCAGCGGCGCAAGCGCATCGCGGGTTTGCGCGTGATAGGCGTTCAGCCAGTCGCGTTCCGCTTGGCTGAGCGCATCGGCATCGATCAGCCGCCGGTCGATCGGCACGAAAGTCAGCGTTTCGAAATCATACATCGCCCGGTCATCGGCACCTGCAAGCGGCGGCGCTTCGCGCACCGCGATCAGGTTTTCGATACGGATGCCAAAGGCGCCTTCGCGGTAATAGCCCGGTTCGTTCGACACGATCATCCCCGGCTCCAGCGGCAGGGTGGATGTGCGCGAAATCCGCTGCGGCCCTTCGTGCACGCAGAGATAAACGCCCACCCCGTGGCCGGTGCCATGATCATAATCCTGCCCCGCCGCCCAAAGCGGCGCGCGCGCCAGCGCATCGAGATCGCGCCCCGAAAGCCCTTTGGGAAAGCGCACCGCTGACAGCGCGATCATGCCACGCAGCACCCGGGTGAAACAGGCGCGTTCCTCGGCCCCCGCGGGGCCAATGGCGATGGTGCGGGTGATATCGGTTGTGCCATCGAGATATTGCCCGCCGCTGTCGATCAGCAGCAACTCCCCCGCGCGCAGGGGGCGGTTGGTTTCCTCGGTCACGCGGTAATGGACGATCGCGCCATGCGGGCCGGTGCCCGCGATCGTGTCAAAACTGATATCTTGCAGAAAATTGGTGGCGCGCCGCGCGGATTCAAGCGCCCGCACCACAGAGATTTCCGTCAGATCACCCGGCGCATGGGCATCGAGCCAAGCCAGAAATTCCACCATCGCCGCCCCGTCGCGCAGATGCGCAGCGCGGGTGCCCGCCAGTTCGGTTGCATTTTTGCGCGCCTTGGGCAGGGCGCAGGGATCGGGCGCATCGATCACGGCTATGCCCGCCTGTGCCAAAAGTTCCCCGACAGCCATGGATGTGGTGGATTTATCGACCATGACCGGCCCGCCAAGTGCGGTTAATGCCGCGCTGAACCCATCGATCGGCAGGATGCTGATATCCGCGCCCAGATGGCCCAACACCTCATCCGTTTTGCCCGGCGCGCTAAACAGTTGCACCCTGCCATCCGCATCCAGAATCGCAAAGGCATGCGGCACGGGATTGCGCGCAATATCGCGCCCCCGGATATTAAGCAGCCATGCCACCGAATCGGGCAGGCTGATCACCGCAGCGGCGGCATCATGCGCCTGCAAGGTTTGGGCCACATGTGCGCGTTTCGCGGCATGGGTTTCGCCTGCCAGATGGTCGGGATAGGCGAAAAACGGTGCCGTGGGGGCCGCAGGGCGATCATGCCAGATCTGATCGATCAGGTTTTGCGCCGTGGGGATCAAGGTGATGGCGGCGGGCAGGGCCGCGCGCAAACGCTCGATCTCGGCTATCGTGTGCAGCCATGGGTCAAAGCCGATCACGCCGCCGCCGGGCATCTGCGCGGCCAGCCAATCGGCAAGCCCGGTTTCGGGCCAATGCACGGGGCTAAAGGCATCGCCATCCACCTGCGCGCGCACCTGCACCCGGTAACGGCCATCGATGAACACGCCCGCAACATCGGGCAGCACCGCGCAAAACCCGGCCGATCCGGTGAACCCCGTCAGCCAGGCCAGCCGATCATCGCAAGCGGCGACATATTCGCCCTGAAACCGATCCGCGCGCGGCACCAAAACCCCGTCGAGTCCCGCCTGCGCCATTGCCTCGCGCAGCATCGCCAGCCGGGGCGGGCCTTGTTCGGGGCGGCTTGTGGTCTCGAAACTTTGGAACATTGCACTTCCTTTGGGATGGATCAGCGGCGCGATACCCGCTTGATCCCCGTGATTCTGGCGCGCGCGCGGGGATCGGAATCAAACAGCGCCGCCAGTTCCTCGGTCATGGCGCCGGCCAGTTGTTCGACATCGGTGATGGTGACGGCATGTTGGTAATAGCGCGTGACATCATGGCCGATGCCAATGGCGATCAGTTCCACCGCCTTGCGCTTTTCCACCATGGCGATCACATCGCGCAGGTGTTTTTCAAGATAATTGGCCGGATTGACCGACAGGGTGCTGTCATCGACCGGCGCACCATCGGAAATCACCATCAGGATTTTGCGCGCCTCGGGGCGGGCGAGCATCCGGCGATGTGCCCATTCGAGCGCCTCGCCATCGATATTTTCCTTGAGCAGGCCCTCTTTCATCATCAGGCCCAGATTAGGCCGGGTGCGCCGCATCGGTGTGTCGGCCGGTTTATAGATGATATGGCGCAGGTCGTTCAGGCGGCCGGGCTGATTGGGGCGCCCCTCGGCCAGCCAGCGTTCGCGGCTTTGGCCGCCTTTCCACGCGCGGGTGGTAAAGCCCAGAATTTCAACCTTGACCTGACAGCGTTCCAGCGTGCGTGCCAGAATATCGGCGCAGATCGCGGCGATGGAAATCGGCCGCCCGCGCATCGACCCCGAATTATCCAGCAAAAGCGTGACAATCGTGTCGCGAAATTCGGTATCCTTTTCGGCCTTGAAACTTAGTGGCGTGGTGGGATTGGCCACCACACGCGCTAGCCGCCCGGCATCAAGGATGCCTTCTTCAAGGTCGAATTCCCAGCTACGGTTTTGCTGGGCCTGCAAACGACGCTGCAGCTTGTTGGCCAGCCGCGACACGGCACCTTTCAGCGGATCAAGCTGCTGATCGAGATAGGCCCGCAGCCGTTCCAGTTCCACCGGGTCGGCCAGATCTTCGGCGCGGATTTCTTCGTCAAATTCGGTGCGAAAGGCCGCATAGGCCGCATCGGCCTGCGACAGAGGCGCGGGCGGCGGGGGTTCGGATGGTGCATCCCCTTCGGGAAGTTCGACTTCCTCGGCCATATCCTGATCGGATTGATCATCCATCGCGACCTGCGATTCGGTGGCATCCTGGGTGTCGTCCTGGTCGCGTTCGGGGGCGGCATCGCTGTCGGTGCTGTCTTGCTGATCGTCGGCGGCGCTTTCCTGATCTTGCTGATCTTCGTCCGTTTCGGCGGTTTCATCTTGTTCGGGGTCGGGGCTGTCGGGATCATCGCCCAGTTGATCGCCATAGCCCAGATCGCTGATCACCTGCCGTGCCAGCCGGGCAAAGGCGGCCTGATCGGTCAGGCTGTTTTCAGCATCGCGAAAGCTTTGGCCCGCCTGCGCATCCAGCGCATCGCGCCACAGATCCAGCAGATGCGCCGCGGCCTCGGGCAGGGGGCGGCCACTGGCAAGCTGGCGGATGTAATAGCCTGCCGCCACATCAAGCGGCGCATTGGCCCGGTCGGGCAGATCGCCATAACCGGCGCGCGCGGCCTCATGGGCGATCTTGGCATCGATATTCCCGGCGGTGCCGGGCATATGGCGCGCGCCCACGGCTTCGCAACGGGCGTTTTCCATGGCGGTATAGATGTTGCGCGCCAATTCACCGGTGGGGGCATAGCGCGTGAAGGTGGCCGCATCGTGAAACCGGCGGCGCAGCGCATAGGCATCGGCCGTGCCGCGCGCCATCAGCACTTCGTTGCGGCTCAGCCGTCGGCTGACTTGCGGCAGGCGCAGATTATCGGCGCTCATGCCCGACGGATCGGTGGTATAGCTGACGTTGAGATCGGGATCATTGGCGAGCACGCGCGTCGCCTCGGTCAGCGCTTTCTTGAACGGATCTGCTGGGTTGTCTGACGGCTTGCTCATATCAGGGATAAAGCATTCCTGATCGCGCGCGGCAAGGGCGGTGTGATCAGCCTGCGCGATCTTGTTCAAATCGCGCGCGGGCCTGTTCGATCCGATCGGCGTTTTTCACCGACCAATCGGCCAAAGCCTGCACCGGCACCAACAGATCGCGCCCCAGTTCCGTCAGCGCGTAATCCACACGCGGCGGGCGCGACGGCGTGACCGTGCGTGTGACGAAGCCGTCACGTTCCAGCTTGCGCAGGGTCGAGGTCAGCATTTTTTGGGAAATATTGCCGATGGTGTTTCGCAATTCGGAAAAGCGCATCTGCCGTTCACCCAGATAGCTGACGATCAAAACCGTCCATTTATCGCCAATCCGCGACAGCATATCGGAAATTTTGTGGCAAGTTCCGGTTTCATCGCAGAAATCACGTTTCGCCAAGGTGCCTTCTTGTGCCTGCATGGTTCCCAATCTATCTGTGGTTTCGATTCGTAACTATCGTAATAACGGAGACTATATATGACTTCCCCGCGTATCGCTATCATTGTTGGCTCGACCCGCGAAACCCGTTTCGCCGACATTCCCGCGAAATGGATTCTGGATCAGGCCAATGCCCGTGGCGATGTCACGGCCGAGTTGGTTGACCTGCGCGATTTCCCGCTGCCGATGTTTGAGGAGGTGGCCTCGAACGCCTGGGCGCCTTCGCAAAACGAAGTGGCAGTCGCCTGGCAGAAAAAGATTGCCGAATATGATGGCTATATCTTTATCGTGGCGGAATATAACCACTCGATCACCGGCGTTTTGAAAAATGCGCTGGATCAGGCCTATGTCGAATGGAACCGCAAGGCATTTGGCGTCGTGGGCTATGGTGGTGTGGGTGCGGCCCGCGCGGTTGAGCATCTGCGCAATATCGGGGCAGAGCTTCAGATGGCGTCAACCCGCACCGGCGTGCATATCGCGGGCGGCGATTTCATGAAAGTGCACCCGGGTTTTGGTGGTTCCGGCAATCTGGCCGATATCGAGACCAGCATCGGCGACAGCGCCGTCAATATGCTTGATGAACTGGTCTGGTGGACCAATGCGACCAAAACCGCCCGCGCAGCCGGTTGATTAACACTAATTGACTGATGATCGCGCCCGCCCGATGTGGCGGGCGCTTTTATATGCGTTAGGCCACTGCCGTGCTGGCGGCGCTTTCGGGCAATTCTTCGTCAAAGCAGCGTTGATAGAATTCGGCCACCGTCTGGCGTTCCAATTCGTCGCATTTGTTCAGGAAGGTCAGCCGGAAGGCATAGCCGACATTGCGAAAGATCGTCGCATTTTGGGCCCAGGCGATCACGGTGCGCGGGCTCATGACCGTGGACAGATCCCCATTCATAAAGGCGGTGCGCGTCAGATCGGCAACGGTGACCATCTGGCTGATCACCTTGCGCCCGGCAGCGGTGTTATAGGTCGGATTTTTCGACAGAACGATCGTGGTTTCGGCATCATGGCTGAGGTAATTCAGCGTTGCCACCAATGACCAGCGGTCCATCTGGCCCTGGTTGATTTGCTGGGTGCCGTGATAAAGCCCGGTCGTATCACCCAGCCCCACGGTATTCGCGGTGGCAAAGATGCGGAAATATTTATGCGGGGTCAGCACCTTGTTTTGATCCAGCAGCGTCAGCTTGCCGTCGGTTTCCAGCACGCGCTGGATCACGAACATCACATCGGCGCGGCCTGCATCATATTCGTCGAACACGATGGCGCAGGGGTTGCGCAACGCCCATGGCAGGATGCCTTCCTGAAATTCGGTGACCTGCTTGCCGTCGCGCAGCTTGATCGCATCCTTGCCGATCAGGTCGATCCGGCTGATATGGCTGTCAAGGTTCACCCGCACCGAGGGCCAGTTCAGCCGCGCTGCCACCTGTTCGATATGGGTGGATTTGCCGGTGCCGTGATAGCCCTGAATCATCACCCGCCGGTTATGCGAAAAACCCGCCAGAATCGCGAGCGTGGTATCGGGATCGAATTTATAGGTCGGATCAAGATCGGGCACCCGTTCCGAGGCTTCGGCAAAGCCATGCACGATCATATCGGTATCTATGCCGAATACTTCGCGCACTGAGATATCTTCGGTGGGTTTTGTATTCGAATCCATGGGGGCCTGCTGTGCTGCTCGAACTTACCGGATCAGGCGGCCAGGCCGCCTCTGCCCTGTCGTGCAACATAACGGGGGGCTGTGCAAGTGCAACGGCGGATTTTGCACGGCGGGCGGAACCATTCCATGGACCAGCCGTTGGGCAGGTGACCGATGCCGTTGTCGCCCCTCCCGTAGCGGCGGTGTCGGTCAAAGGGGCAAGCTGCCCCAAGTGCTAATGCCGCAACGGGCGCCGCCATATAACCGTCCATGCCGCTGCCTAGCCCCCAGCCGCCGCATGGACCGCGCGCCCCCGCTGCCGGCATCAAGGCCGATCCTGTCTGTCCCCAGGATCGGCCTTACCCTTTTTCAGGGTTTGAACCAGCGGCTTTCCTTGATCTGATCCCAAGCCCAGACCACCTCTTGCAGTTGGTCTTCGTGGCTGCGGTCGCCGCCATTCATATCGGGGTGCAGCACCTTGATCAGGGCTTTGTATTGCTTGCGGATTTCGGCCCGGGTCCAGTGATCCTTGGCTTCAAGGATATCGATGGCCTTGCGTTCCGTCGGCGGCAGGCGGCGGGTGCCGGTCACCGATTTGCCGGGGTTTTGGGTGGCATTGCCGCCCAGCACCTGATGCGGATCATCGATCCCCAGACGCGACCAGGCCCGCGCTTCGCCGCGGTTGGCAAAGGGGCGCGTCGGGCGATCCCCCAGCCGCGAGGCGTTGATCTGTTCTTCCATCTCGGCCTCGGTCGTGCCGTGAAAGAAATTCCATTTCAGGTTGTATTCACGCACATGATCCTTGCAGAACCATTTGTATTCATCAAGCTGATCGGGCGAGCGGGGCGCACGATACTGCCCCTGTTCGGAACAGCCGGGATGTTCGCATTCGCGTGTCGATGTTTCAAACGCACCGGACATACCGCGCCGCCCGCGCGTGCGTTTCTTTTTGTCAGCCGACACCGAGATGTCGAATCCGAATGGATCATTCTTTACCATGGTCTACACCCTTTTCGACTCGGGGCTGAGAGTTTAGAGGTTCGGGCAGAAAGTGAAAGAGGGGTTGCACGAAAATGACTGTTGCCGATGAAATTCGCGAAAAACTGACGATGGCCTTTTCTCCGTCACTGCTGGTGGTTGAGGATGACAGCGAAAGCCACCGTGGCCATGCCGGCTTTCGCGAAGGGGGCCAGACCCATTTCAACGTGCAGATCCGCGCCGATGCCTTTGCCGGCCAAACGCGCGTGGCGCGCCACCGGGCCGTGCATGCCGCACTTGGGCCCGATCTGGTGGGGCGTATCCATGCGCTGGCGCTTGATATCGATGTCTGAGCCCGATTTCCGCCGCTTCCGCCCCGATATGGGGTGCAGGGCGCCCGAATACCAGAGGCGGCGATGAGCATTCCCGCCGCGCCCGGGCGCCCGATCGCGGCGGTTCTGGCCGTGGTGATCCGCGACGGGCGGGCGTTGTTGGTGCGGCGTGCCAATACGCCCGATGCCGGGCTTTGGGGCTTTCCGGGCGGCAAGATCGAACCGGGCGAGCCGATTCTGGTCGCCGCCGAGCGCGAATTGCACGAAGAAACCGGGGTGCAGGCCCGCGCCCGCGGGGTGATCACCGCGCTTGATGCGTTCGAGGCCGGCGCGCCGAGGCGGCATTT
>Ga0265293_10008009_pt1 | contig 15923 bp, 12 predicted proteins | sample Munlanlewell138R_FD_192505 | JGI IMG/M metagenome (GOLD analysis project Ga0265293, IMG submission 192505) | Leachate microbial communities from a municipal landfill in Southern Ontario, Canada - Leachate well 138R | ecosystem: Engineered > Solid waste > Landfill > Unclassified | place: Canada...
GCGCACCAGCGCACCAGCGCACCACGCACCACGCACTGCGCCTTTGGCGCATCAATAAATCCCGTAAAAACTTGAAAAATCGTCTTTTTCGCTCTATACTTAGTGAATAGCGAAGATATTTTTACCATCCGTCATTTTGATTTTGTGTGATTAAAAAACAAGCATGTCCCATTGTGAAGAAACATTAGAAGTCTGTGCTGCTCTGTCTACTGCCGAAGAAAAGGGCAAAGAGCACGAGACTGTGGCTTTGGCTCGTGATGCTGGCGGCAATATGCTTCCTGGCGATCCGATTCGTGATAGCGGGATAATCGACAGTGTGCCTGGTTGCCAGCTGCTTTCTGTATTGGGTTCTGGCGGCATGGGTACCGTTTATTTGGCTTTGCAAGAGAACCTCAATCGTCTGGTGGCGGTAAAAGTTCTCAATCCTCGTTTTGCCGACAATCCTCGTTTTCTCCGCTTTATCAACCAAGAAGCACTGACTATGGGGGCGCTAAGCCATCCCAATATCGTTTCTTGCCATGATTTTATCACGACCGAGAAGGGTATTTTTATTATCATGGAATATATTCCTGGGCGACTGACTGGGCGCGATTTAGTTTTGCGTCTCGGCCCTTTGCCTGAGGACATGGTCGTTGATATCCTCTTGCAAGCGGTTCGCGCTTTGGCTTATGTTCATAGCAAAGGCTACACGCATCGTGATTTAAAGCCTGACAACTTGCTTATTTACCGCGACTCGCAGTTTCCTCCACGTAACTTTGCCGACGTTTTCAATGAGCCTGACAACCGAGTTATGGTTTGTGACTTCGGCATCGCGGCGGGCATTCAAATGTCCGTAAACAACAGTGATGGTGTCCTTTTTGGCTGCCCAGCCTTTATGGCGCCTGAACAGGCTTTTGCCCCAGAAAAAACTGATTTTCGCGCCGATATTTACGCTCTTGCCTCCACTGCCGTCTTTTTTCTCACTGGCAAAGCTCCTTTTGATGGGCATGAACGCGACGAGCGCTTGCTGCTCAAGGCGGAAAATGATATTCCCGACCCAGTCCTCGAAAAAGGCAAAAAACCAAGGCGCGAATTTCTTGCTGTGCTGCGAAAGATGGGGGCATTGGAGCCGGAGGCACGGTATCAAGACTATCGTCAGCTGGTCTCCGACTTAGAATATCTTTCGCTTTTTTATGCCGACCGCGCCAAACGGCTTCCATATAAGTTGATGCGGCGAAAAAGAAGCTTCTTTTTCGGCCTTTCTTTCGGTGTGCTTGGAATATGTGTCGCATTTGCGGTTCTTTATTTTCAACGTTATCTGAGCGTACTTGAAGAAGTTAATTATGTTTCCAAGACTATCTCCATGATCTTTTGGGAAGGCGAGCGTGAGGGGTGGCGGATTTTTCAGCGCGACGCTGGCAGCTCAGTGCCGAGCTTGACTGGTTTTTCGGGAGCGGAGTCTTTGCGTTTGCGGGAGAATTTATCGGCAGGGCAGGGTGTCAAGTTTAATCTTCGTTTACAAGGTCAGCAAAGCACTTCGATATCTCTTTTAGATGATCAAAACAAGTCGCTGGCCAGTTTTTCCTTTTATGGGTTCCGCAATAGCAATCAGTTGGTGATCCGCATGAATGTTGAAGAAGATAATATCCCCATGGGTGCGGCAGACTTAGCTACGGAGTTGGAGTGGACGAATATTAAAATATCAGTTATGCCACGACAAATCTGGTTTTATGTCAATGGCGAGTTACGTGGATTCCGTCATCAGGAAAATGAGATAGGGGAGTGGCGTCTACAGATCGATAAAGTTAATTCTTCTTACATTCAGTTGAAAGACTTGCTTATCTTTAAATTGGATAATGGGGTTTGAGGTGAAAGATATTTTTTCATAAATCAATGACACGACACGAGCCGCCAACCATACTTTCCACAGAAAAGCGTCCGCGAAGGTTCCTTTTTCTTCTTTTTTTCTTTGCTTTTCTCAGTTTGTTTTTATCTTTATTATTAATTTTTATTATTTTTTTGCCGCTTGCTGTCGAGCGTCAAATCGGCAAGATGCTGGAGCGTTTTTCTGAACGCGGCGAATTTAGTTTGCAGGTCAAGCATATCGACCTTTACAGAGCTGAGTTTTCGCTATTAGCCGATGAGAGAGCCTCTTCCGCGCAGTCCACTCCAGCTGCTTTGCAGGTTATCTCTGGGCGCATAAGCTATCGCCCCTTGCGTTTGCTTAGGGGTTGCCTTGATAGCATCGAGCTGGATGCTGTCAAGCTGACGCTTGATCTACGCCAGGGCAAGATGGCAGTGCCTTTATTGCAATTGCTGCCGCCCCAAAGGCAAAATGATAATATGGGCAAGAGTGAGATACTTCTGGCGGAGAGAATTGCAGCACTGCCTGTGCAATTCTCGCAAGTTCGCTTGGCTGGCGATCTTATTTTATTGCTTGATGATGAGACAATTGTAGTAGAGGCGAAGATACTTGTCCAGCCTGCTCAGGAGTTTTGGGATTATTCGTTAGAGCTGAGCCATTCGCTCAACCGTTTTTGCTTGCGCGGCGATTGCGATACCAGCTCTGGACAATTGGCGGGCGAGCTGCAATTCGATTTACAAACTGCTGCCTTGCCGCAAAGCATTCGTCTAAAACTAGCGGAATCACTTACTGCACAGGTATCAGGGCAGGGCAACTTTACTTTTGATCCAGATAAGTTGCAGCTTCTTTCTTTGCAGGCTGAGCTGCGTAGTTCTCTGAACTATAGGCATGGTGACCTCTTTCTTTTCGGTCAGCCGAGCATATCGGTCGGCATGGAGGAGGGCAAGATCATCGGCAGGGGGCATGCTTTGCAGATGCAAATAGCGGATATCAATATCGCCTTGCGGCAAATCGAGCTGTGCTTGCAGCAAGACAAGCTGTCGGAGATGCATGGCAAAGTAAGTGTTGAAATAGAAGAGCAAAATCTGCTTGAGGGTATTTTTCAGATAGGCCAGGAGGGCGATAAAAAAATATTTTCAGCCAGCGTGCAGCCGCCGACTGAGCAGCAGAAAATGGTGTTTTCTCTGGGCGGCGGTGAATTTAGCGTCGAGAATCCTTGCCTTGCGCTTTCTGGCAGGCTCGGTGATGCTCTGCACTATCAACTTTCCGCCACTGCCGAGAAAAGTTATTTTTCCAGCGGGGCGGTGCAGGGCAGCAGCGCAGCCGCGGCTATTACAGTGACGGGACAAGGAAGCGCGGCTGATATGCAGGCGACGCTGCAAGGGCTATCGGTGCGGAGCAACGATATGCTCTGCGAGATAGCGGAATTACGTTATCAGGGCAGCTTGCAAGAAGGGATCATGCAAGGAAAATGCCAACTGGCAAAAGGGGTGGCAAAATTCGAGAAAGCTGCGCTGGAGGCCAATTTCGCCGCTGATGTGCCATTGCAATGGCCGCTGCAAGAAAAAGGTGCGGCGGCGGGTGGTTCTTTGCAGGTCAGCTCATTGCTGATCAAAGGCGAGCATCTGGGGCAAATCAATAGCAAGTTGCGCCTTGCTAAAAAAGAGATAGAATTGCTCGCCAATGGCAACTTGCGCGGCATCGAAGCACAAATTAAAGCAAGCTGCTTTCCATTTGCCAAGACACAGGAGAAATTTCTTGCGGCGCAACTTACTCTTCCAGAACAGGAAATCCCTGAAAATCTTCCGCCCGCCAGCCTTGTACCGCAGTTAAAGGGCTTCACCTACAATGGCAAAGTTAGCGGCGGCGGAAACTTGCTCCTGCGCAAAAACGCCGTCCTTGGTGGCGATGCCTTTATCAAGGTCAGCGATGTGCAGCTGCACAATGACGAAAAGAATTTTCATCTTGATGGGCTTAGATTCGAGTGCAAGCTTCCAGAGTTGCCGAAAATGGCCAGTTCCGGGAACCAGACTCTTGCTTTTCGCAATCTTGTCTTTGGCAAGTTTGCCATAAAATCAGGTCGTTTACGTTTTCGCATGGAGAGTCCTTCTTCCTGGCATCTGGAGAGTCTGACCATGCATTGGTGCGACGGCAAATTGAAGCTTGACTCAACCCGCATCAATCCTGAAAACAAACGCACCAGTTTAGTTTTTCACTGTGACAGGATGTTGCTTGCCGATCTTTTGCAACAGCTTGGTGTCGGCATGGACAAGGGGGAAGGGCGGGTCAGCGGCAGCATACCAATCGTGATCAGCGGTGATGGCTTGCGCTTTCGCGATGCCTTTTTATATTCCACACCTGGTGAAGACGGAACTATTAAGCTGATCGCAAGTCAAAGCATCAAGGCTACTGCGGCGGCATCTGAACAACTGGCCTTTACGCTTGACGCGTTGGCAAACTTCAAGTACTCTTGGGTCAAGCTCGCTTTAAATAGCGAGAAAGAGATGTTGAAAGTCAAACTGCAAACTGACGGCAGGCCACTCAGCAAGCTATATTATGTTCCCAAGGACGGCACTTTAGTGCGCTCAGAAGTGGCCAATGACTTCACTGGCTTGGGGCTAGACGCCAACTTGAGTATCCCGCTTAATAACACCCTCCATATATATCAAGATTTTAAACATCTTTTCGCGCCATAATAAAGTGCGAAAGGGCAGCACAAGGAGAAAACAGCATGTTTCGCAATATCTTCCTCAAGCTCTTATTGATGCTCTTGACGGCCGCTGCCGTCACTGGCTGCTTGCGCAGCTCGCATGAGGTCAAAACGCAGAGCGAAATCAAACCCATTGAAATCAAGCCAATTCATATCACCATCGACATCAACGTCAAAGTCGACAAGGCACTTGATGACTTTTTCGGCGATATAGACTGATCTCTTAACAAATAATTCAGGGAGAATCTCAATCATGAAAAAACTTCTATCCATCTTTTTTCTCTTTGCGCTCTGCCTGCCTGCTGTGCGGGCTAGTGATGCCGCAACAATAAAGGAAAATATGATCAAGCGTCTACCTCAGGTCCGACTTTTGAAGAGCAAGGGTTTGATTGGTGAGAATCACTTGGGCTATCTAGAGGTGGTGAAAGGTGCTTTGCCCGCCGCTGATAAAAAAGTTTTTGAGGAAGAAAATGCTGATCGGCAAAAAGTTTATGAGGCAATTGCGCGGCAGCAGGGCGGCAGCGCAAAAATGGTCGGCGAAATGCGCGCCAAAAAAATCCTTGAACGCGCCCGTCCAGGTGAATATTTCAAAAAGGCGGACGGCACCTGGAGCCGCAACTAAGTGCGATGAGTAAAGAAGATTGTTTGCCGTGTTGTTTTTTTATATTTTAGGAATGGCAAGATGAATGACTATGCGTTGCGCTGCGTTGAATGCGGCAAAGTTTTCGAAGATAGCGAAACCGGTTTTCTGCTTTCTTGTGATGAGGAGCATGGGCCGTCTTTGCTGCAAGCCGATTATACAGTGCCAGACTTCAATCTCGACAACAGCTACAGTGGAATCTACCGTTTTCGGGAATGGCTGCCAATCCGCCGCTGCTTTGACTGCTCACCAAATACCGTTATAGTGCAGTCAGAGGCACTTTCCGAAATTCTTGGAATAGAGGATTTGCATTTTGCCTTCAATGGCTACTGGCCAGAAAAAGGCGGGAATATGATGACTGCGAGCTTCAAGGAACTGGAGGCTGCCGCCGTGCTGGCTAGAATTCCCGATGGCGAGCAACGCGCCATGGTCGTCGCCTCCGCCGGCAATACTGGACGCGCTTTTCTTGAGTATGCTACCTGCGCTAATCTTCCAATAGTCGTCGTCGTGCCGGAATTCGCCCTGCCGCGGATGTGGGGAAGCCGCTCCAAAGGAAAAAATTGCAAGCTGATCGTTCTTAGAGGGGCGGATTATTTCGATGCCATTGAATTGAGCGAGATTATTGCCGCCTCGCCTGGATTTTTTGCTGAGGGCGGTGCCAAGAATGTAGCTCGCCGCGACGGCATGGGTACAGTCATATTAAGTGCTGCCGCCGAGTTGGAAAGGATTCCCGACCATTATTTTCAGGCGGTTGGCAGCGGCACTGGCGCCATTGCGACCTGGGAGATGGCCTGGCGCCTGACCGCCGATGGACGCTATGGACAAGGCATCCCGAGACTACACCTTTCACAAAACACCCCATTTACCATTATCGCGGATGCATGGCAAAAACAGCAACGAGAACTGCTGGAGATGTCCGTTGAGGAGGCTCGCAGCCAAGCCAAAGCGGTCTATGCCACAGTCCTGAGCAATCGCAAGCCGCCATATTCGCTTAGCGGCGGACTTTTTGATGCGATGTGTGACTCGCACGGAGTTATGTATGTGGTTAGCGAGGAAGAGGCAAAAGCTGCTGGACAATGCTTTGCGAGCGCAGAGGGAATTGACCTTGATCCAGCCGCCGAAGTCGCCCTGGCATCCTTATTCAAGGCAGTGGCAGTCGAGACAGTGGGCAAGGAAGACTGTGTCCTAGTAAATCTTACTGGCGGTGGAGCGAAAAGGCTCGCCGCCGAAAAGCGGCAAGTTGCATTTACTCCAGACTTGGTTTTTAGCAAGGAAGAAGTGACGCAGGAAATAGTCAGAGAAAAAATAGCCGAATTGTTTTGAGGATAAAATATTGCGTGCTGCGTGTCGCGACTGCTGTTATCTGTCGCGAGCGGCGGGCGCGATCTAGTTGTTTTCCGCTTTTTTTGTTTTTATTGCGAGTAGTGTATAGAGCACGCTCATTCCTGTGCTTAGCCAGATAAATCCTGCTTCCCAGTCATGTTTTTTGACCAGGACAAAATTGACGAAGATGACCAGTATGACCAGGAGGAGGAGTTTGATGGAGCGTGGCAGTTCTGGCCAAAGGCTTTGTCCAAAGTGCAGGTATGGTATATTTGAGACCATCAGGCATGATGCGATGATGACGACTAATGCCGCCGCAATGGTGCCGTTCGGCTGCATAAAGCGCATTCCCATAAGCACGGCGGAGCAAGCTAGCAGAGCTCCTGCTGGGGAAGGCATTCCCTGAAAGACGCCTTTTGTCTGTGGTCGAGTTGGGCATAAGAAGCGATACAGGCGGTAGAGCAGGCAGACTAGATAAAAGAGAGCTATCGCCGCTGCTAACCATGTAGGCAGGGCATCGTGCTCATAACTTAAGCCACGATAGATGATGCATCCTGCTGCCAAGCCGAAGCTGGTGCCGTCGGCGACATCGTCAAAAAATGCCCCTCTTTTTGTTGAGCCGAATTTTCTCGCCATTCTTCCGTCGAAGAGATCGAAGAATTGTCCGACAAAGATCAGCAAGAATCCTCCTGTGAACCATCCGTATCGGCAGACAGTCCAGATAGCTGCTATTCCGCAGATGAAGTTAGCGAAGGTCAAGGAGTTAGCGTACCATACGTCTGGTATTACCTTGCAGTAGAAAGAGAGGAAAGCGAGAATATTGCAGCTAGCCAGGAGGCATCCCACGACTGTATTGTTGAGCATTGGGAAGGGGTGAATATTGTAGAGTGCGACAGCTGAAAGCAGTATGGTCACCAGTGCTGTTTTGGCTTTGCCGAACGAGTTTGCCGCTTTCTTCTTGCTGACCAGTCTTGATGCCTGCCCCAAAGTATCTATAACGATGAAAAAAGCCACGCCCCAGAAATCGAGTCGTACTTCATTTTGGATATGCGGCCCCAAGCTCAAATAGAGCAGGCATGGAAAGTACATGAATTTATCGCTTAGGGGGTCTAGCCACTTGCCGGTTTCTGTTTCGAGGGCGCAATTTCGCGCAATGGTGCCGTCGGTCAAGTCAGTAATCATCCAGAATGCGAACCAGAGAATGCCAGTATTCCAGTGCCCCAAATGCACTAGCAAGATACTTATCGCGCCCATGGGGATACGAATCAGGGAAATGGCGTTGGGGTGCAAAATTGGTGTTCTACGGATAAAATCTCGTCCTGCACTGCTGCGGGTTACAGAAACGGCTAAGACTCGCTCTACAAGGAGCATGGCGAGAATGATCGATGGTAATAAAAAGGTGTGCGACATAGTAAAAGGTAGATTATAGATAAGCTGGAAAGGTGGATGAAAAGCTGTCCCGTATGAAGCAGGACGAAGGCGAAAGCCCGCGCCTATTTGCCACTTTTTCTGCTTTTTCAGCGCGTTGTGGGAGGACTCTGACTTTCGCCGTCTTGTCTTTCTCTTTTTCTGACTTTTACGCTGATAAGCTTTCTGCGGTCGGCATCAAGGATGTCAATTTCAAGATGTTCGGTGAGCAGATGCTCGCCCTTGGCGGGAATTTTTCCTTGGCTGGCCATGATATAGCCGCCGAGAGTGTCGAAGTTTTGCTCCTCTGAGATATCGATATCAAGGAGTTGGTTGATTTCCCAGATGGTCATGCGCCCATCGTTGATTAGAGAGCCATCTTCTTCGAGGTGAGGCACCTCTGGTGTGCTTGCCTCGTCATGGTCGTATTCGTCGCGGATTTCGCCGACAATTTCCTCGAGGATATCCTCGATGGTCACCACCCCAGCGGTGCCGCCATACTCGTCAAGGACGATGGCCAGATGGTTTCTCGTTTGGCGAAATTCATCAAGCAGATCGCTGACGTTCTTGCTTTCTGGTATAAAGACTGGACTATGCGCCAGGGCGGCCACCGATCCTGCCTCTTTGATGCGTTGGTCATCAAGCAAGTCCTTGGCATAGATGATCCCGCTGATGCTGTCAATGCTGCGGCGATAGACGGGTATGCGGCTGTGTCCAGTTTCGGCAATCGTTTTTTTCACTTCTTCCAGACTGGCAGTTTCTGGCAGGACATCCATATCTACCCTTGGTGTCATAATCTCATGCACGAAGGTCTTATCGAGGTTGATAACACCATTGAGCATCCGTTTTTCCTCCACCTCCAGCCCCGATGAGCTGGCGGCGCCCGATGCTATCTCCTTGTCATCCTCAACCAGTGACAGGATTTCATCTTCGGCGGTCACTTTGCCGGTGTTCATAGGGTCGGCACTGTTGTCACGAATTTTTTGTATCCAGCTATCTAAAGGAAATACGATGGGTGACAGTATCCAGGCCGCAAGCTTTAAAATAGGCAGAAAAAAGATTAGCAGCCTGGCAGTGGCCGGCAACGACAGTTTTTCGTTGCCTACCTCCAAGATAAGAAATATAAATAAGCTCAGGGCGATGCCGAGGGTGACACTCAACAAGCTGCTTTTGTCGGCAGCCCAGTCAAGATAGCAGATAATCGAGGCAAAAAAACTTATCGCCACCAACAAATGAGCTGCCAGGCGAAGCCGAGAAATGGCAGGGAAGACCTTTTCGCAGCGTTCGGCCAGGCGTTTGGAAGACTCACGTAATTTCCGTAATTTGGCTTTGTTGAATGTTTCCAGTTTTACTGCGGCCATGGCCATGATGGCAAAACAGAAGCTTGTAATCAATGCCGCAGTTAGTGGCAGACTCGTACTCATACATCCCTTCTTTTTTTGTGACTATAGTAGACTGAACCATTACAAAAAATCCACTTTTTGCAATTTTTCCTCGAATTTTTCCATTATTCTTTTTTCTTCTTTTCGCATCGCTTTTTTTTCTTTATCGCTAGCGTCTTTTTCTCCTTGCAGGTGTAGCATTCCATGCACCGCGTAGAGGAACAGCTCTCTTGATGGCGACATCTGATAAAGCTCGGCATTTTGCTGTGCGACTTTTGGGCAGAGGTAGATTTCCGCCACGACTTGTTCTTCCTCCTCTTCTGGCAAGGTCATTGTTCCTTGTCTCAGATCGTAAGTGATCACGTCGGTCACCCCCTGATGTCCCAGGTGGAGTGCGTTGAGCTCGGTCATTTTTGCTGGACTGAGCAAGATTATCTGTAAGACACCAGGTTCTTGCGGGTTAAAGCCTGCCGCTGGCAATGCCTCTTGCAGGAGGCGGATAAAGGTCGCTCGATTTTTCAATGCTGGCACTGTGGAGTCGCGGTGCAGTTTGATCTTCATGCGCGAGCTCCAGCTTCTTCATTTCGTTGCGGGTACTGCGGGCGGAAGTGGAACATATTCATGAAGGTTCGCAGGAAACTCTGGCGGATTGCCTCAAGCTCGGAAGTGGTGATATCGGCTTTGTCAAACTGGTTGTCACTCCACTTTTCATCAATGATCTTATTGACCATGCGCTCGACATTTTCAGGCGTAAGACCGTCTTCTTGCTCCTTTTGCAAGCGAGCTAAAAACTCTTTCAAGCGGCGTTCCTGATCCTCGCCGCCTTTCGCTTCTGGCAGCAGCAACTCGGCGGCATTTTGCAGCAGGCCGCTATGGTCATGCTGACTGCCGGACAGTGAGCGCACCGCAGCCTCGCAGGCATCAGCTAGGCTGACGATAACAATCTCTTTCTGCAAGGGCGGCGGATGTGGATAGCGGAAGAGCGCCTCGTCCGGCTCCTTTTCACCTTTTTCTTTTGCCGCTTTTTTTGCTTTCTCATAAAAATATGTTTGCAAGCTATTGCCGTGATGCTGTTCTATTGCGGCGCTGATCGATCGGCGCAGGCGATGTTTTTGCGCCAAAGCCATACCGTCGCTGACATGCGCCATGATGATTCGACAACTCTCCTCGGGAGGCAGTTGATCATGCGGATTTGTGCCATAACGCATGTTCTCAGCAAAGTATTCTGGATTTTCGATTTTTCCAATATCATGGAACAGGGCCATCACTCTTGTTAGCAAGGCATTGGCATGGATGGCGTTAGCGGCTGTCTCGGCGATTGTGGCCACTGTCATACTATGTTGAAAAGTGCCTGGTGCTTCCAAACGCAGGCGATGCAGCAGTGGGTGGTTGCTGTCATTGAGCTCCAAAAGTGTGGTCAATGTCACTAGCCCAAAGCAGGTTTCAAAGATAGGCAGCAAAGTCATACAGAACAAGGCGACGAGAAGGCCATTTACGTAAGAAAAGAGGACGATGGCCGGCAGGATCGGGATAAAGCCCGCAAAGATGGTGTTTTGCTCGAAGGCAAAAAATATTTGCATGAGCATGATGGCAAAGCCGACTGCAAAAGCACCAATGATAAAGTCGCGCCGCTTTTTTGCATGTTGAAAAAAAGCTACTCCAGTCAGAGTTGTGAAGAGCGAGTAATAAAACAGCTGATATTGCAGGCTGCCAGTGGAAATTTGCAGCGGCACCAATGCTGAGATAACCACCGCTGTGCAGATGGCGACCCTCCCTCCCAGCAAGTTTGCCATCAGCGACGGAACAAGCGACAAAGGCAGCAGGCAGAGCAGGCAGGCAAAGGGCCATTCATAGATGCTGTAGAGCGTGAAAGCAATAAAAGTGAGAGCAAAATGCAAGATCATGCAGACGGCGCTGACCACCAAGTTTTGATTCAAGTTGGCTGGTGAAATTCTGATGCGAGTCAGGCAAAAGACATAGCTGACGATAAAAAAGGTGAGCAGCAAGAGCTGACAAACGGTCTTTTTGCTGAGATGCGGGGCAAGGGCGGTGCCGCTTAACTTCTGCTGCTTTTGCCCAGCCTTGATGTAGGCGGCGAGGATGGCTTTTTCGCGCGGCGATGGCTCGATCAATGAGTCTCCCACCTTGAAATGCTCTTGCGGCAAATCGAGATTGAGTAGAGTGTCTTCGCAGAACTTGCGGCTCTTTTCTTCGTTGTACTCCAAGGTCGCTTCTAACAACTCGGCCTCGCGGAAAAATTCCAGGCTTAAGTTATGCTTGTCGATGCGGCTGTTAAAGTCTTCCTGAAGCTTTTTGTATGCTGCCTCAATGTTTAAGAGGCTTGCATAGCTCCGCGAGATTTGATGCTCATCAGTGAAGATGATCACTTCCCGAAAGTCGTTGTCCTCTACCTGAAGAGAAGGATAATTTTCTTCGGGTTCAATCAGGCCACAGTCCAAGATTTCATCGAGACAGCGGAAAAAAATACTGACTGCATTTTCGTTGGCAAAGACTTTTTTCAACTCGGCCAACTTTTCATCTTGCAGGGTGCTTGCCGGCAAAGTCTGCAAAGTCTGTATGCGCCGTCGAAAAGCGGAGCGTATGCGTCCAGCTTTGCTTTCCTTTAAGTCAAAGACTGGCGGAACTTGCTCAAGTGCTAGACGGCGAGCGTCCTCCACTTTCTCTGGATCTGAAAAGACAAAAGGGAAACTGGCTCTTAGTGAAAAGCATGGAAATTGCTCAATAATGCGCAGCTGTATCGGTACTTGCAGGGGGCTGCAAACAAAAAAAGCTCCGATTAGCCAGGCACCCGCAAATAAGACACCAATATGCCAATAACGGCGGAAAAAACTTTCTGGTCGATTGTTTTCTTGCTGCAAGTCTTTTTCCGCCTGCGCTGTTTCGCCGTTGCCGCGTTCTTCGTTGCGGGCAACAGTTTTCCCCTCAGCGACAGCCTCTTTTTCAGAAAAGGGCGCCGCTATGGGCACTTGTTTTCGCTTCTTGGACGAAGACTCTTCCTGACTTTTGCTGCTTTTCATAGACGTTTTTCCAGCCTGGCGGTAGGTGCTACTCTCCAGGTTGATAGCGCTTGTAGATAACTGCCGCGTTGTGTCCGCCAAAGCCCAAGTTGATTTTTAGGGCAGCTCGGACATCTTTTTTGCGACAAGCGTTGGGAACGTAATCGAGGTCGCATTCCGGGTCTGGAGTTTCGTAGTTCATGGTTCCAGGAATGATGCCGTTACGGATGGCTTCCACGCAGACGACTGACTCGAAGCCCCCAGCCGCCCCCAACATGTGGCCGGTTTGTGATTTGCTGCTGCTGATCGCAGTGTGCCAAGCGTGTTCGCCGAGAGCGGCTTTGATGGCCCTTGTCTCGACGGCGTCGTTGATCGGGGTTGAGGTGCCGTGCGCATTGATGTAGTCAATGTCGGCGGGCTGCATCGCCGCGGTGCGCAAGGCATTGCTGATCGCTGCCGCCGCGCCTGAGCCGTCCGTGGCTGGCGCAGTGATATGGTAGGCGTCGCAACTTGCGCCATAGCCGACTACTTCCGCCAGCGGTGTCGCCCCTCTGGCCAAGGCATGTTGCAATTCTTCAAGCACTAGGATGCCCGCACCCTCGGCAAAGACGAAGCCGTCTCGGTTGGCATCAAAAGGACGACTGGCACGCGTCGGATCGTCATTGCGTGTGCTTAGCGCGCGCATCGATGAAAATGCGGCGATGCTTAGCTGGATCAGCGCCGCCTCGCTGCCGCCAGTCAACATGACGTCGGCATCATTGCGCCGAATTATCCAGGCTGCCTCGCCAATTGCGTGCAGCGCGCTGGCGCAGGCGCTGTTCAAGCCGAAATTGGGCCCTTTGAAGCCATGCTTGATGGCCAGGAAGCCGGCACCCATATCGGCGATCAGCATTGGTATGGTCATCGGGGAAACGCGCCCAGGCCCTCGATCCGACAGCACATCTTGCTGGTTGCAGGTGGTGGCTATGCCGCCAATGCCGGAGGCGACCAGCACGCCTGCCCGATTAAAATCCATTTCCGCAGTGTTGAGCAATCCCGCCTGAGTTAATGCCTCATGCGCGGAAGCCACCGCGTAATGACAATATAGGTCAAGCCGCCCAGCCTCCTTGCTGTCCAGATATCGCGTGATATCGAAGTTTTTTACTTCGCCCGCAATACGGCTGCGGTACTCACTGGCATCAAAACGAGTCAGCGGACCAATGCCAGATACACCTGCCAACAAGTTTTTCCAGGCTTCCGGCACTGAGCATCCCAACGGCGAAACAACTCCCATCCCGGTAACCACAACACGTCGCCAGCTACTCATTCAATAACGCTCCTAGAGGTTCTGTTTGCGATGAAAGCCGCCGCTGTCACGAAAGCGGCTGGTAAAATTTAAGCCCAAAAACAAATAATAATATAATGCGCAAAAAAACAAAGGCCACAATCCTTAAAACTGGAAGGTGGCCTGAAAGGCGGGGATGCGTAAAGCGTCAGTGACGCTGTGCGTGGTGCGTGGTGCGCTGGGAACGAGAACGGGGTCATCCCATAGTCCTCTTGTCCCCTCGTCTCATAACCATACGTCCTATAAGTCCCATACGTCCCATACGTCCTATCCAATAACAACAACTGGCTTGTGTTCCCATCCCTCGTTTCTGTAAATGGCAACTCAAATTGGCAAACCCAGTTTTACTGACCTATTACGGGGATGCGCCTGCGGCGCAGTGCATGGTGCGCATGTGGCTCAGAGGCTTTAGCCTGGCGCGTGTGGCTCAGAGGCTTTAGCCTCTCAGGCTTCAGCCTAGCGCGTGTGGGTCAAGCTAGGGCGATGCTGCGGGAAACGGAGCCGTCCCCTTGTCCCACAGGCATAGGTACCATGCAGCACCAAGGTACTTTGAGGAGAAAGCTTTTCCTTTATGCCTCTGGAACGATTTTTTCGTTGATATAAGTGACTGCCTGTCCGACGGTGGTCATTTTTTCCACCACATCATCGGGGATTTTGATTCCAAAAGCTTCTTCAAATTCCATGACCAGCTCGACTGTGTCCAGTGAGTCGGCCCCTAAGTCTTCTATGAAACGAGCCTGGGCTTGCACTTGGTCTTCGCGAACACCCAGCTGCTCAACAATGATTTTCTTGACTCTTTCTTCAACGTTACAGTTATCCATTTATTTCTCCTGATGTTTGTTACTGATTTCTTATTGCAGCTATTTTCACTTGCTGAAAAAGGATGAAAAACAAGCTACAGCAAGGAATCCATATAATCTAATTGCTTTTCAAAAGATTGCAAACGCCTTTTTTTTGTCGGTTAAGTATCTGGTTTTTAAGCGATTATATCTAATACGAAAATCTCTTGCAATTGCCTCCGCGCTGCTGCCTTTCAGACTACGCATCGGCCTAGTAAAGCGTCAGTGACGCTTGTGCGCACTGCTCCCGTCCCCAACGCACCACGCACCGCGCACCCCCGCACTGCGCCTCTGGCGCACCCCCGCACTGCTCCCGTCCCCAACGCACCACGCACTACGCACCTCCGCACTGCGCCTCTGGCGCATCCCCGCACTGCCCCCGTCCCCAACGCACCACGCACTACGCACCCCCGCACTGCGCCTCTGGCGCACCCCCGCACTGCGCCTCTGGCGCACTTCACCCCATGCTCATTCCGCCGTCGATAGAGATCACCTGTCCAGTGATATAGGCTGCTTCGTTTGAGGCGATGAACTGCACTGCTGCTGCGATTTCATCGGTTCTGCCGATGCGTCCCAGTGGTATGCGTTTTTGCAGTTCTTGGCGCGCATTTTCCGGCAGTGCCGCAGTCATTTCAGTATCGATAAAGCCTGGCGCAATGACATTGACGGTAACATTTCTCGAGGCCAGCTCGCGGGCCAGCGACTTACTAAAGCCGATGATGCCGGCTTTTGCCGCCGCGTAATTGCTCTGGCCGGCATTGCCAAGCAGCGCCACCACCGATGAGATATTGATGATTCTTCCAGCGCGCGCCTTCATCATGACTCTGGCGGCTGGCTTGCAAAAATTGAAAACACCTTTCAGGTTGGTTTCCAGCAGTTCGTCCCACTCTTCCTCTTTCATTCTGACGAGCAAATTATCGCGGGTTATGCCGGCGTTGTTGACCAGGATATCGAGTCGGCCAAAGTCTTCAACTACTCGGTTGACCACTTGCTCGGCAGCCTGAGTATCGGCCACATCACAGGCATAAGCAGCGACTGGCACTGCGGCATCCGCCGATAATTCTGCCGCTGCTGTGCTGCTGCGCTCAGCATCGGTTCCGATAATGGCTACTTGCGCGCCGCTCGATGCCAAACCTGCGGCGATGGAGCGCCCAATGCCGCGGGTGCCGCCAGTGACTAGAGCGACTTGCCCAGAAAATTTTGTCGCCATGGCAATGTTCTCCTATTGTGGATAATGGAATTTGCAAAGGCCTCTCATCCGCTTCTCAGTGCAGCGAGTAGCGTGTCAGTGAAACTGGCTCTGACGATTTGGATTATCATTTACAGGAACGGAGGATGAAAACGCAAGCCAGTTGTTGTTGGATGGGACGTATGGGACAATGGGACTACGTGGAACGCACCACGCACCACGCACCCCGCACTGCGCTAAAGGCGCACC
>Ga0265293_10008011_pt1 | contig 15920 bp, 17 predicted proteins | sample Munlanlewell138R_FD_192505 | JGI IMG/M metagenome (GOLD analysis project Ga0265293, IMG submission 192505) | Leachate microbial communities from a municipal landfill in Southern Ontario, Canada - Leachate well 138R | ecosystem: Engineered > Solid waste > Landfill > Unclassified | place: Canada...
CCCTGATCATCGGGATCATCGGGAGCCTCATAGCCGTATACGCCGTCAGGTACATGGAGACGTATCACCAACACCACCCGGAGGTGCGTGACCGGCAGGGGATGTTCTTCTTCGTCATATTCGCCTTCCTCGCCGCGATGTTTGGTCTCGTCTTCTCAAACAACCTCCTATGGGTATTCTTCTTCTGGGAGGTCACGACGATCGCATCCTTCCTGCTGATCGGCTACTCGGAGACCGCTGAAGCGACAAAGAACGCCTTCCTTGCCCTGGTGATGAACCTCCTCGGCGGGGTCGCGTTCGTCGTGGCGATCATCTACCTCGTCGCGATGGAACCGGTGAGCGGCGGTATCGATCTCGCTATGGTGCTCGCCTCGGGTGATGCCGCCGTCATACTGATACCGGCCGCCCTGATCGGGTTCGCCGGCATCACGAAGGCGGCCCTGATGCCGTTCTCCTCCTGGCTCCTCGGGGCGATGGTGGCCCCGACACCGGTCTCGGCCCTGCTCCACTCAAGCACCATGGTCAAAGCCGGTGTCTACATCCTGGTCCGGTTCTCGCCGGTATTTGCCGGGACATTCACCGGAATCTCTATCGGTCTCGTCGGTGCCGTGACGTTCGTCGTCGCGTCCGCCATAGCGATATCGCAGAGCAACGCAAAGCTGGTCCTCGCCTACTCGACGATAGCAAACCTCGGACTGATAGCCGCCTGTGCGGGTGTCGGGACTCACATGCTCGTCTGGGCAGCGATCCTCCTGATCATATTCCATGCCGTCGCGAAATCGCTCCTCTTCCTCGGGACCGGGGCTATCGAGCACCGGATCGAGAGCCGCGACATCGAGGATATGGAAGGCCTGATCGTCAGGATGCCGAAGATGGCCGTTATGATGTTCATCGGTATCGCCGGCATGTTCCTTGCGCCGTTTGGTATGCTGATATCCAAGTGGGCGGCGATCGAAGCGTTCATCCAGGTACCCTTCGGTATCGTCTTCGTCGCCATACTCGCCTACGGGAGCGCCGTCACGGTCTTTTTCTGGGCGAAGTGGATGGGAAAACTCATAACGGTCGTCCGGGGGGTTGAGCAGATCGAGAAAGGGTTCTTTGAAGAACCCTGGATACCGCTCTACATCATCACCGGCCTCGTCGTAGCTGCCGCATTCCTCTTCCCGGTCATATCCTCGACGCTGATCGAGCCCTACGTGCTCGTCATATACGGGGTTACAGCGGGCCTTGCGCAGACAAACGTCGCCATCATGCTCCTGATGATGGCCCTGCTCCTGTTCCTGCCCATAACGTTCTCCCTCCTCCGAAAGAGCGCAAAACGTCTCCCGGCCTACATGGGTGGGAGACCCGCGACCGCTGATCTGCAGTTCGCAGGCTCCCTCGGCATGACCAGGGAGGCCCAGACACGGAATTACTACCTCACCGATTACTTCGGTGAGGCGCGCCTCTTCCGGCCGGGTGCGGTGGTCTGTATCGCCCTGATCCTTGTATCGTGGATCCTTGCGGGGGTAGCTCTATGAACGGAATTCTGGGTGGGGTCATAGGCGCCATCCTCTTCCTCATACTCGCACCCCTGGCAGGCGGGCTCATAGCCGGGATCGACCGGAAGCTCACCGCACGGATGCAGGGGAGGGTCGGACCACCGATCTTACAGCCCTTCTACGATGTCGGCAAGCTCTTCGAGAAGGAGGATGTCGTCGTAGCCACAGCGCAGAACTTCTACGTCCTCGCCTACCTGGCCTTCATCGCCCTCTCAGGCGCCCTCTTCTTCGCAGGAGGGGATCTGTTGTTGATCATATTCGCCTTCACGCTCGCCCACGTCTTTCTGGTGCTCGGGGCCTACTCGGCCCACTCGCCCTACAGCCACATAGGGGCCGAGCGTGAACTGATCCAGGTGATGGCCTACGAGCCGATGATCATCCTCGCGGCCGTCGGGCTCTACATGGTCAGCGGGAGCTTCTACGTCAGCGATATCGCCACATCGGCCGTGCCGGCGATCGTCTACCTCCCCGGCGTCTTCCTGGGCCTCCTCGTCATACTGACGATCAAGCTCAGGAAGTCCCCGTTCGATATAGCGACGTCGCACCATGCGCACCAGGAGGTCGTCAAGGGGGTCACGACGGAGTTCTCGGGCTCAACCCTCGGTCAGATCGAGATCGCCCACTGGTATGAGAACATCTTCCTCCTGGGCCTGGTCTTCCTCTTCTTCGCCTGGAACCCCGTAATAGGGGTCATTGCGGTCGCAGTCACCTACGCAATCGAGGTCTTCATCGATAACGTCACCGCACGGGTCCGATGGCAGGCAGCCCTGAAGAGCGGGTGGCTCGCGGCGGCACTGGGGATCGCGAACCTGGCGATCCTCTCCTATATGATGCTTGGAGGTGCATGAGTACTATGGCATTTCTGAAGCGATCACCCTGGCTTCTCCACTACGATGCATCCAGCTGCAACGGGTGTGACATCGAGGTGCTCGCATGCCTCACCCCGTTCTACGATGTAGAGCGGTTTGGCATCATCAACACCGGTAACCCGAAGCATGCGGATCTCCTGCTGATCACCGGCGGTGTCAACGAGAAGAACCGGGAGGTGGTAAAGAACCTCTACGAGCAGATGCCCGAGCCAAAGGTGGTCATAGCTATAGGCGCGTGCGCCGCAACCGGCGGTATATTCCGGGAGTGCTACAACATCGTCGGCGGCATCGACAAAGTTATCCCGGTCGATGTCTATGTCCCGGGATGCGCGGCCCGGCCGGAGCAGATCATCGACGGGGTCGTTACGGCGCTCGGCATCCTCGAAGAAAAGCGGGCGAAGATGGCGGGAGCAACGAATGCGAAAGAAGAAGCACGGCATGCGGAAGAGGTAGGTGAGACAACATGAGTGTTATTAAAGAGCAGACTACCAGAAAGATCGCGCCGGGAGATCTCCTGCGCGAGGTCGAAGCGCTCAATGCCGGCGGTTACCGCATCGTCCAGATCGGGTGCACGGGCATGGATGATGTGTACGAGATCAACTACACGTTCGACAAGGACTACGAGCTCGTAAACCTCCGCCTGACAGTTGCGCCCGATGTAGAGATCCCGAGCATATCCGGAGTCTACTGGGGAGCGTTCGTCTACGAAAACGAGCTCCACGACCTCTTCGGGATCACGGTGACCGACATAAACATCGACTTCAAGGGAACGTTCTACAGGACCGCGGAGAAGTACCCGCTCAGTATAACGAGAAGTGGAGGTGATGACCCGTGCCAGAACGTATAGTCGTGCCGTTTGGGCCGCAACATCCGGTGCTACCGGAGCCCATCCATATCGACCTCGTCCTTGAGGATGAGCTCGTTGTGGATGCAGTCCCTTCCATCGGCTACATCCACCGGGGGCTTGAGCAGCTCGTGCAGAAACGCGAGTACCCCGAGTACGTCTACGTGGCCGAGCGGATATGCGGGATATGCAGTTTCATGCACGCGCTCTGCTACTGCCAGGGGATCGAGCATATCATGGGGACCGAGGTTCCCGACCGCTCAAGGTACCTCCGGACGATCTGGTCGGAGTACTCGCGCCTCCACTCTCACCTCCTCTGGCTCGGCCTGTTTGCGGATGGGATGGGCTTTGAGAACCTCTTCATGCGGTCATGGCAGCTCCGGGAGAGGGTGCTCGATGTCTCTGAGGACACAACCGGCGGGCGGATCATCCAGAGCACCTGCAAGGTCGGCGGGGTCCGGCGCGATATCGGGCAGGAGATGCTCGATAAGATGCACCGCGACCTCGATATCTTTGAGGAGGAGTGCCGGGATCTCGGCAACGTCTTCTTAAACGACGAGACGGTGAAGTACCGCCTCAAGGGACTCGGGGTCATATCAAAGGAAGAGGCCTACGCCCTCGGATCTGCAGGCCCGACCCTCAGGGGGAGCGGGGTCGCAAGCGACCAGCGCGAGACCGGGTATGCGGCCTACGGCGAACTGGGGTACAAAGCGGTCGTCGAGACCGCCGGGGACTGCTACGCCCGGTGCGCCGTCCGCGTCCGTGAACTCTACTCCTCGATCGACATCATCAGGAGGGCGATCGAGGGGATGCCCGAAGGCCCGATCGACGTGAAGGTGCGGGGAACACCGGACGGCGAGTACTTCTCCCGCGTGGAGCAGCCACGGGGAGAGGTCGTCCACTACCTGCTCGGCAACGGCACCAAACACCTCGCCCGCGCCCGTATAAGGACACCGACGCTCGCAAACGTCCCGGCGCTCGTGAAGATGCTCCCCGGCGCCCAGCTCGCCGATGTTCCGATCGTGGTCCTCTCGATCGACCCCTGTATCAGCTGCACGGAGAGGTGAGGTATGGGACTCTTTGAGATGACAAGAACCGTCCTCCGGAACCTTGCGGGGGGGCCTGCCACCCGGCGGTACCCTGCGGTTCCGGCACGGACGAGCCCCATCACCCGGGGGCATGTTGTATTTGACCCTGCCACGTGCCGCTCCTGTGGGATCTGTTCAAAACGGTGCCCGTGCGTGGCGATCCGACTCGATAAGGAGGAGAAGGTCTGGGAGATCGATCGTATGCGCTGCATCGCCTGCGGCGACTGCGTCGAGAGCTGTCCGTTCGGGAGTCTTGCGATGGAGCAGGAGTACCTCCCGCCGACGGTGGAGCATGTGGTGGACAGCTATACCATAACATATGTAAAGCCCGAGCGGCCCGCGAAGAAGCCGGCCGAAGAGGGTACTACTGACGCTTGAAGAGGCCCTGGCAGGGTCTCTTCCGCGCTCCTTTTTTCCCTACTTCCTCACCAGCGGGTAGATCATGTGGATGATGTCGTAGGTATGGCTCGGGTAGGCCCAGGGGATCGCATCGAGCCCGAGATCGTCCACCGTGAGCCCGTTCTTGATCGCGAGGGCGAAGACGTTGATCACCTCTTCTGCGCCGCTCCCGATGAGGTGGGCCCCGAGGATCCGACGGGAATCTTTGTCGATCAGGATCCTGTAACCGGCATGCTTCTCCCCGATACTCCGGTTCGTGAAGCGGTCTGAAAGGTCGCCGGCGTTCACGGTGTAGGCCACCCCCTTCTCCTTTGCCGCCGCCTCCGTGAGCCCGACGGAGGCGATGGGCGGGTTTGTGAAGACGATACCCGGGACGACGGAGTAGTCGGGTGTCCGGGTATTCCCGTGGAGGATGTTGTCTGCGACGATATGAGCATCCATCACCGCCACCGGCGTCAGCTGCGGACTCTTCGTGTTTGCATCCCCGGCCACGTAGACGGCCGGGTTTGATGTGCTCTGGAGGTAGTCGTTGACCCGGATCCCGCGCCGGTCGGTCTCGATCCCTCCAGCCGCAAGATCGAGGCCCTCGATCGCGGAGACCCTTCCCGCTCCGTGGACGACCATATCCGCCTCGATAGCCTCCTTCCCGGCACGCACCAGAAGACCATCACCGGCCTTCTCGACTGCGATGAGCGGCATATTCAACCGCACGTCGATGCCGATCTCTTCTGACGCCCGCACCAACCGGTCGACGATATCGGGGTCGAACCCCGAGAGGACCCGACCGCTCCGCTGGAGGATGGTCGCCTTCGCCCCGGCCCTGGTAGCCACGTGGGCGAACTCAAACGATATGTAGCCGCCGCCGATGAAGACGATCCCCTCGGGGAGGTCTCTGAGGTAGAAGAAGTCGTCACTCAACGTCATGAGGTCGGCGCCGGGGACGCCGAGAGGCCGGGGGCGTGCACCGGTGGCGATAACGATGTAGCGCGCCGAGAAGACCTCATCGCCGATCGCCACCTGGTTCGGACCGACGAACCGGGCGGGTTCGTGGTAGATGTGGATCCCTCCCTCCTGAAAACCCTCTTCCTTCCGCCCGGGGATGGGATCGATGAGTGATCGCTCAAACGCGATCAGGCGCGGCCAGTCGATCGAGAGTTCTCCTGCGACCCCACTTCCCCTGAGATTCCGGGCGCTCGCAACCATCCCGGCGGCGCTCGCGAGGATCTTTTTCGGGACGCAACCCCGGAGGGCGCATGTCCCCCCGTATCTCCGGTAATCGGTGATCGCCACCCGCATACCGGCATCCCGACAGTGCCAGGCGGCGTCAGAACCAGCGACACCGGTCCCGATGACGATGAGATCGTACTCACGCTCCATAATGATTCCCGGTTGGGGGAGGGCACTATAAAGATTCACCTATAGCTATCGCGGGTGATTTGGTGCGGCTCAAACCTGCCCCGGTGAAAGACCCGGACCTCGATCTCTGCACCCCTGCGAAAGTCGCGCATCAGGAGATCGTAGGTTCTCCGGATGTAGCGGAGCTTCTCATGAGCGAAGAGGTCGCGGAGGGCTCTCTGGAACCGGATCTCCTGGTCGAGGAACGCCGCCTCGTACTCCCGGGTCTCCCGGGCGATACGGGCGCATGTAGCATCATCGATCGGGGTGTTGTAGCACCCGTGCTCATTCAGGCCGCTGATCTGCCGCCAGTCGACCGTGCCCGTCTCATCGGCCTCGCGGTGGAGCATGTAGGGGTAGACCCGGCAGATGGAGAACCGTCGGCCGTATATGCTACATCTGCCATCCGATAGAAAGATGCAGGACCCGTCCGGCTTTGCCCTGAGGGCGTAGCCCGAGACATAGAACCTCCCGTGCTGGTCGCAGGCTTCAAAACCGGGAGCCGGTATGATGACATCCGGAGAGAAGGTCCTGACCCGGTCGGTATCCCCCTCGAGGAGGAAGACGTGACCGTTGAACTCCCGCGTGCAACACCGCCCGCAGCAGTCGCAGGAGAACCCTACGTCCCGTATGATATCGATGAACTCCTCCTCGGGGAACCGGAGGAGATCGGCGAGTTCCCGCTCAAGGGTATCGATCTCTTCATCAAAAGAGCGCGTATGCGGCGGCCTCCCATCCCGGTGTTTCGGCTGAGTTGTGCCGGTACCGGTGTCGCAGATATGTTGGATGAGAGAGGATATGCTCTTTGCCCCCCGGAAACGTATTAGCGGGCCTGCACCCAAGTACTACTCATCAGTTTTGAGGCATCTCTGTGATAGTAACCGCTGTTATGCTCATCGCCGGCATCGCGCTCCTCATCAAAGGTGCCGACCTCTTCGTAAGTGGCGGGAGCGGCCTCGCCCTCCGCCACAACGTCTCCCCCGCCCTGATCGGGTCGACGATCATAGCGTTCGGCACATCGCTTCCCGAGCTCGTCGTCAGCACGGACGCCGCGGCCACGGGGAACACGGGGATTGCGCTTGGAAATGTCCTCGGGAGCAACATTGCAAACATCGCGCTCGTCCTCGCCCTCTGCACCCTCATCCGCCCCGGCATGGTCGCCGCGTCCGGGGCATCGCGGACTGAACTCGTCCGGAACACGGTGCTGATGTTTGGTGCGACGGCGGCGTTCGTCCTGCTCGCCCTGCGGGGTACGCTCGACGCCCTGGCCGGGGTGGTGCTCCTCGTCCTCTTTGTCGGCATCCTTATCGTACTCGTGCGGACGGGGCGCGAGGGGGAGGGTGTCGATATCGAGTCCCGTGGGCGGACCGACGCTCTCTACATCATCGCCGGCCTCGTCGCCGTCATCTTCGGGGCGCGCCTCGTCGTCGACGGCGCAGTCGCGCTCGCGGAAGCATTTGCTATACCGGCGTTCGTCATCGGCGTCTCGATCGTCGCCGTCGGCACATCGCTTCCCGAGCTCGCGACATCCCTTGTGGCCGCCATAAAGAACGAGGGCGCCATATCGGTGGGGAACATACTCGGGAGCAACATATTCAACCTCCTCCTGGTCCTCGGTATAGCCCTCCTCCTCGCCCCGGTGGCCATCGGTTCATGGGTTGACATCATCGCGGTCCTCCTCTTCACGGTCGCCATCCTCCCGCTCCTTTTCGCCCGCCCGGCGCTCGTCAGGGCCTGGTCGGTCGTCCTGCTCATCGGCTACGCGATCTACATCGCCTGGGTCTTCGGTGCGGTGCCGGTCGGGTGATCCCCGGAGCGGCGCTTCCTGATAGCCTTATAGACCTCCATAACGATCACGACCGATGAAGCGAGGGCGAGGAGCGAGAGCCACTCGATCAGGGTGACCGGCTGTACCTGAAGGACATCCTGGAGGATGGGGGTGTAGAGAGCGAGAATATGTACACCCTGCGCGGCGACGACGCCGGCTACCAGGAAGTAGTTGCGGCTGATCGGGATGCGGAACGCGGAGGTATATTCGGACCGGCAGTTGAAGACGTGGAAGTTCTCAAAGAGCACCATCAGCAGGAAGATCAGGTTCCGGGCCGAAAACTCATCCCATCCATTCGAGAGGAGCCAGTACCAAGTGCCGAGCGTAACAAGCGCGATCAGGGTGCCGGAGAGAAGCACCTCCTCGATCATCATTCGATCGAAGATCCCCTCCCCGGGCCTCCGCGGCGGGCGATCCATGACGCCGGGTTCTCCTTCTTCAAGTGCCAGCGTCACATCCTGGATGCCGTTCGTCACCAGGTTCAGCCAGAGGAGCTGGACCGCGAGGAGGGGGAGCGGGAGGCCCACGGCGAGGGCGAGCATGAAGAGGAGGACTTCGGCAAACCCCGTCGAGACCAGGAGGTAGACGACCTTCCTGACGTTGTCGTAGGCATACCTCCCCTCCTCGATCCCGGCGACTATCGAGGCGAAATCATCGTCGGTGATGATCAATGACGCCGTATCCCGGGCGACATCGGTCCCGGAGCCCATCGCGACCCCGATGTTCGCACTCCGGAGCGCCGGCGCATCGTTGACCCCATCCCCGGTTACCGCGACATAGGCCCCGCTCTCCCGGTAGGCCTCGACTATCCGGAGTTTCTGGAGCGGTGTCACCCGGGCAAAGACCCGGCCCCGCTTCACCCGGTCGATGAACTCCGGCGATATCGCCGGGTCAGAGTCTCCCAGCTCCGCACCGGTGATCACTTCGCCGGGAGAATCTGCGATATCGAGTTCCCGTGCGATGGCGAGCGCCGTCGCCGGGTGGTCCCCGGTCACCATCACCACATCGACCCCGGCGCGGCGGCACTGCCGCACCGCATCGGGGACGTCAGGTCTTATCGGATCGATGAACCCGACCAGACCGAGGAGGGTGAGGGGAGGAAGCCCGGGGTTCTCGGCAGGTACCGGTTCTTCTGCGCGACCGTGGGCCACGGCGAGCACCCGGTAGCCCCGGGAAGTCAGGTCATCGAGGTCTCGCTGCACACGATCCGGATCGAGCGGTACGGTGCCCTCCTGCTCCCCGATCATGGTCCGGCAGAACGGGAGGACCGTCTCAAAAGCCCCCTTGACCGCCACCCGGACTGCATCCCCCTCCCGGTACCAGACGGCGGCATACCGTTGCTCGGACTCAAAGGGGATCGCGGCGACGGGGGGTGCATCTGCCCGGATCGCGCCGGGGTCAAGCCCCAGTTTGTAGGTGAGCGCGAGGAACGCCACGTCGATCGCATCGCCCCGGTGCGTCCAGTCTCCTTCATCTGTCCGCTCCAGGCCCGCTTCGTTGCAGATCGTCGCGGCCCGGGCGAGGTGTTCCAGTCGGTTGCGGGCCGACCCGGACACCGGGTCTCCCTCCCGATCGATGATATCCCCCTCACCTGCATACCCGGCCCCGGTGACGGAGAACTCCTCACCGGTCGGCAGAGCGACCGCCCGGGCGGTCTGCTGGTTCACGGTGAGGGTGCCGGTCTTGTCGCTTGCGATCAGCGTGCAGCTCCCGAGACTCTCGACAGCGGCGAGGAACCTGACGATGACGTTTCGCCCGGCCATCCGTGAGGTTGCGACCGAGAGCGCGACGGTCAGCGCGATAGGCAGTCCCTCCGGGATCGCCGAGACCGCGAGGGCGACGGCGAGGAAGAAGACCTCGGCCGGCGGCATCCCCTGACCGAGGACGATGACCGCAAGCAGTCCTGAGGCGGCGAGGACGGCGATGCTTATCTTCCGCGAGAAGTCCTCCATGCGGATGACGATCGGGGGTTTACCCATCTCGGATGCGGCGACGGTCAGAGCGATCTGCCCGAGCTCGGTGTGCTGGCCCGTCGCGACCACGATCCCGGCGCCCCGGCCGCGCATGATGGTGCTACCGGCGTAGAGCATGTTCTGGCGGTCACCTGGGGAGAGGGATTCATCGACGGGGTCCGGGTTCTTCTCGACCGCCCGGGACTCGCCGGTCAGGTGCGACTCATCGACCTCAAGCGTTCTGGCCCGGAGGAGACGGATGTCTGCCGGGATGCGGTCGCCCGATTCAAGGGCGACGCGATCGCCGGGGACCAGGTCTTCGGCCGGAACGGTCGTCTCGCGGCCGTCTCGCCTCACCCGCGCATGGACCCTGAGCATCTGCTGGAGGGCCGTTGCGCTCCTCTCCGCCCTCGCCTCCTGGATCGTTCCGACGATGGCGTTGATCAGGATGACGGCGAAGATGAAGACCGCATCGGTGGGATCGGCAAAGAGGATCGATATGATCCCGGCCGCGAGGAGGACGTATATGAGCGGGCTTGCAAACTGCCGGAGGAAGACCTCGAGGATCGTCGGAGGGCGTTTCCGGGGGAGGGTGTTCGTCCCGAAGGCCTCCCGCCGCCGGACAACCTCAGCCTCCGTGAGACCCTCCGGCGGTGATGCGAGCTCCCCTGCTACACCATCTGCCGTGAGGGCGTGCCACGCCGTCGTATCTCCGGGGGAGAGGGGGGAGGTTGCCATCGCTGTATCGTTATCCCATGTTTTTACCGGATCAGGCGTAGCCCAGCCACGGCCGGACTCCCGGCGGGCCGGTTGCAGGATACGCCTTCAAACAGGAGTTTTTTAGGTGCGTTCTAAAATATTGTCTGGTCACCCCCTTATAAGAAACCCGGTGCCCCGGGTTGCACAAGCCCGGTCAGGCGTGGATCATCGTCAACATCATCTTGAACCGGGTGACGGCATGAACCGCGTGGGGTTTATGTGCCGGCATGATGATCAGGTCGCCCGCCTTCATGGGGTACTCAGTGCCGGTGATGGTGATGAGCGCCTCCCCGTCGAGAACCTGGAGGATGGCGTCGTAGGGTGCAGTATGCTCTGAGAGGCCTTCGCTCTCGTCGAAGGCGAAGATCGTTATCGTGCCCGACTTTGTGTAGACAAGCATCCGGCTGACGATCGAGCCGGGCTGGTAGGCGACGAGGTCGCGGGGGTCGATGACCTGTTCAGCAAAGTTCTCTTTCTTTTTTTCAGGCATGAGCGTCTGTCTGTCTTGCAAGGGATTTCTGCTTTGCGCCGGGGTGGTGGAGGGGAGCGTCAACGATCTCATTCCTGCCAAACAACCTCCACGAGAAGAAAGACGTTATAGCCGGCCGGCGAGCTGTGTAGTGGTTGCGGGTGATGGAATTGGCGAAGATGCGATTAACTGTTCTGATCCGGGAGGAGGAAGGGGTGTACGTCTCAAGATGCCCGGAACTCGAGGTTGCCAGTTGTGGCGATACACCGGAGGAGGCGTTTGATAGTATCCGGGAGGCGATCGGCCTCTACCTTGAGAATGCAAAGGAACTTGGGATGTTGCAGGATCCTGATCTGACGCCGGAACTGATCTGCATAACAGAAGGGGAGTTTCCTGGCCCATAAATCCCGGGGCGTCACCCGCTGCCGGCAGGAGGCTCTCTGATCTTCATCTCTTCCGGAAGCGTTTCAAGAAGAGCACGGAGTTTGGGTTCTTCCTGACCCGAAAGCTTCTCGCGACCACCGGGATCACCATCCGGGAGACCCGGGTCGAGGGAAAGGGTGTGGTTCGAGGTCTTCATCTCGTCCGGGCGAGGAGTGCCGGTTTGCAGAGTAATTCCAGTTCCCCCCTTGTCATCCAGTAATACTGTGATCTTGCAGAGCGTCACTGCTCGTCCTTATGGTAGAGATCCAGAAAAATCAGGAGATCTCTCCGTTCATCATAGCAGTATGATAACCGGAACGGTGAAATATATACTTCTCTCGTCTGTTTTCTGCTATACCTCATCGGTTTTCCGATCAATGGATCGTGAACGATCTTGATGATCTGTTTTTTCACCCGGGCCTTCACTCTGCTGTCACGGATCTTATTGATCGTTCTCTCAAATGATGCACCGTAGGCAACGGTTACCATGATTCAAGTTCGTGAATAAAATCAGTATCGCTCTTCCGGGTGAATCTACCCCTCTTAAACTCCTGTAGCTCCCGCTCAGTCCTATCTGCAAAGATAACGTCCTCTTTCAGCTCCGGCTCCAGTTCGTCAAGTGATTTTATGATGAAGCGCTCTCCATCTCTGATGATAAGCAGTTGGGTTCCCTCGGTGAATCCCTTGCGCATGAATGCCGGAATGACAATCTGCCCCTTTGAACTGAGTTTTGTGATACCAATATCCATGATGTCCTCGTAAGAATTATCTTACGTGATCCAATATGAGCCTTTGCATGGTGCTGTGCGCATGCTCCTCAAGAGCCCGTGAGCGAATAATCTCCCACACATCAGGAGCCCATAAAACAAGGGGAACTGTCCAGTACTGATACTATTGGAAACTGAGGTATCTGGGGACAGATCCCGGGTGGAGTTCAAATTGATCTATATGGCGGTGTCTTACAGAGGAGGAATGCGGTAAGAGTTCACCAGTCTGTGAAACCCGGAGCGCCACCCGCCATCCATCGCGTTGGCAGGAAACTCCCCGATCCCCATCTTTTTCCCGCCCGGCCTCAAACCTGTAAGAGACCTTCCGTGTATTACCACCTCATCCTGACCGATAACTGCAACCTCTGTTGCACCTACTGCCGTGGGAAGGCGTTCTCCGTCGAACCCCCGGATCTCCCCGATATCGTCATCGACGAAGACCTCCCGGTGGACCTCGCCATCGACCTCGATGACCTCTACCGGTTCCTTGCAAAAGACCCCGACGCCGTCCTGACCTTCTACGGCGGGGAACCCCTGCTCGCCGCCGGCTTCATCCGCGAGATCACCCGCGACGCCCCGGTATCGGCGCTGATCCTGCACACCAACGGGACGCTCCTCGACCGCCTTGAGCCGGCGATCGTAAACCGATTCGATACGATCCTGGTCTCGATCGACGGCCCCGAGCCCCTCACCGACGCCCACCGGGGGGCGGGGACGTATGGTCAGATCATCCGGAATCTCCGGGGCCTGGTGGCGGGCGGCTTTGCCGGCGAGCTGATCGCCCGGATGACCGTGACTGAGGATACCGATATCGTTGAGGCCGTCCGCTACCTCGCAGATAACAGAGAATTCTCGTTTCCCGCCATCCACTGGCAGATGGATGCAAACTTCTGGAACGACTACCCCATGCGTGATTACGCTGCGTGGGTGGAGGAGAGTTACAACCCCGGCATCCGGGACCTCGTCGCGTTCTGGGTTGGGACGATGCGGGAGAGCGGCCGGGTGCTCCGGTGGTACCCCTTCATGGACCCGGTAGAGGATATGCTCCTCTCCCGGACGAGCATGCTCCGGTGCGGGTGCGGTCATGCGAACTACAGCATCATGACCGACGGGCATATCGCCCCCTGCCCCATCATGGTCGGTATGCGGGACTACTACGTCGGGCACATCAGGACCGCCGATCCCCTCCACCTCCCCGTGACGACCCCCGGGAGTCCCTGCACAGAGTGCCGGCTCCTCGACTTCTGCGGCGGCCGGTGCCTCTACTCTAACATCACCCGCCCCTGGCCGGAGGAAGGACGGCGGATCGTCTGCGGGACGGTAAAAAACCTCTACTCGGCGCTCATGGCAGCGCTCCCAGAGATCAGGGCACTCATCCGTGACGGGAGGATCCGGATGGAGGACTTTGATCACCGGAAGTACAACAGCTGCGAAATTATTCCCTGAGCGGGCCAAACATTCATCCGGCAGGAGGGGCGACACTACCCGGGCAACCATGACGACCATCGGGCGTATCCTCTGCCGGGTAGGGCTCCACCGCTGGGGCAAAAAGCACGGGTACAACGAGTTCTCATCAAATGTCATCGAGTGGGAGCAGCGGTGTGAGAGGTGCGGGAAGCGGAAGCGGTGGATTGAGCCGAAGCGGGACCGTCGCCGGGACTAAAAAAGGTTATCGCCGGAACTCCAGTCCCGCAGAGAAGGCTTTTTCGATCACACTGCCAAACCCGTAGTACTCCCGCCGCATCGAGTCGTAGGCGAACGGCCGGATCTTTTCGATATCGGGTTTGCCGTCCGGTCCGAGGACGCTCTCACTCACCTTTACATCCAGGATCTCTCCGATGAACTGGGTATGCATGCCGATATCGACCGTCTGGAGGAGCCTGCACTCGAGGACGACCGGGAACTCCCCGACATACGGTGCGCTCACGCACTCACCCTTCACGGGCGTGAGGCCCGTGTCGGCGAACTTATCGGTATCATGGCCGGAGACGATGCCGAAGTAGTCGGCTTCCTTCACGTGATCGACCGACGGTATGCTGATCGTGAACTCGCGATGCTTGAACAGGTTCTCGTAGGTCTGCCTGTCCCTCTGGACCGAGACTGCCACCGACGGGGGGTCGGATGAACAGATGCCGCCCCATGCCGCGGCCATCGCGTCCGGCCGGTCGCCGGGGCCGTAGGTTCCTATGATCAGGTCGGGGTGCGGGTAAAGGAGTGTCCGTGGTCCAATCGATATCTTCTTCATGGGTTTTATGTTTCGTTGCCGGAGTTGAATAAACTTTTTCGGGCCCGGATTCTTCAGATGGTGCGCCGGGCGGTTTGCCGGGGAGGTAGCGGCCGGCCCCGGTCCGGGGTTACGTTCATATATCATAACCCGGCATGGACCCGGCCGCCAACGGAGGTACTATATGGGACTCATAAAGTGTTGCCGTGGACAGGTCGTCGCAGTCTCGCCGGACACGCCGGCGGTGGAGGTGGCGAGGATCATGGGTGCGAAGAATGTCGGAAGCGTCGTCATCGTCAGCGGTGACAACCGGCCCGTCGGCATACTCACCGACCGCGACCTCACGACCCGTGTCATGGCACGGGAGAAGGATCCCGGCGAGGTGCGGGCCAGTGATATTGTAACCCGGGACGTGGTCACGTTCCGGGACAGCATGGGAATCTATGAGGCCATCCAGAAGATGACCGCCGAGGGTATCAGGAGGATGCCAGTCGTCGATGATGCCGGGAAACTGATCGGGATCGTCACCATGGATGATATCATCCGCATGCTCGGCGAAGAGATGGCTGCTATCGCAAAGAATATAGAGAAACAGAGCCCGCCCTGGCAGGAGGAGGCCCCGCCCATACCCATGTGAGGGGGCGGACCTCCTCATCCCCTTACTCGATGGCGAAGGCGATGGCTTCTCCCGACTGGTTGAGCGAGCCGTGTATCGCCCGGAGCATCTCCTCCCATGTCGACCCGGGAGGAAGTGAGAGGTCGATATCGAGCGCGTAAACCCGGAACAGGTAGGCCTCACCCTCCCCTGGCTTCGGGCAGGGACCCCGGTAACCGATGGTCTCAAAGTCGTTTGTGCCCTGCACACCGGGGAGGGGCGACTCCACCACCCCCTCCCCGGTCGGGAACCCCTCCGGGATCAGCGGGACAGGGGGAAGGTTCCAGATGATCCATGCCACCTTCGCCGGCCCTTCCTCGGGGCTTGTCGTCGCGAGGATCGCAAGCGACTTGATGTTCGGGAGGAGGCCCTCCACACTGATGGGAGGCGACCGGTTCGCCCCCTTGCAGGTGTAGACCTCCGGGAAATCATCGAAATCCAGTTTTACAGTAAGTCCAGGCATAGTATCGGTCTCCGTCGATAGTCTACTATCGGACAAGAGATGTGAAAAAGGTTTGTCCGATCACCGGGAATGAGGGACGACGACCTCCCCGAACTGGAGGATATGTCCCTGCATCGCGGCGATGAGGTCATCCCTGCCCGCGCCCGGCGCAAGCTCGAGCATGGTATCGAGCCCGTAAACCTTGAGATGGTAATGGTGCACCTTGCCCGGATGAGGACAGGGGCAGGCGTAGCCGATCTTTCCG